>Ga0315554_1002321_pt1 | contig 10994 bp, 10 predicted proteins | sample SalMarSW160370MG_FD_202114 | JGI IMG/M metagenome (GOLD analysis project Ga0315554, IMG submission 202114) | Salt marsh sediment microbial communities from the Plum Island Ecosystem LTER, Massachusetts, United States - Salt Marsh Sediment SW1603-70 ... | reverse complement strand
TCCCCCTTTCTGTTAATGGTATAGCGATTCATCTCTGCCAATGCCTTATTTACTAGAACTTTTCAGGCATTGCAACGTAAAAGCTGTAATTGAGTAACATACTATCCAAAAGATAAATAGATAGCTGATCCTGATACGCCGCAAATCCATCCTCTGCAATGGGGGAACGCCATGTAATGGCATCACTGGCCAAGCCGCGACTCTGAAAGTTGAGCCTTTGGCCCTAAGCCACATGACCCAAGCAATTCGGATCATATGTTTATCCAGGCGGTACTTGTCGGTTTGAGGCGAAGCAGACGGGTCTCAGCGGAGGGCAAGAAGGTATCTTTGCTTCCTTGGCGGCTTGTTGGTGAATGAGGTATCGCAGCTTTTCGGTAATAGTCCAGTGTCTGAATTGCAGGTGCACATGATCATTTCTTGACATCGTGCACCTCCTTCTACGATAATGGGCTGTCATGTTCATTGCCATACGCACAGAATGCTGCGGGTGGAACCATTCGGCTCATCACACCGACTCGCACCTGGTTGGATCGTTCTTCCGCTGCTTGTGCGGCTTTCACCTCTATGCCGTTCCACAGCAACCCCCTTTAACGACCAAAAAGGAGTCGTGCCATGATTGAGATCGATGAAATGCTCGAGCACATCACGGTCAACGAGGAGATCGCCAAGAAATTCTTTGAGATTGAGGCCGGGATTCTCTCGGTGGATAATTTCAGGGATCTTTTCGAAAAGCTGCTCCTGCTCATCGAGGAGAAATTCTCAATACCTCATGTGTGGATTACCATGGTTCGCGAGAACGATGTTTTACATCTCATTGAAGCGCTTGAATCCTCAGAGGTGCTGAAAGAGCGTCTGAGCGTGGTAAAGAGAAAGGCATTCTTACGACTTATCAACGAGAAAGATTTCCCGGTGCTCGTGAATGAGAACCTAAAACCCTTTTATGCGCTCCTTCCCAAGAATCAGAAATACTTCGCCAGGTCTCTGGCAGTTGTTCCTATTTCTCTTGACGGTGAGCTGATCGGCAGCCTCAACCTGGGTGATTTCTCTGAATCCCGTTTTCAGCCGGATATGGATACCTTCTTCCTCTCACAGCTCGCCGTGAAGATCTCCCTCTGTATTTCCAACGTGACAGCGCGGGAACGGCTCGCGTTCCTTGCCAGCAGGGACCCTCTCACCGGGCTCCGTAACCGCAGAGAAATGGAGACCGTGCTGGATGGGGAATTCAGTAGGGCCGTTCGGTATGGAACGCCCCTGGCAGTGCTTTTCATCGACTGCGATGATTTTAAGGCGGTAAATGACACCTATGGCCACGACTGCGGCGATACGTTGCTGAAGTATCTGGCGGATCAAATGAGGGCGGTGATCAGGAAAAACGATCTGGCCTTCAGATTTGCTGGAGACGAGTTTGTGGTGGTTCTTCCCAATCAGAGCTCGCGGGAGGCCTTGAAGGTTTCTGAACGGCTCCAGAGATTCTTCGAAAAACATCCATTGAAATTCCAAGAGGCCCTTATTCCCGTATCCATTAGCTGCGGAACGTCATCCACGAGAGATCCCGGCATCAAGGATCCCGAGGCGCTTCTTAAAAAGGCCGATGAACGGCTCTATGAAGTGAAGCAGGAGAAGAAGCTTAGGAACTCAAAGTAGATCACACGGTGTTTATGCCAATGGTTACCTGAAACGACAACACTCGGCAGTTTATTGACCTGCTGCGGGGAACACTCCGCAGGAAGTTACGTTCTGAATGAATTAACCTCAAAAGGGGAAAAGATGAGAATTGCCATTCCTTTGCTGTCAACGATCATATCGTTCGTGTTCTTTCTATCTCTCGGATCACAGGCATTTGGCGGCTCGTCGATCTCGGCGGCAATAGAGGATCATCCGGACACCATGAACCCTCACGGCTCAAGGGCCACCTCAAACCTTTCTATTGCGGCAAATCTCTTTGATGGGCTCATGCAGCGGAAGGGCTCCGATGGGATTATCAACCCTGCACTGGCAGTACAACATGAGCACCCGGATCCCTTAACCTGGGTTTTTTATCTGAGAAAAGGGGTCAAGTTCCATAACGGCAATGCCTTCACCGCCGAGGACGTGAAGTACTCCCTTGAGCGTTTATCCGACCCGAGGTTTTCTCATTTTACTACCCTTGTAACAGACATTGCCTCCTCTGAGATCATCAATGATTATACGGTTGTCATCAAAACCAAACAACCCATCCCGTGGTTCATACAGAGCTGCCATCAGCTCTTCATTATGGACAAGGAATCCACCGAGGCCAGAGACCCCGGAGAGGCAGAGGTAAAGCCCATTGGAACCGGCGCCTACAAGTTGGTAGAATGGGTCAAGGGATCGTATCTCAAGTTGGTGGCCAATGAGGACTATTGGGAAGGTTCTCCGTCCATCAAGAACGTAGAGTTGCGCTCCATTACAGAGTCTTTCACCCGGCTTGCCGCGCTGGATTCCGGGCAGGCCGAGCTTGTCTCCGGCGTGCCCGCGGAGTTGTATGAAAAGGTCCTGCAAAACCCGAAACTCGATGTGATCACCCGTCCTGCCCGGAGGTCCATGTTTCTGGCCTTGGGCAACAAGCCGGGAAGCCCCTGGGCGGATATCCGCGTTCGCAAGGCCATGTACATGGCCATCAATGAGGATGAGATTATCGAGAAGATCATGAGGGGTCATGCCTCACTTGCGGCCCAGGTGCCTGATCCCCCGACTATCGGCTACAATCCAGAGCTGACACGGCTTCCCTACAACCCTGAGATGGCAAAGCAGCTCCTCAAGGAGGCAGGCTATGAAAAAGGGTTTGAGATTACCCTTTCAGGCCCCAAAGATCTTTATGCCCACGATGAGAAAATCATCAAAGCGGTGGCGGCGTATCTGAACCGGGTGGGAATCAGGGCCAAAACAGAGATAAAACCCAGGTCGGTGCTTCTGCCGGAAGTATTTCAAGGCGAGCTCGAATTCTACCTCATCGGATGGTTCGATCGCGCATTTGATTTAGGCCGGACATACCGTAAGCTCATCCATACAAGAGACGAAGAAAAAGGCCTCGGGAGCCTGAACGGTACTAACTTCAGCGCTCTCATCATAGACGCCTTTCTCGAATACAGCTCAACCGTGGTGGATCAAGAAAACCGCGAAACGCTCCTCCAAGACCTGAACAAAATGGCCATGGTAGATAAAATCGCCTTGATCCCTCTGCATTATCAACATGACCTCTATGCAATCCAAAAGGGAGGAATAATGACATTCCAGCCGCGTCCCGATCGGTGGATCGTATTTAAAGAGATTTTCAAGCGGTAATCCTTTGTGTGTGGACACTGATAGGCGTGTCTGCTATAGAGCGGCTTGGTTTTCGTTCCTCGATTCTTATTGAGGGCGGCTATCGACATGAGAGATTTTGCAACTGAAATGAAAACAAAGGAAAGACAGCACATCTGGATCAAGGATATCAAGGAGAATGACCTCCTTGAAGGGGCCTACCTGGTCAAAAGCAAGGCAACCGGCCAAACAAAACAGGGAAGGGCTTTTCTCACCCTCACCCTTGCCGATAAGACGGGGAGGGTTGAGGCCAGGGTGTGGGATAATGTGGAGGGGATATCCGCCCTTTTCAAGGAGGGCGATATCGTTGAGATCAATGGCCAGGTCAACACGTACAGGAACCAGGTCCAGGTCCAGATACAGGAACTCAAACGAATGGAAGCAGCCTTTGATCCCGCGATCTTTCTCGAGACTACTTCCAGGGACACCTCCCAGATGCTTTCAGAACTCAAAGGCCTGGCCGCCCGGATCAAAAACCGGCATCTCAGGGACCTCATAGAGTCCTTTCTGGCGGACCATGGATTTATCTCGCGATTCAAGAAGGCCCCGGCTGCCAAGGTCTTTCACCATAGTTATCTGGGCGGGCTCCTGGAACATACCCTCTCCGTCTCTCAGCTGGCGATCATGACAGCCGAGCACTACCCTCATCTGGACGGAGATCTTCTGTTGGCAGGAGCCATACTCCACGATATAGGCAAGACCGAGGAGCTTAGCTTTGAACGAACGATAGACTACTCCGATCAGGGAAGGCTCCTGGGGCACATCGTGCTAGGGGTTATAATGCTTGAGGAAAAACTCAACCTTATCAAGGATTTTCCCCCTGAGCTGGCCATGCGTCTCAAGCACCTGATCTTAAGTCACCACGGGGAGTTCGACTTCGGATCCCCGAAGAGACCCAAATTCCTGGAGGCCTTTGCCCTGCATCTCATAGATGACCTCGATGCCAAGATAAACGGATTGAGCAGGCTTCTCAAAGAAGACAGGCAGGAGGGGTCATGGACCGCATTCAACACCCTGTTCCAGCGATACCTCTTCAAAGGGGACTCCGCTGACGGCACGATCCGGAAACAAGAAGACAGGGAAGAAACAGGAGACCAGGGGCAGCAGCACCTCTTTCAGGTAGATTTCTAGCGCAATGCCTTCACAAACCTCACCATCCTGCTCCCCGCCACAAGGACAAGCCCGGAGAGAAAAAACCCATAGAGACCGGCAGGAAGCCCCAAGAGGCTCCACCCCATGAGCTTGCCTATCAATGCCAATCCGCCTCCAACCACCATGGCCGCAATCGCACCCTCTTTGTTGAGCTTAAGGGAATCCCTGTAAAAGCCCAAGAGGATGGGAAATATGAGCCCCGAGGTATACACGGTATACCCGAGAAGGAGCGAGGAGATAACCCCCTTGAGGGATAAGGCGATGATGAGGGAAAAGGCGCCGATTATCACAATAAAAACTCGAGAGAGCAAGAGGATTGTTCCCTCCGATAGCTCTCTGCGAATAAGGGACCTCAGTATGTCAAAGGAGAGGATCGTGCTGGTTGTCAGGAGACAGGTATCCGCTGAGGACATCATCGCGGAAAGGAGCGCCGCAATGATCAGGCCGTTGACCCCTACTGGGAAAAGGTGGTGGATCATGGTGGGAAGGGCGGCCTCCGGATTGATCTCTGGAAATAGCACCCTCGCTGTCATTCCCATGATCGTGATCATAAAGGCAAAGGGCACCAGGGCCAGGGCTACGGACATGGTAGCACCCTTTGCGATCCCCGTATCCCTGGCGCAGAATATCCTCGAGTATATGTCCGGGCCTACCAGGTAGGTGGAGCCGACCAGGAAGAGATAGGTGACAAGCGTGGTCCACGGAAAACGAGAGCTCACCGGGAAGGAGAAGTGATCCGGCCCGAGGGTCTCTCTCATCGAGGCAATCCCTCCCACGTTTTCCAGACAAAGCGGAATGGATACCACGACCGCCACGATAATGATCACGCTCTGGATGGTGTCGGTGCGGACCACCGAGTGCTGTCCCCCGAGTAGCGTATAGGTGATAAAGACAAGGGCAGTAATCGTCATCAAAAGGGACGGCGAGGCATCCAGGATGGTTTCAAGTATCTTACCGGCGGCTACAACCTGACCTGCAATGATGCCAATCCAGGCAACGACTATGAGCACCGAGGCTGAAACCTTTGCCCCGGGCCCGTACTGGATATCGAGAATCTCCGGCAAGGTATAGAGCGAGTAGCTCCGTACCCTTTCAGCCAGGAATAGTGCCAGGACAAAAAGACCAATGGCGCCCACCAGAAGCCACCAGGATCCTGCCAGGCCCATGCTGTATCCCAGGCCGGCCATTCCGACCGTGGATGATCCCCCGATTACCGTGGCGAACAAGGAACCTGCAACAAGGATAAACGGGGAAGCCCTGTCCGCTACGAAAAAACTGTTAATCCCCTTTACAATCCTAAAGGAGCGGCTGCCGATAACGATCAAACCCGCGAAGTATGCGAACACAATGGCGATATCCATGGTTTCCCCCTGATCAGGAACAAATCTGGGTCAACCTATTTCTTTTCTAGCACAATGTCAAACGGTTCGGTGCTCCGGACAGCACATTCCAGCGAGACATGCCCACAGTTGAAATCCATAGGAAACAACGATGCCGTACGAGGGTGTGCTGCTCTTCTCGATATGAAAAAAATCTCACACAATACTTGATCGTTTTCTCCTCCGGTGCTATAGATAAAATGTTTCTTGTAAGCCGGTGGTTGCCTTGCCTGGATAGCAGTAGATGGACAGGAGAGCGATCCCGGCACAAACATTCATGTAGCCTCATACGTTTCCGCGTGGGCAGCTCTCTGTGATGGAGGAAGTCACCGATGGATACTATTAACATCGCCATTGCCGGTATTGGTAACTGCGCGAGCTCGCTTCTACAGGGTATTGAATACTACAAACACAGGCAGAGCGATAATGCGATCGGGTTAATGCACTGGGACATTGGAGGCTATAAACCCTCCGACATCAAAATAGCGGCGGCCTTTGACATCGATAAGAGAAAGGTTGGAAAGGATGTTTCAGAGGCCATCTTCGAATTACCGAACTGTACCACCATCTTCTGCGAATCTGTTCCAAAGACAGGCGTGAAGGTATTGATGGGCCCTATCCTGGATGGCTTCTCGGAACACATGCGAGACTACGAGGATCGATATACCTTTGTAGCGTCAGATGAGAAAGAGCCGTCCAAAGAGGAGTGTATCGAGATATTAAGGGAATCCGGCGCGCATATCCTCTTAAACTATATGCCGGTTGGATCCGAGCGGGCTGCAACATTCTATGCGGAGTGTGCACTTGAGGCCGGCGTTGGATTCATCAATAACATGCCCGTATTTATTGCCAGTAATCGGGAGTGGAGTGCCAGATTTGAAGAAAAGGGTGTACCGATTATCGGCGACGATATAAAATCACAGCTCGGGGCAACCATCGTACATCGAGTATTAACAAACCTTTTCAAGAAACGAGGAGTGAAAATCGAGCGGACATATCAGCTTAACACCGGCGGAAACACCGATTTCTTGAATATGCTTAATAGAAACAGGCTTGTCTCAAAAAGAGAATCCAAGACAGAAGCCGTTCAATCACAGCTTTTCGAAAAACGACTCAACAAGGAAGACATCCATATAGGGCCGAGCGACTGGGTCGCGTGGCAAAAGGATAACAAGATCTGTTTTCTCAGAATGGAGGGTAAACTCTTCGGGGATATACCGATGAACCTGGAGCTTCGCCTCTCCGTGGAGGACTCGCCTAATTCCGGCGGTGTGGTGATTGATGCCATACGCTGCTGTAAGATTGCACTTGAGAGGGGAAAGGGGGGCATCCTGTACTCACCCTCCGCATATTTCATGAAGCATCCCCCAAAGCAGTTTACCGATGATGAGGCCTTTCGCCTCACCGAAGACTTTATCCAGGGGAAAAGGGAAGACTAGGAGGAGGAAATACATGGACTGGGGCATTGAAAACAGGCTTTCACGGTTAATACGGGAAGACGGGCGTTGCCAATTTCTGCCCATAGATCATGGATATTTCCAGGGCCCTACCAGGTGCCTGGAAAATCCGGCAAAGACCATAGATGGACTTCTTCCCTATGCCGACGGTCTCTTCGTAACCAGGGGCGTATTGCGATCATCCGTGCCCTCTCGCTGCCAGACCCCGATTATCCTCAGGGTATCCGGGGGGACCAGTATTATTGGTGCAGACCTCTCCAACGAGAGCCTCACGACATCGATCGATGAGATTCTCAGGCTCAATGCCTCTGCCGTGGGGATGTCTCTTTTTATTGGTTCAGAATATGAACACCAGAACCTGACAAATCTGGCTCGGCTTGTGGATGAATGCGAACAGTACGGGATCCCGGTAATGGCAGTAACCGCAGTAGGAAAGGAGCTGGAAAAGCGAACAGCGAGGTACCTGGCCTTGAGTTGCCGAATCGCCGCGGAGTTGGGTGCGCGGATCGTAAAAACCTACTATTGCGAAGAGGATTTCGACAAGGTAGTAGAAGGATGCCCTGTGCCCGTGGTGATTGCGGGCGGCCCCAAATGCGAGACAGAGCTTGAGGTATTCGAGTTCGTGCATGACGGCATCCAAAAGGGAGCAATCGGAGTGAACCTGGGAAGGAATGTCTGGCAAAACCCGCACCCGGTGCCGATGATGAGGGCGCTAAACGCCATAATACATAAGAACGCAACGCCTCAGGAGGCATTCGAACTCTTTGAGAAGCTATCCGGAGATCAGTAGTCAGGAGGTAGTGGAACAGGACAGGTGACAAGAACCATGAAATGCGCACGGTACTACAATAACAGGGATATACGGCTGGAAGAGATCCCGGTTCCCGAAATAGGAAAAGACGAGCTTCTCGTGAAGATGCGCGCCTGCGGGATCTGCGGCAGCGATGTTCTCGAGTGGTATAGGGTGAAGAAAGCCCCCCTTGTGCTCGGGCATGAGATGACCGGGGAGATAGCTGAGGCGGGAAGCAACGTGAGCGATTACCATGCGGGCGACCGGGTTTTCGTGTCCCACCATGTTCCCTGTAATACCTGCCGGTATTGCCTCAGCGGACACCATACCTTGTGTGATACCCTGCGGAGTACGAATTTTTATCCCGGGGGATTCGCCGAATTTATCAGGGTACCGGCAATCAACGTTGACCGGGGCGTGTTTCTTTTACCGGGGGGAGTGTCCTATGAGCAAGGCACGTTCATCGAACCACTGGCCTGCGTTCTGAGGGGTCAAAAAATCGCTCATCTACAACCAGGGCAATCGGTTTTCATCCTGGGGGCGGGTATTTCAGGGTTGCTCCACCTGAAATTGGCAAAGGCCCTTGGCGCAGGATCGGTATTTGTAGCAGACATCCACAAGGAACGTCTTGATTTCGCCGAGAACTTCGGTGCAACGGCGGCATTTCACAGTGATAATGATGTTCCCGAACAGCTGAAAGATGCGAACGCTGGACATCTGGCGGATCTGGTCATAGTAGCCGCCGGCGCCGGTGAGGCAATGCGCATGTCATGGAAAACCGTTGAGAGGGGCGGGACCATTCTCATCTTCGCCCCGCCTGGGCCAGGCATCGACACCCCCATACCGCTCTTTGACCTCTGGCAAGATGGAATTACCGTCACCACCACCTATGCCGGCTCCCCTTTGGATATAGCCCAGGCAATCGAGTTGATCAGATCGAGGAACGTGGTAGTGGAGGATATGATCACCCATCGACTTCCCCTTGCCAGGACCTCCGAGGGATTCGCTCTCGTTGAAAAGGCCCGGGAATCATTAAAGGTAATTATTGAGCCCTGATCCGGGTTCATTGATCTTCAGGACAAGGGGGAAGTTACTGTGTCTTGAAGGAAAAAGGCTGCACTGTGCCCTCATCTGCAACCTCTTGGAGCATCCAAATCAATGCTTGACGGATACTGAATCAAATGTAAAAAATAAGTAGCGAAACAGCATAAAGATGTGGTATTTTATCTCATAATGTTTCTCAGGGGCATCCTGATTATCGGATTTTCCTCAATGTTCCAAATTGTCAGTGAATTTTAATACACAAGGTCTTCTGTTCGATGAACTGCATGGTCTCATTTCGCCTCTACGAAGAGCTGAACGATTATGTACCTCCTGAAAGGAGAAAGGCAGCCTTCAGTGTCGCCTTTAAAGATCCTGTGACGATCAGAGACGCAATCTGTTCACTCGGCATTCCAGCAGAAAAGGTTGACCTCGTTCTCGTCAACAGTGAACCAGTTCCTTTCGATCATATCATGAATGATGGCGATATGATAAGTATTTACCCTATTTTTGAGTCCCTTGACATTAGCGGTGTCACGCGGCTGAGGGATAAGCCGCTTATAAGGTTGGCACGAGGTTTCAAAAACCCAAATCCTGAAAGGAGTGAAAAATGGCAAGGAAAAGGATTGACGAATCAATAAGGGAAAAAGTGCTTGCAGCCCATGCAAGCGGGCTTCCAATGAGAAAGATCGCCAAGGAACAAAGGGTAAGTCTTTCGAGTGTGAGCAGGATAGTCAAGGATCAAGGCGGACAAGTAGTCAAAAAAGCGCAAGCAACAAAAATGAGTGATGCCGAGAGGAAAAAGAAGATAGCGGAACTGGAAAAGAAGATAGCGGAACTGGAAAAGAAGATACTCGATATTGAGGCTAAATACAGGTAATGGATAGTACCGAAACGGATCCGACCGTCTTCATTCACGGGCAAGAGAGCAGCAGCAAGGGCACAAAGGGGCTCTTCTTCAAAGAGCACTTTCCGGAGATGATTATCCCTGATTTTACTGGTGCTGTCCCAACCAGGATGGCAAAGCTGAAGGAGATCCTCTCGGGCAAAACAGGGATAATCATGATAGGCTCTTCATTGGGCGGGCTTATGGCTGCCCTCTACGCATTTCAAAACAAAGACAGGATCAAAAAGCTGATCCTTCTCGCCCCGGCCCTGAACCTTCCTGAGTTTGACCCTTACCGAAGCCGGACGCTCTCGCTCCCGGTATATGTCTTTCATGGAAGAAACGATGAGCTTATACCAGCAGGGCAAATTCAGAAGATCGCGAAAACGGTTTTCCCCGCTCTTACCTTTACCCTGCTTGATGATGACCACCGGCTCTCGAATACCTTTGCCTCCATTGAATGGCACAAACTTTTAAGAAGTGCCTAAAGTTACAAAGTACTCAAAATGCCTAAAATTGTGGCATATGACAGGGCATTCGCCTGAGAAATAAAAGGCAAGCGCTGAACTTGCCATAGATATTTATACCTATTTCAACTTTGACGGTCTCGTAAAAAGTCGACATTAGTGTCATTGCGAGCGACCTGCCAGCCACCTGCCCGCCATCAGCTGCGCTTCAGGCGCTGGCAGGCGGGTGCGAGTCCGCAAGGCGAGGCGGGCGGGAGCGAAGCAATCTCCTTCAATGTAACTACTTGAATTTATGAGATTGCTTCGTCGTGGAGTTTATCCTGAGCATAGCCGAAGGACTCCTCGCAATGACAGGTGAAAAGACTTTTTACGAGTTTGTCAACTTTAGCTCACTTTAAACTTTAGTCACTTTAGGAACTTCTCCATCTATCCTTCCAGTTCAATGTTCCAGTAGAGATAGTCCCTCCATGACTTGGGCATTACCCTGAGACCCAGGGTAAT
>Ga0315554_1002317_pt1 | contig 11005 bp, 11 predicted proteins | sample SalMarSW160370MG_FD_202114 | JGI IMG/M metagenome (GOLD analysis project Ga0315554, IMG submission 202114) | Salt marsh sediment microbial communities from the Plum Island Ecosystem LTER, Massachusetts, United States - Salt Marsh Sediment SW1603-70 ... | reverse complement strand
CGGCGGCCGCATTACTTCTATCGGCTATGAGGCCGGACCGGATGTCGAGGAGAGCCTGGCCAACGCCGAGGGTGTTTTGTTCAAGCTGCGCCGCGGCGGCGGCTCCGGCGACCTCACTCACATACGCCACGTGCTGGACAAGTATTTCGAGGTGACCCCAGCTGCCACGGGCGCTCAGCCCGAGCGCCTGCCTTACGTTCTTTCCGGCTTCGCCGGTCTGGATGAGTTCCTCGCCGGCTTTCAGCGTTCCGACCTCGTTATCCTGGCCGGACGGCCCTCCATGGGCAAGACCAGCCTGGCTCTGAATATCGCCCGCAACGCCGCCGTCCAGCACCGCGCCTGCGTCGCCCTGTTCAGCCTGGAGATGGGCCGCGATGCTCTCGTGACGCGCCTCGTCTCCTCCGAGTCGGGCGTTAATTCCCGCCGCATCCGTTTCGGCGAGCACAAGACCGAGGACGAGGAGCGCCGCGTCCTTGAGGCCACCGGCGTCTTGTCCGAAGCCCCCATCTATATTGATGATACCCCGATGATTCGCATGGCGGAATTGCGCTCCAAGGCGCTCCGCCTTAACTACGAGCGCGGCATTGATATGGTAATTCTGGACTACCTCCAGATGATGCAGGGGGAAAGCTCCGGCCGCGGCGAAAACCGCGTGCAGGAAATCAGCCTTATATCCCGCTCGCTCAAGGCGCTGGCGCGGGAAATCAACGCCCCCGTTCTGGCGGTCTCCCAGCTTTCGCGTGCGGTCGAGTGGCGCGCCTCCCACGAGCCGCAGCTCTCTGACCTCCGGGAGTCCGGCTCCATCGAGCAGGACGCGGATGTCGTCCTTTTTATCTACCGCGACGAGTATTATTTCAAGAGTGAGGAGGAGTGGATAGCCGCTCATCCCGATAGGGAGTACCCCCGCGAGGAGGCGGATGTCATTATCTCCAAGCACCGCAACGGCCCCACCGGCCGCGTTAAGATGCGTTTCCGCCAGAACCTCGCCCGCTTCGAGAGTATTGGCACCGCGGAGGTGCCGCTGCTGTGAAAACCTTCTCTGGCTTCCCCTCCGGTCGTTTGGAGTTCACACCTATCCCGAACGTCTTTTTCAGCGGCGTTTTGCCTGATATCACCGATATCGCCGAGCTTAAGGCCACCCTCCATGTGGTGTCGGTGCTTTACCGCAAGAAGGGCTACCCCCGTTTTGTGAGTTTCAGCGAGCTGCTGAATAACCCCGCCCTGATGCAGGGTCTCGGCTCTGAGGATGCCCTGCGTGAAGCCCTTAAGAAAGCCGTTGAGAGAGGTACGTTATTGCACCTTCCGGTATCCGGCGACGGCCCTTCCGGAGATGTCTATTTCCTCAACGATGAGCCCGGCCGCCAGGCTCTGGCTAAAATACATACCGGCGAGTTGAAGCTCCCGGGTCTCAAGCCGTCCGCTGTCGCTACCCCCTCCGAGCCCCTCCCCGATATCTTTACCCTCTACGAGCAGAATATCGGTATGCTGACTCCCCTTATCGCCGATGAGCTCCGCGACACGGAGAAAAACTATCCGGCGGACTGGATTCGCGACGCCGTTAAAGAGGCGGTTTTACATAATAAAAGAAACATCAAGTATATTATGAAGATTTTAGAAAATTGGTCGGTGGAAGGCCGCGGCGATGGAACATATCAGCGAGATTCTAAAAAAGCAGAACCTGACCGGTTCATCAAAGGAAAATACGGGCACATGGTCCGCCGCTGATGAGCCCCCCGCTTCCGGTTCTGACTGCCCCCTCTGCAAGGGCGCCAGGGTCGTTCATCCCCGCCTCCCCTCGGGGCAGCCGGACTACAGCCGCGTCGTGCCCTGCCGCTGCGTCAAAGCCGAGCAGGATAGAGAGCTCCAGGCGCGACTCAAGCAGTACAGCAATCTGGGCTCGCTGGCGCGTTTTACGTTTGATAATCTTATCCCGGAAGGCCGGAGTTCAAGCCACCGCGCCCAGGAGCTTTTCAGTTCGGCGTTTCAGGCCGCCAGGGCTTTCGCCGCCGACCCCTCCGGCTGGCTGGTCTTTACCGGACCGAGCGGCAGCGGTAAGACCCACCTTGCGGCGGCCGTCGTCAACGAGCGTATCGCCGGGGGCCAGCCGTCGCTTTATCTGACCGCGCCCGACCTCCTCGACCGCATTAGGAGTTCTTTTGCTTCGGATAGGGATATGCCTTACGATGAGTTCTTCGACCACGTGAAAAATGCGGCGCTGCTCGTTCTGGACGACCTCGGTGTGCAGTCGGGGACGTCTTTCGCCAGGGAAAAGCTCGACCAGCTTCTGACCTCACGCTTTAACGCCGAGCTGCCAACGGTCGTCGTTGCCGCGGTTCCTCTGGAGCAGCTTGACGACAGGCTGCGCACACGGCTCACTGACGACCGCCTCTGCCGCGTCTTTGCCCTCGAGGAGACCTCGCCCGCCTCGGTCTATGCCTGGCCGCCGGAGTTCGAGCTCCAGAAACACATGACCTTTATCAGCTATAAACGCCGCAGCGATTTAACCGCCGAGCAGCAGGACAACATGGACGCCGCTTACCGCCTGGCCTTTGATTTCGCCAAGAACCCCGAAGGCTGGCTGGTCTTTATGGGAGAGACGGGCTGCGGTAAGACCCACCTGGCTGCCGCCATCGTTAACCACCGCTACGAGCTCGGCAAGCCCGCCCTTTTCGTGGTGGTGCCGGACTTCCTCGACCACCTCCGGTCTGCCTTTTCCCCGGACAGCAAGGTCTCCTACGACGAGTTTTTCGAGAGCGTTAAAACGGCGCCCCTCCTTGTCCTCGATGATTTCGGCGAGCAGTCCACCAATCCCTGGGTGAAGGAGAAGCTCTACCAGCTTATCAACTACCGCTATAACTCACGCCTCCCCACCGTTATCACCACCCGCCTTACCCTCGATGAAATCACGGAGAAAGTTGATGAGTCCATCAGTTCGCGTTTAATGGACCGCAACACCAGCGTCACGTTCTGGATAATGGCGCCGGACTTCCGCAACGAGCGCCGGCCCGGTCTGAAACGCGCATCCTCCCCCCGCCCAAGGTCCCCACGCTCCCGCTAGATTGTCATTGTGTGTCCATCCTTCCCGGCGGGAAGGATGCGAAGCAATCTCATCCGCTCGCCCTGAGCCTGTCGAAGGGTTCCCGCCCGGGCCGCCCGGTATCATCTGCGGCTCAGCCCGGAGTTGTATCCCCTCCCCCCTGCTCCTGTCATTGCGAGGAGTCCGCCTCAGGCGGACGACGCGGCAATCTCATCCGCTCGCCCTGGCTCCACTGAGGTCATCACGAAGTGAGTTTGTAGATTGGAGTCATTTCATCAGAAAATGCAGCTGACTGTAGAGGGAGTTAGGGGGTGATATTCTAACTTTTAGGCGTAAGCGCCCCCGTCGGGCACACCTTGACGCACTCGACGCACTCCAGGCACCTGTCTTTTCCTATCGGTTCATCCTCGAACGTCGTCAGCCTTCTCTCGAATCCCCGGTGCGCGAACCCCAGCAGGGCTCTGGCTTTTTGCTTTTTGCATTCCCACACGCACCGACCGCACAGCACGCACTTGTTGGGGTCGTAGGTGAAAAGTGGATTGCTGTCGTCTATTGGCAGGTTCCTTAGCTGTACCCGCAGTCGCCTGGGCTTCAGACTGCATTTAAGTACTTTGGCTATCTTTTGCAGCTCGCAGGACCCGTTGGCTTTGCAGTGGGCGCAGTCTAACGCGTGCGATGCCATCAGTAGCTCGAAGCCGGCGCGAGCCAGCCCCAGCGCCTTTTCCCCCCTCGTGTTCACCACCATCCCCTCGGCTACCTCTTCGGTGCAGGCCGTCACCGGTCCGTTTCTCCCCTCTATCTCCACCCAGCATAGCCGGCAGGACGCGTTCGGTTCCGGTTTCTCTTTAATGGCGCAGAGGTTGGGGATATAGATACCGTTCTCCAGCGCCGCCCACAGCACCTTTTCCCCGGCCCGGGCTTTTATTTCTTTCCCGTCGATTGTTAGTGTTACGTTTTTCATTGTTTATCCATCATCCCCGCGAAAGCGGGAATCCAGCACCTTTTTCCCCACCCCCTCGACTGTTTTTCTTTTATTCTTTCTCATCTTTTCCCACCCTCCGCCCGGGTGTCACTGGTTTCTTACCTTTCCTCTCCCCCCTCTCTGCCAGCGGAGAGGGGGACTAAAGGGGGAGAGGTTCGTTTCCTTTGGCCCCTTTCTCATCCTCCCACCCTCGCCACCCTTGTTTCGTCTCTGGCTTATCCCGCAGTTTTGTCTCGCTTTTCCCCTGGTCGTTTTTATTTTTTTGTTTTTGAGATTTGATTTTTAATTTTAACATTCTGTTCCGGTACCTCGCTCGGCGGCGATAGCTTCACTATCGCGTTGTACTGCGGCGGGCAGGCCGCCAGGCAGGTGCCGCACTTGACGCACTTCTCCTGGTCTATTACCTTGATTCTCTTCTTGTTGGGGCTGATGGCTTCTACCGTGCAGCTGCCCACGCAGGCGTCGCACGAACGCTCGCATTTGTCGGGGAGTATGTAGTATGCGATGAGGTGCATGCACATGAGCGCCGGGCACCTGCCCATCGTTATGTGCTCGATGTACTCGTCCCTGAAATACCGCAGCGTGGTCAGGATGGGATTTGGCGCCGTCCGCCCGAGACTGCACAGCGAACCCGCTTTGACCTGCTGCGCAAGCGTCTCCAGCGTTTCGAGGTCTTTCAGCTTTCCTTGGCCGAAGGTGAACTCGGTGAGTATTTCGAGCATCTGTTTGGTGCCGAGGCGGCAGAACGTGCATTTGCCGCACGATTCGCGCTGGGTAAACTCCAGGAAGTACCGTGCCATCTCCACCATGCAGTCGTCTTCGTCGCAGACTACCATTCCTCCCGACCCCATTATCGCCCCGGCGCTCTGAAGCGAGTCGAAATCGACCCCCGTATCGAGCGCCGCTTCCGGCAGGCACCCGCCGGAGGGACCGCCTATCTGGACGGCTTTAAAGCGTTTGCCGCCCGGTATCCCGCTCCCCGCGTCGAAGATGATGTTTCTGAGGCTGGTGCCCATGGGCACTTCTACCATCCCCGTGTTGACTATCTTTCCCGCCAGGGAGAAAACGGCGGTGCCGGGACTTTCTTTTGTGCCGGTTTCCCTGAACCACTCGGCCCCGTTGTTTATGATATGTCGGACGTATGCCAGCGTCTTGACGTTGTTGACGACCGTCGGCTTGTCGAAGAGCCCCCGCGCCGCCGGGTAAGGCGGGCGTGGCGTGGGCATGCCGGCCTCTCCTTCCAGTGAGGCAATCAGCGCCGTTTCTTCGCCGCAGACGAATGCCCCCGACCCCTGGAAAACCTCTATGTCGAAGCTGAATTCGCCGCCGAATATGTTTTTCCCGGTGAGTTTTAGTTCTTTCGCTTGCTCCAGCGCCGTCTGTAGTCGCTTTACTGCCAGCGGGTACTCGGCGCGGACGTAGATGTAGCCGTGGCTGGCGCCGACCGCGTAGCCGCCGATAATCATTCCTTCGATTACTGAATGAGGGTCGCTTTCGAGTATCGCCCGGTCGACAAACGCCCCGGGGTCACCTTCGTCGGCGTTGCAGATGATATATTTCGGCGTTCCTTCCGCGTCGCGGCAGGTCTGCCACTTCTGTCCCGTCGGGTAGCCCGCTCCCCCCCTTCCCCGCAGCCCTGCGGCTCTTATCTCGTCGATTATCTCCTGCGGCGACTTTTCCAGGGATCTGGCGAGCGCGCTGTAGCCCCCTACGACGATATACTCGTCGATATTGGTCGGGTCGATACGCCCGCAGTTTTTCAGGATGATTTTCTTTTCGTAGGCGGCGCGCGGGAAGTCCTGAAAGCTGGGGAGTATGTCGCTGGGCTCGAGCGCCGCCAGGACGAACTCGGGGCATGGATTGTCCCCCATGATATATTCGTTTATCAGCCTCTCGGCGATGACCGGGTTGACGTGCCCGTAGGCTATCGGGGGATTGCCCGGCTTGCTGATAATCACGATTGGTTCGGCGTAGCAGTGTCCCATGCAGCCGACCTCTATCACCGGGCAGTCGAGGTCGCGCTTCCGGATTTCCTCTCTGAAAGCCTCGACTACGTCCAGCGCGCCGGCGGCCCTGCCGCACGTTGCCGCCCCTACTAGTATCAGCGACCTGTTCTGCTTGAGTTCCCGTTCGTGCGCTTCGGCGCGCTCTTTCAGCTTGTTGAAGGCGGTTCGCACCCCCGGCCCGCTATTTGCTTTCGTCAACTTTTTCTTGGTCCTTCGTTATATGGTCGTACCCGAGGCCGAGCAGTATGCCGTCCACCCTTGTCGGTTCTACCTTGCCTTCCGGCTTGTTATCGACGACCGTCACCGGGGCCATGGCGCAGCACCCCACGCAGGCCACCGTGTCCAGGTCGAACTCCCTGTCCGGCGTTGTCTGTCTCGCGTCGATTTTAAGGCGGCGTTTCCAGGCGTCCAGCGTGATGTAGCCGCCCTTCATGTGGCAGGCTGTCCCCAGGCAGACCCTGACCGAGTGCTTGCCCGGCGGGTTGAGCCGGAACTGGTTGTAAAATGTCACCACTCCATAAACGTCAATCGGGGCGATGTCGAAATAGCCGGCGATTTCCATCATGGCTTCCCGCGGCAGGTACCCGAGCTTTCCCTGTACCTTCTGGAGCACCGGTATCAGGTTCGCTTTTTCCCGTTTGTACCCGCCGAGCAATTGCCGGGTCGCTTCGATGTTCTGTGCTCTCTCATCGGTACTGTTGGTCTGTTTTTCTGCGCCCATATCTTTTAAGCCCTACACTGTGGTTTTAGGTTTTTCCCTTTCTCCGAATATTTTACTCCCTATTCTCACGATATTCGCCCCCTCCTCGACCGCCACCCGGTAAGAGTCCGTCATCCCCATGGAGAGATATCTCATCTCCACGTTGGGTATGTTGAGTTCTTTAATCCTCTCGTACAGCCTTTTCGTCTCCCTGAAGTAACGCCGGGAGTCCTCCGCGTCGCTTACCGCCGGTCCCATCGTCATCAGCCCCGCCACCCTGATATTCTTGAGCGACGAAATATCCCTGATGAGTTGCTCGGCTTCCTCCGGGTACGCCCCGCTTTTGGCCGCCTCACGCCCGCTGTTTATTTCAATCAACACCGGCATCACTCTACCGGCTTCACCGCACCTTTTATCTATTTCCCGGGCTATTTCTCTGGAATCGACCGTTTCTATCATGTCGAAAATCTCGACGGCCCTTTTTACCTTGTTTTTCTGCAGGTGCCCGATGAAATGCCACTTTACTTCGCTGCCCGCCTGCCCCTTTACCCTTTCCGCCTCCTGCACGTAGTTCTCCCCGATTATTCTTATGCCTGCGTCAATGGCTTCGAGGACTTCCTGCGGCTCTCTTGCTTTGGCGGCGGCTACCAGTGATACGCCCTGGGGCAGTTCTTCGACTAATTCCCGTACGTTCTGTTTGATTGACACTTTTACCGGCTGATACCTATCTGTCTCTATTTTACACTACTCGTCAATTTACACCAAACGGTCTTCCCCGACTTTTTGCAGTACGGTGGGGGTGTTTCCTCCCCCAAAACGAAGCCTCCCCCTTGTAGGGGGAGGCCCGTATAAAAAATACCGGGTGTCTGCCCGTTATTTTGCGGCGAGCTGCTTTTTCCTTTTGCCCTCCGGTTTCTCCATTTCCTTTTTCAGTGCCAGGGACATGTTGCTTAACTTGGCGGCGTCGGTGAACTTCCTCTGTGCGGCAAGCTCTTCCTGTGCTGTTATGCGTATCACTCGGATGTCTGCCAGCACCTTCTGTATCTCCTCGCTGGCCTGCCGTATCATCTCCTCGATTTCCCTCTGCGTGGCGAGCCGTGTCTTCAGTATCAGCTGCTGGGCTTCGCTGCGGGCCCTGGTGGCTGTCTGTTGCTGGTAGCGCATGGCGTCCGCCCTCAGTTTCCTGGCCATTTCCAGCTCCTGCTGGGCGCTGAGCCGTATACGCTGTACTAAAGCCGTCGCCTCTCGGAGACTGCTCATGCTGTCACTCGGCCTTATCCCCGGCGAAGCGGGTAACGGTATCCTCTTTAGCTGCCCTCCCCCGTTCGCCGCCCTCGCCGGACTGCTCCTTTGTGCGGCCGTTTTTCTCGCGCTGTTTACCATTTAGGCATTCCTTTGCTCGCGGAGGTCGGCGCCGCCGCTCTTTCATACCGGTGTATAATTACCCAGTTAAGATACTACTCCCTGCCGGTTTCTGGGCGGAGAGGGGCATCACCTATTGTGTGTGGGTGTTCCCCCCGAACTTTTACCCCCGCCCCGCATCACCACAATTTGCTCCCTGTCTTCTGTGGGTTTTCTGTGCTAAAATGGTAGCTAATCGTATTCCCATCCCTTTTTTAGGAGGTCTCCCTTGCAGCCTGCTGAATATCTTGGTATCGTCGCCGGCGTTTTTACCACTTTCTCCGTTGTCCCGCAGATAATGCGTGTCTACAAGTTGAAAAGCGCCCGTGAGATAAGCGTGATTTTCACTTCCGCTCTGCTGACGGGTGTCCTTATCTGGCTCGCGTACGGTATCGTTCTCAGTCTCACCCCGATTATCATATGGAACGCCATCGGGGCCGTACTTAACGGCTGGTTGCTTCTGGCCAAGTTCAAGTACGGTAGGTAAGGGTATGGCTATAAAAGAAAACCTCTGGTATTTCTCAGGTTCGCATGCAGGACTATTTTCTCAGAAAAATATAACGTTACCATATTGACCAATTGGAGTAAATGGGTTACAATGCTGGTATGTCCGGTTCTTTATTGGCTATGGAAGAAAAAATCTTCACGTTTGCCGCCAGCCTCTGGCATGGCCGGCCGGCCTCCATCGGCCATATTAGGACAATATTGTATTAAGTCATAGCTTCCCTTTTTTTCTTTTGGATTTTGCAGCGTGTATTGGCATATACGCTTGGATAGGTGGGAGGGATTTAGCCCGGGCCTTTCTCATTTCAGGCGAGAGGCGGATGGAGGGAGAAATGACGGATAAGCTCAAAGAACTGCGTGAACGACTTGACGACGAGTTCAAACGCTATGGCGAAGAACTGGCCAAGCTACAGACGACCGCTTCTACTTCCGAGGAGCGGCGCGAGGGTAGTCCGTTCGGCAAACGCGAGGAAGAAGCCACCGAGACCATGGAGCTGGAGAAGCGCTTGACCCTGGAGAACCGTATCCGCCAGGAGATGAGCGATATCGAGCATGCCCTGGAGAAATTTGAGAAAGGCACCTACGGTCTGTGTGAGAATTGCGGCCAGCCTATTGACCCCGAACGCCTTGAGGTGCTGCCGCAGGCGGCTTACTGTATGAAGTGTAAGGCGCTGCTGACGAAGAATGGCAAGGTTACGCTCCCTCCGAGATAGCTGGCGGAACTTTCTCTTTGCCGCCATCGCTATTTTCATCGTCGCCGCCGACCAGTTGTCCAAGTGGTGGATTCGGGCAAATCTGGCCCCTGGCGAAGTGCTTTTCGATAAGGGCTTTTTCCAGATTATCAATGTCCAGAATAACGGCGCGGCGTTCGGCGTCTTCAAGGGCTTTCCCGCCGTCTTTATCGCTGTCGACTTCATCGGCATCGTTGTATTTTTGCTGCTTATAATAGTATTTCGCCGCCGCTGGCCCGTTCTCGATAGGATGTGGGTGCGTGCGGGAATCGCCCTGCTGCTGGGCGGTACCATCGGCAATCTCATCGACCGCCTTTTCCACGGCGGGAACGTGACGGATTTTCTGGATTTCAAGGTCTGGCCTGTCTTTAATGTCGCCGATTCCGCGGTTACTGTCGGCGTTATTGTCCTGATATTTTGTATTATTTTCCTGTCGAGTTTGTCGGGAAAAAAGACATGACGGGCCGCTACAGCTTTGTGGCGGATGTCCCGGGCGTCCGCCTGGACAGGTTTGCGGGCGATAAGTGCCCCGGGCTCTCCCGCACTCGCGCCCGGAAGCTCATCGATGAGGGTCTTGTCACCGTTAACGGTCGGAACGTCAGGCCGAGCTATCAGCTTGCCGCCGGTGATAAAGTGGATATTTCCATCCCCCCCGAGACCCCTTCTACTCTTTCCCCCGAGCCCATCCCCCTGAAGATAATATATGAGGACGCCGACCTCCTGGTTGTCGATAAGCCTGCCGGACTGACCGTGCATCCCGCCCCGGGCCACCCTTCCCATACCCTCGTCAATGCTGTTTTAAGTTATCTGCCGGCACTGGCGGGGGAGGGGGAATCGCTTCGACCCGGCATTGTGCATCGACTTGACAAAGACACGTCGGGACTGATTATCGTGGCTAAGAACCGCGCCGCCCACGAAAACCTCTCCGACCAGTTTAAGTCGCGTTCCGTTTCCAAGTCGTATATCGTTCTGGTGAAAGGAAAACTGACGCCGGAAAGCGGCATTATCGAGGCCGCCATCGGCCGCGACCCCCGTAACCGCCAGCGTATGGCCGTGGTCGCCAGGGGCAGGGAAGCCCGCACGGAGTACCGTGTGCTCAGGTACGTCGGCGGCTATAGTCTGCTGGAAATCAGGCCTGAGACCGGCCGCACTCACCAGATACGCGTGCACCTCGCCGCCATCGGCTTCCCGGTCGTCGGCGATGCCGCCTATGGCGTTGCTTCCCCCCATATCTCCCGCCAGTTCCTCCATGCCTCCCGCCTGGCCTTTAACCTCCCTTCCTCCAGTCGCCGCGTCGAGTTCACTTCCCCCCTCCCCCCGGATTTAGAGCAGGCGCTTAAAGAGATGTGAAAGGGTAGCAAAAATGATTACTGCGGATATAATTAGGGCTTATAGAAATAATTCAGACGATTTCAAAGAAACTGATGAAATTAAGCAGTACTTGAGTTCGTTAAGGAAGCTACGAAAACCACTTTATTTAAACTATCAAGAGTTTGATAGAATTTTAAAATGGAAATTAAGAGACCAATATGGTAGACAAGAGCATATAAGGCAAGAAAACACAGACATTATTGTCAAGGACATTACTACTTTAGCTTTGAACATTTCACATGAGGATAGTGATTATGAACTTGAATTACGCTT
>Ga0315554_1002310_pt1 | contig 11030 bp, 8 predicted proteins | sample SalMarSW160370MG_FD_202114 | JGI IMG/M metagenome (GOLD analysis project Ga0315554, IMG submission 202114) | Salt marsh sediment microbial communities from the Plum Island Ecosystem LTER, Massachusetts, United States - Salt Marsh Sediment SW1603-70 ... | reverse complement strand
TCCCTCTGAAGCGCGGATACTCGCTCACGTTCGTCGCCGGCTCGCCCCGGCCGCTCCGCGATGCGAATTCCGTCGCCGGAGGCGACACGATCGAGACCCGCCTCGCCGTCGGCCGGTTGACATCCCGTGTCGAGGAGGTGAACCCCGGATGAACATCGAGCAAGCGCTGAAGAAGCTGGAGGAGATCACCGCTCGGCTGGAGCAGGCCGATCTCTCCCTCGACGAGGCGCTCGCCCTGTTCGAGGAGGGCCTCCCGCTCGCCGCGTCGATCAGGGAGGACCTCGACAAGGCGAAGCTGCGGATCGAGAAGGTGATCGAGATGACGAAGGGCGCGTTCGAGCTCGAGCCTTTTGACCTCGATTCGGGCTGACCTATAATCCGGACTATGGTTGAACAGGGCAGTCCGGTGGACGTCGCCATCGTCGGAGCCGGACCGGCCGGCCTGACGGCCGCGATCTACGCGAGGCGTGCGTTGCTGACGACCGTCGTCATCGAGAAGGGCCTTCCCGGCGGTCAACTGAACGAGACCGACATCATCGAGAACTGGCCGGGTTTCGCCGAGGCGATCTCCGCCCCCGAGCTGATGGGTCAGCTCCGCGCTCAGGTCGAGCGGTTCGGGGCCCGCCTCGTCTCGGACGAGGTCTCGGGGATCGAGCCGGGCGACGAAGTCCACACGCTCGTCGCATCCGAGACCCGGATCCGGGCCCGGTCGGTGATCCTGGCCTGCGGGTCGCGCCCGAAGGAGCTCCCGGCGGAGGGGGCCCAGCGTCTGAAGGGGAGGGGCCTCTCCTACTGCGCGACGTGCGACGGGTTCTTCTTCCGGGGCAAGAGGATCATCGAGGTCGGCGCCGGGGATTCCGGCCTCACCGAAGCCCTGTTCCTGACGCGCTTCGCCGAATCGGTGTCGATCGTCATCCGACATCCGGCGGACGATCTCAAGGCGTTTCGCGCGTCGGGGATCCTTCAGCAGCGTGCGAGGGAGCACCCGAAGATCGACTTTCGCTGGAATCGGGTCATCGAAGCGGTCCTCGGAGAGGATCGGGTCGAACGGGTACGGCTGAGGGACTTGGCCACGAACGAGACGGAGGACGTCCCGATCGACGGGGTCTTCGTCAACATCGGGCACCTGCCGCAGACCGAGTTTCTCCGGGGGACGGTCGATCTCGACGGCGACGGCTACATCGTGACGGACGGACGCCTCCGGACGAACGTCCCCGGGATCTTCGCCGCCGGAGACGCGCGGATCGACGCGAGCCACTACGCCCAGGGGGTGGTCGCCGCCGGTGAGGGGGCAGTCGCCACCATCGAGGCCGAGAAGCACTTGGCCAAGGCGTAGGCTGAGGGAGACCAAAGGGCTGTCGTAGGGGAACGAGGAGGACAAAGGAGAGGCGTATGTACCCGACGATTGCGAAACTGCTGGACGACGCGGTGGCCAAGCACGGAGATTGGGTCGCTCTGCGAATGCCGATCCCGAAGGAGAGGAAGCGCGGGCGCGGGATTCGACTCGTCCTGAACGAGATCACGTACGACCGGCTCGGCGAGATGGTCGGCCGGTTTGCCATGGCCCTGTCCGAATTGGGGGTAGGACCCGGAGATCGAGTCGCCCTCATCTCGAAGCCGCGCTCGGCGTGGGCGACGAGCTTCTTCGCCATTCTCCGCTGCGGCGCGGCGGTCGTGCCGCTCGACCCGGAACTGCAGCGGGGCGAGATCGAGCGGATCCTCCGGGAAGCGGAGGTCAAGGGGATCGTCAACTCGGGAGGAAAGACCGACGACGTCCTGTCGCTCCGCTCCGGCCTTCCCGGCGAGCCGTTCATCGTGTCGATGGACCGCGTGCAGCGCGAGGGCGTCCTCTTTCTCGACGCCCTCCTTCTCGGCAAGACGGAACTCCCGCGCGCCGAGGTCGATCCCTCGTCCCTCGCGATCCTGATGTACACGTCGGGGACGACCGGCAACGCCAAAGGAGCGATGCTCACCCACGCCAACATCACGTCGAACGCCCTCACGGCGGCGAAGCTCGTCTCGCTCGCGGCCGACGACAACTTCCTCTCCATCGTGCCGTGGAATCACATCTACGGACTGACGATCACGCTGGTGACGCCGATGGTCGTCGGTGCGACGACCACGTACACGCCGGTCGACCGGAACCTCGCCCAGGTGATGAAGTCGGCGCACCCGACGATCATCCTCGGCGTGCCGAAGCTCTACAACGTCCTCTACGGGCGGGTGATGGACTCGATCCGCAAGAGCGCGATCAAGCGGGCGATCTACCGCTCGTCCCCGTCCTTGATGGGGAGGCTGGTGAAGAAGAAGCTGTTCGGAAAGCAGTTCCGGTTCTTCACCTCCGGAGGGGCGCCGCTCAGCCCCGAAGCGGCCGCCGGCTTCCGCGCCATGGGACTCGGCATGATGGAGGGATACGGCCTGACCGAGACCGCGCCCCTTCTCACGATGTGCGAGGCGTTCGACGAACAGCCGGGGATGGCCGCCATTCCGGACGTCGAACTGAAGATCAAGGACCCGAACGAGGACGGCATCGGAGAGGTCCTCGCCAAGGGGCCGAACATCATGACCGGCTACTACAAGAACCCCGCCGCGACCGCCGAGGTCATCGACGCCGACGGGTGGTTCCACACGGGCGATTTGGGAACGTACGTGAACGGTCGGCTCGTCCTTTCGGGTCGAGCGAAGAACGTCATCGTCCTCGAGACGGGGAAGAACGTCTATCCCGAAGAGATCGAGTGGGAATTCGCCACCATCCCGGCGATCGAGGAGATCATGGTCTACGAGGGGAGCCGCCAGGGGACCCCGAGCGTCTCCGCTCAGGTCTATCCGAACTGGTCGGCGTTGAAGGAGATCGGGATCGAGTCGCCGGAGGCGGCCTTCGACCACATCTGGGAAGCGATCAAGGAGCGGAGCGAGAACCTCGCGGTCTTCAAGCGGATCAAGTACAAGGAGTCGCTCACGCTCGTCGATGCACCGTTCGAGAAGTCGGCCAAGCTCGATATCAAGCGACACCTGCATCAGCAATAACGCTTGGTAAGTTCGCCTTCTCCGCTTCGGCCCGCGGCCGCGCCGGGTGTTTCGCCGTTGTTTCTTGAAGAGTTGTCATCGGCGTTCCATAGAGTATAATCGGTTCATATGAGGGGGGATCGATGGTAAATCGTTCGAACGCGTTGTCGATCTATATTCCGAAAGGCAAGGCGAATCAGCGTCTGATCAAACGGCTGCGGAACCTGGCAAAGGAGACGGACCGCTCGATGAATTACCTCATCGTCGAGGCGATCCTGCAGTACCTCGATCGTCGGGAGGTCGAAGACCCGAGCTAGCGGCGCGTCTCCGCGGCCGGTTCGCCGTCGTCCGATGCGAGAAGCTTGCGCCACGTCTCGATCCGCTTTGCGATTCGGCCTTCGTAGCCGCGGCCCGTCGGGCGATAGAAGCGCCGCCCCACCAGGGACGGCGGGAGGCACTCCATCCGCGCGATCCCCTCGTCGAGGTCGTGTGCGTACTGGTATCCCGCCCCGTAGCCAAGCCCCTTCATCATTCGCGTCGGCGCGTTGCGAAGGTGGAGGGGAACGTCCTCGAGCGGGCGGTCCCGGATTTCGCGCAGGACCTCGCCCATCCCCCGATAGAGGGTGTTGCTCTTCTCGGCCGTCGCGAGATAGACGGTCGCCTGGGCCAACGCGAGATCGCACTCGGGGAGACCGATCGCCTCGACCGCCCGCCAGGCAGCGACCGCCTGCGCGAGGGCGGCGGGATCGGCCAGTCCGATGTCCTCGGACGCCATCCGGATCAGCCGCCGCGCGATGTACCGCGGATCCTCTCCCCCCTCGATCATCCGCGCGAGCCAGTAGAGGGCCGCGTCCGGATCCGAGTTTCGAACCGACTTGTGCAGCGCGGAGATGATGTTGTAGTGCTCGTCCCCGGCGCGGTCGTACCGGATTCCCTTCCGCTGGACGGCCCGGGCGATCAGCTCCGCGTCGATCCGCCGGTCTTCCGAAACGCTCGACGCCAGCTCCAGCGTCGTCAGCGCCCGTCGAGCGTCCCCGTCGGAGAGAGCGACGAGGAGCTCCGCCGCCTCGACGGTCAGGGCAAACCGCCCGTCCAATCCGAGGGGGGACCGGAGCGCCTGCTCGACAAGTCGCCTGAGGGATCCGTCGTCCAAGGGAGAGAAGCAGAACAGCTGGCATCTCGAAAGGAGCGCCGAGCTCAGCGCGAAGGACGGGTTCTCCGTCGTCGCCCCGATGAAGATGACACTCCCCTCCTCGAGGAACGAGAGGAGCACGTCCTGTTGCGCTCGATTGAAGCGGTGGATCTCGTCGAGGAAGAGGAGATCCCGTTTGCCTTCCGTTCTGCTATGAAACCGCGAATCCTCCAGCACGCGACGGACCTCGCGGACGCCGGTCAGAGCGGCGGAGCAGTGCACGAATCGCGCCTTGGCCCTCGAGGCGATGATCCGCCCGACCGTCGTCTTCCCGGTGCCCGGCGGTCCCCAGAAGAGGAGCGCGCGGTAGGCGTCCCGCTCGATGAGCGAGCGGAGCGGCCCGTCGGGGCCGAGAAGGTCCTCCTGTCCGATCACGTCTTCGAGCCTCGACGGTCGCATCCGCTCGGCCAGTGGCGCCGGAGGAGGAGGGGAGAACGGCAGCGGTTCCATGGACACATCGTAGGGGATGCCGCAAACCGCCATCAAGTCTTGACACCCCAAATGCCCACCCGTACCATTCGACCGGCTCGGGTCGTTAGCTCAATGGTAGAGCAGCGGACTCTTAATCCGTTGGTTGCAGGTTCGAGTCCTGCACGACCCATACGGGGGATTTTCGCCCTCTCGGGTCGTTAGCTCAGTGGCAGAGCACCTGACTTTTAATCAGGGAGTCGCTGGTTCGAATCCAGCACGACCCAGATCGATTGAAACGAAACCGGTTTGCGGTCTATAATCCGGCGGTTTCGAGTCCCCATCATCTAGCGGCCTAGGATACCGGGTTTTCATCCCGGCAGCAGGGGTTCAAATCCCCTTGGGGACGCAAGAGCGAGCCTCTTGCGGAGTACAGGGTGCCCGCTATAATGGGCGAGTAGCTCAGCTGGGAGAGCATCCGGCTTACATCCGGAAGGTCACAGGTTCGAGTCCTGTCTCGCCCAGTCGGCTTTGCGTCACGGGGGCGTGGTCTAGTCAGGTCTAGGACGCTGGATTGTCACTCCAGAGATCGCCGGTTCAAATCCGGTCGTCCCCGCCAGCCTGCCGAGGTAGCTCAGGTGGTAGAGCACGGCCCTGAAAAGGCCGGTGTCCCCAGTTCGAGTCTGGGCCTCGGCACCATCCTTCGACCCGATACCCCGTTCGTCCCGCGCCGTCGGGACATTTGACCGGCCAGAACCCCATTAGCGATTGACCATCCGATCCCTTCCATCCTGCAAACCCTGTTAGAAACACGGGTTTGCGCTTCGCGGTGCCGTCCGTCCCTGTGGAAAACGCTGTGGAGAAGCATCGGGAAAACGCACGATTTCGGGACTTCCTTGTGGATAAGTCGCCGGGCCACCTCCTCGCGTGCCCCTCGCGACTCCAACCAGCGGGGGCCTGCGGGCGTCTCCTCAGCTACTCCGCAAGCTTTTCCACAGCCTATTCCGTTTTCCGATCGGCCATCGCCGCGTTTTCCACAGGCCGGGCGACCGGCCGTTCACCCGATTCGACCCCGCCGCTCGCCCTCCCTCATGACCCGTCGGCACCGGACGCTTGGTCGCAGAGAGAAGGTGTCGACTGTCCGCGCCCGTCGCTCCCACCGTCCGTTGGGGGTTGCAGCGCTCCCGCACTTGCTCCTTCTCGCCGATCGCGTCCTTGACCGCCGTGAACGGGTTGCGATACTCTCCGTCGGCTTGTCGAGGGAGAAGGGTGTTCGAATGGTCGCAAGCGCTACTGTCGTGTGGGATTCCGTTCTGTCGACGCTGAAGTCGGAGATCTCCTACTCGAGCTTCGAAACGTGGTTTCAAGAGACCCGGCCCCTCACCCTGGGCGATGGGTCCCTGACCATCTCGGTCCCCGACCCGTTTACCAAGGGCGGGATCGAGCGCCGCTACCGGGGGATGATCGAGGAGATTGCGTCGAAGTCCTGTCAACATCCGGTCGCCCTCGTCATCGAGATCCTGAAGAACGAGCCGCACGCGACCGGATCGTCGAGGCACGCGGCCGAGCCCCAACGGAACGACGCGCTCCCTCTGAACCCGGACTACACCTTCACCTCCTTCGTCCGCGGAAAGAACTGCGACCTCGCCTACTTCGCGTCGGAGGCGGTCGCCGAGAAGCTCGGGACCGCGTACAACCCGCTCTTCATCTACGGGAACGTCGGATTGGGGAAGACCCACCTGCTGCAAGCGATCGGCAACCGCGTTCACGAGGTCTCCCCGGGCAGCTCCGTCGTCTACACCTCCTCCGAGCGATTCGCGATCGAGTTGATCAACGCCATCCGAAACAACACGACCGCTGCGTTCCGGAACAAGTATCGCCAGATCGACCTCCTGTTGATCGACGACGTCCATTTCCTCGAGGGGAAGGAGGCGACGCAGGAGGAGCTCTTCCACACGTTCAACGAACTGCACGGCAACGAGAAGCAGATCGTCCTCTCGAGCGATCGCGCCCCCGAGGACCTCTCCGGACTTCAAGAGCGGTTGGTGTCGCGGTTCCGGTGGGGGCTCGTCGCCGACATTCAGGCCCCGGACCTGGAGACGCGAATCGCCATTCTCCGTGAGAAGGCCGCGACGCGCGGACTCGATATCGACGTGGGAATCCTGGAGCTGATCGCCAGCCGGATCTCCTCGAACGTGCGGGCACTCGAAGGGGCGTTGGTCAAGGTCCTCGCGTTCGCCGAGCTCGGCGGCCAACCGCTGACGCCCCAGACCATCGAGGGGATGCTCCCGAAAGAGGGGCAGCGGCCCCGGCTGACGATCCAGCACATCAAAGAGGAGGTCGCCTCCCGCTACAACGTGAAGCGCCAGGAGATCGAGAGCTCCAGCCGGAAGAAGGAGATCACACAGGCCCGTCACATCGCCATCTTCCTGGCGCGGGAGATGACGGACCACTCGTTCCCCGCCATCGGGCGGGCGTTCGGCGATCGTGATCACTCGACGATCATGTACTCCTACATGAAGGTGAAGACGATGCTGGAAGAGATACCGCTTCTCTACACCGAAGTCAGCGAGATCCAGGAGAACCTGGCAGCCCGCTATTCGAGCCTCCGCTGAAGATCCCCTGCCCTGCCGAGAACCCTGTGGAGAACCCGTCGACCGCTTCCGCTTCTCTGTGGAATCGGGCTGTGGACGCGAGGAGCTCCACCTATCCACAGGGCCCGTCCACAGCCCCTCGTCGGTTTTCCCCAACAGTCTCAACCGGAAGGAGAGGCCGACACCGACGTTCACGTACGGATTTCCTTCGTCTCCACACCCGCCGACTCCCTCTACTACTTCTGCTACTCAACGGACTGTCTGAGACGTATAAGAAGAAGTGCCTGCTTGCCGAGCTTCTTGTCGGGATTCCCTTCGCTACTCAACCTTTCCGCGCCCGATACGAACCGATTGATGCGCGCTCGAAGGGGAACTAGAATAGGTCCCTCATGGCCGGGGTACGAAGCACCACGATTCTTGCGATTCACTCCGAAGCGGAGCAGCGCGCCGTCCTTGCGAGCGACGGGCAGGCAACCCTGGACACCACGGTCATCAAGAAGAACACGAAGAAGCTCTACCGGCTCCACGGCGACAGGATCCTGGTCGGGTTCGCTGGCGCGACCGCGGATTGTCTCGCTCTTCTGGACAAGTTCGAGGGAAAGCTGAAGAAGTACGACGGCAAGCTGCGGCGCTCCGCCGTGGAGCTGACGAAGGAGTGGCGGACCGACCGCATTCTCCGTCATCTCGAGGCGGTTCTCGTCGCCGTCGGTGAAGAGGGAATGCTGATGATCTCCGGCTCCGGGGACGTCCTCGAGCCGGACGGCGGGGTGATCGGGATCGGCTCGGGCGGCCCGTACGCCTTGGCGGCGGCGAAGGGGTTGATGGAGCCCGGAGACCTCCCGATCGATCGGGTCGCCCGACGGGCGCTCGAGATCGCTGCGGAGATCGACATCTACACCAACGACACGATCACGCTGGAAGAGGTTCGGTGGTGAGGTAGGGAATGAGCCCATTGATCGAGGTATCGACGGCCCGGTTGAGCGGGCTGACGCCGAGGCAGATCGTTGAGGAGCTGGACAAGTACATCGTCGGTCAACAGGCGGCGAAGCGCTCCGTGGCGATCGCGCTTAGAAACCGGATGCGCCGGCAGTACGTCGGGGAAGAGATCCGCGCCGAAATCAAGCCGAAGAACATCTTGATGATCGGTCCGACCGGTGTCGGGAAGACGGAGATCTCGCGTCGCTTGGCGAGGCTGACGACGTGTCCCTTCGTCAAGGTCGAGGCGACCAAGTTCACCGAGGTTGGGTACGTCGGACGCGACGTCGAGTCGATGATCCGCGACCTGGTCGACGTCGCGATCGATATGATCCGCGAGGAGGAGATCTACCGCGTCGAGGAGGAAGCCGAGCGGCTCGTGACGGAGCAGATCCTCGACGCGCTCCTGCCGAGTGCCGACGCCGACGAGGAGCGGGACGAGAGCGTCCGGAGCACGCGGGAGAAGCTCAGCGCGAAGCTCGATGCGGGGGATCTCGAGGAGCGATACATCGAGATCATGGTCGAGGAATCGGTCACCCCCCAGCTCGAGGTCTTCTCGCAGGACGGGATCGATCAAGTGGGAATCGACATGGGGAACGTCCTCTCCGGCCTGCTGCCGACGTCGCGGAAGAAGCGGCGGATGCGGATCCGCGAGGCGCGAGGCTACCTGTTCGAGCAGGTCCTCGACACGCTGATCAACATGGAGGAGGTCCGCCAGGCCGGACTCCAGTTGGCCGAGGAGATGGGGATCGTCTTCCTCGACGAGCTCGACAAGATCGCCGCCGGCGGGCGGGAGGAGACCGGCGGGCCGGGCGTCTCCCGCCAGGGGGTGCAGCGCGATCTCCTGCCGCTCCTCGAAGGGACGGTGGTGCGGACCCGCTACGGCGCCGTGAGCACGGAGAACGTCCTGTTCATCGCCGCCGGCGCGTTCAACATGTCGAAGCCGTCGGACCTGATCCCCGAGCTGCAGGGGAGACTGCCGATCCGCGTCGAGCTCAACAGCCTGACCGCGGCCGACTTCCGTCGGATTCTCTGCGAGCCGAAGGACGCCCTGGCGACGCAGTACCAGGCCCTGATGGAGACCGAGGGGGTCACGCTCCGGTTCGAGGAGGACGCGATCGCCGCGATCGCGGACATCGCCTATGAGCTGAACCAGACGACCGAGAACATCGGCGCCCGCCGTTTGACGACGGTGATGGAGAAGCTGATGGAAGACATCTCGTTCGACGCCGATGCGCGGCGGGGGGAGACGATCGTCATCGACAAGGCGTACGTCGAGGAGCGGCTGAGCGACATTGTTGAGGATCCCGACCTCTCCCGCTACATCCTGTAGCGCCGGCTCCGGAATCGCTAGCGTTGGTCCCAAACGCGCTTCCGGAGTAAGATACTTCACTTCAACTCCCAAGGAGGGACGATGATCCAGATCTCTTTGCCGGACGGGTCGACCTTGGAACAGCCCCGAGGGGTCACGATCCTCGAGGTTGCGTCGTCGATCGGACCTCGCCTCGCCGAGGCGACGGTCTGCGCAGTGGTGAACGGCACGCTCCGCGATGTGCGCGAGACGCTCGCCGAAGACTGCGCGCTGACGCTCGTCACGACGGGCGAGCCGCAGGCGCTGGAGACGCTGCGGCACACGACGACGCACATCATGGCCCAGGCGGCGAAGAGGCTCTTCCCCGGCGCGAAGCTCGGGATCGGCCCGGCGATCGAAGACGGGTTCTACTACGATTTCGATCTGCCCGCATCGTTCACCGAAGACGATCTGGAGCGGATCACCGCGGAGATGGTCCGGATCATCGAGGAGGATCTGCCGATCGAGCGCAGCGAACTGTCGAAGGCCGAGGCCCGCGAATTGCTCGCGGCGCGCGGCGAGACGTACAAGCTCGAGCTGCTCGACGATCTGGAGAGCGCGACGGCCACGTTGTTCCAACAAGGCGAGTTCATCGACCTGTGCCGGGGACCGCACCTGCGCTCGACGGGGCGGGTCAAGCCGTCGGCGATGAAGCTGCTATCGATCGCCGGCGCGTACTGGCGCGGCGACGAGTTGCGACCGATGCTCCAACGGATCTACGGGACCGTCTGGGAGACGGCGTCCGACCTCAAGGCGCACCTCGAGCGGCTGGCGCAGATCGAGGCACGCGACCACCGTCGGCTGATCAAGGATCTCGATTTGGTCAGCTTCCACGAGGAAGCCGGTGCCGGACTGGCGTATTGGCACCCCAACGGTGGCCGAATGCGCGTCCTGATTGAAGACTACTGGAGAGAGCGCCACTTCGAGGGCGGCTACGACATCGTATTCACGCCGCACATCGGCCGGGCGCACCTGTGGGAGACCTCGGGGCACCTCGGCTTCTACCGCGAGGGGATGTACGCGCCGATGGACATCGACGGGCAGGAGTACTACATCAAGCCGATGAACTGCCCGTTCCACATCATGATCTACAAGTCGAAGACCCGCTCCTACCGTGACCTGCCGCTCCGCTGGGCGGAGCTGGGGACGGTGTACCGGTACGAACGTAGCGGGACGTTGCACGGATTGCTGCGCGTGCGTGGCTTCACCCAGGACGACGCCCACATCTTCTGTGCGCCCGAGCAGATCGAGGACGAGATCCTGCGAGTGCTCGACTTCAGCCTGGACCTGCTGCGCGGGTTCGGGTTCGAGGAGTTCAAGGTCGAGCTGTCGGTGCGCGACCCGGCGTCGCCGGAGAAGTACGCCGGCGAGGACGCCATGTGGGAGCAGGCAGAGGCGTCGCTTCTGAAGGCGATCGACGCGCGCGGCCTGCTGTACGAGCGGATGGAGGGCGAAGCGGTGTTCTACGGACCGAAGATCGACATCAAGATCAAGGACGCCCTCG
>Ga0315554_1002307_pt1 | contig 11036 bp, 8 predicted proteins | sample SalMarSW160370MG_FD_202114 | JGI IMG/M metagenome (GOLD analysis project Ga0315554, IMG submission 202114) | Salt marsh sediment microbial communities from the Plum Island Ecosystem LTER, Massachusetts, United States - Salt Marsh Sediment SW1603-70 ... | reverse complement strand
GATAGCATCTACCCATCCCATGTTGCTGCACTCCTATCTCATGCTTGTCACTGCAAACTAGGCGTTTGACGCCTGGATCTCTGGCACGGGGCGCCGTCGCTGCCGAATTGCGTGGCGAGCTCGGTGATCTCAATGCCGAGCGCTATTCGTTTCGCAGGTCGGCTCCGCCCTAGACGCCCGGCGGCCTGAACGCGATCTCCTGGACGACGCGGTCCACCCGCTCCTCGGCCTGTTCGCGCTCAAGCTCGCACTTTTCGCCAAAGTACTCGCAGAGCCGGTCGTAGGACATTGGCTCTTGCAGGTCGTCTTCCCGAACTTGGTGGCCCCACCGGCTCAGGATCGCTTCCTTGATCTCGTTCCAGTACTCTTTGAGTTTTTCTTCCATTCGTCCCTCCTCGTGGGCACTAGGGTACCGCCTCTGTTCCCCATGCAGGCAAGGGCAACACAGAACCGGGAAGGCTATAGATGCAATGAGTATATCACATTCCCAGCATAGCGCCAGCGATGTTGGCCTGGTCGAGTCCCAAACGTCCGTCCTGCCTGCCCGACACTAGAGCGCAGCGGCGGGGCCTTCGACGCGCTGCGCGATCGCCTCGCGGAATGCCTCTGGACGGCGTATGCGCCAGAACATGACCTGTGTCCGGTCGGTGCGGCGGATCCAGAGGTCACCGGACGATGGGGAACGACCAAACAGGCCGCGGCCGACGGTGACCTCCTCGATCTGTGACAGCGGGACATCTGCGGTCAGACGACCCAAGAGCCCGCGCCTGGCGAGGACGCGTTGGTTGGTGACCACGTATTCGGATCGAAAGTAGCGGATCGCGCGAAGGCCCAGGTAGACGAGGGCAGCGGCCAGGATTGCCCCATCGATGGCCCGCACCAGGCCCGGTTCGAGGTCGCCCGCGGGGAGAAGAAACAGGATCGCCGCACCGAGTACGACGGCGACTGGCCGCAGAAACACGCCCGGGCTGAGCGTCGTCCGGTGCACGACCACTTCGTCCGGGGCAAGCGTCTCTCGCAGAAAGCCGCTCTGCGCAGCTACGGCCTCCGGCGCGGTCGGCTCGCCTTGCAGCTCCGGCACCGGTTCGCCCAGCGGTTCGGCAAGCGCCTCCTCTGCTGGCTCGGGGGACGAATACAGTGCCTCGGCGGCTGCTTCCTGCTCCGCAGCATCCTCAGGGACAGTGGGCGCCGGCTGTGAGGCGGGTTCCTCTTGCACCTCCGCCATGGGTTGGCTCGGTGCCTCTTCCGCTTCTTCCGGGAGTGGATGCGATGCCTCGGTGACTGCCCCCTGCTCCGCCGTCGGGAGGGCATCCTCAAGAACAGTCTCTGCCGCCGGGGGCGGTCTAGAGACATTCCCAGATGCTGCAGGCTCGGCTTCGACCTCGGACAGAGCTGTCTCCGACTCTTCCTCTCTCACCTCCGCAGGTGTTGCTTCCGGCGGTGGGGAGGTCGTCGCCGGTGACGCATCAAAGGCTGCCAACTGCGTGCGCGCAGCCTCGTTGTTCGGGTTGATGCGGAGCACGCGCTCCAGGCAATCGCGTTTGCGATCCGGCTGATCCACAACAGTCGATAGCGTCATCCAGGCAGCCTCGCTGTTAGGCTGCTCGTACAGCACGTCTACCAGTAGGCGCCGCGCCATCTCCCGGTCGCCGCGCGCGATCGCTTCACGTGCCCTATGCAGAGCTACCCTTTCGTCCATGGCTCTCCCTTCCCTTCCACTCACGGTTTGCCGCACGTGGCCGGTTGCCTAGCTGGAGTATAGCAGAGGTCGGGGAACCTGGCAACGAACGGCGTCCAGGCTGAAGTCTCTGTCACGTTGGAAACGTGACCTATAAGGAACTCCGAGGTCTGGCGAACGTTTGGTTCGGGAGACCTCGGAGTTCGAGGCGCGGCCCGGTGTCACGTCGGAAACGCGATCTACGAGAACTAGAGCGGCACCGGCTCGCGCTGCGAAAAGACGATCTGGTCGTCGCGGACGTCGACATAGACCCGCTCACCGTCGCTGAACCGGCCCTGCAAGATGGCCAAGGCCAGCGGGTCCTGCAGCTCGCGCTGGATGACGCGCTTGAGCGGGCGTGCACCGTAGGCAGGATCGTATCCGTCGTGGGCCAGCTTGACCTTAGCCGCATCGCTCAGCTCGATCTCGATCTTGCGATCGGCGAGCAGACGTCGCAGCCGCTCGAGCTGGATGTCGACGATCTGGATCAGGTGCTCGCGGGTCAGGCTGTGAAAGAGCACGATCTCGTCCAGCCGGTTCAGGAACTCGGGCCGGAACTGGTCGCGCAGCGCGGCCATCACCCGCTCGCGGATCGCCTCCTCGTCGGTCAGGTCACGGATATACTGGCTGCCGACGTTGGAGGTCATGATCAGGACCGTATTCTTGAAATCGACTGTCCGCCCGTGCCCATCGGTCAGGCGCCCATCGTCGAGCACCTGCAACAGCACGTTAAAGACCTCGAGGTGCGCCTTCTCAATCTCGTCAAAGAGGACGACCGAATAGGGTCGCCGTCGCACCGCCTCGGTGAGCTGGCCCCCCTCCTCGTAGCCGATGTAGCCGGGCGGCGCACCGATCAAGCGAGCCACCGTATGCCGTTCCTGGTACTCGCTCATGTCGATACGCACCATGGCGTCCTCGTCGTCAAAGAGGAACTCGGCCAGGGCGCGGGCCAGCTCGGTCTTGCCGACGCCGGTCGGACCGAGGAACATAAAGCTGCCGATCGGGCGGTTGGGATCCTGCAGGCCGGCGCGCGAACGGCGCACGGCATTGCTGACGATACGAACTGCTTCGTCCTGGCCGACCACGCGCAGGTGCAGCCGCTCTTCCATGTGCAGCAGCTTTTCGATCTCGCCCTCCATCAGCCTGGACACGGGGATGCCGGTCCAGGAGGCGACGACGCGCGCTACGTCCTCGGCGTCGACCTCTTCCTTGAGCAGGCGGTGGCCATCGCTCTCCTCAGCGCCACGCGCCTCCTGCTCGGCGAGCCGGCGCTCAAGGTCGGCCAGTTGGCCGTACTGCAGCTCGGAGGCCCGCGCATAGTCCTGCGCACGCTGAGCCTGCTCGATCTGGTGGCGGACCTGCTCGATCTGCTCCTTGACCTGCTGCTCGGACTGGATCTCTTGCTTTTCTGCATCCCAGCGCGCCTGCAGGGCACGACTCTCCTCCCGGAGCGTAGCTAGCTCGCGCTCCAATGTCTCCAGTCGCTCCTGGCTGGCGGCGTCCTTTTCTTTCTTGAGGGCTTCGCGCTCGATCTCGAGCTGCATGATCTCGCGGTCAATGCGGTCCAGCTCTTCCGGCTTGCTGTCGATCTCCATCCGTAGCCGCGAACCGGCCTCGTCGATCAGGTCGATCGCCTTGTCGGGCAGGAAGCGATCGGTGATGTAGCGGTCCGACATTGTCGCGGCGGCAATCACGGCGCTGTCGGTGATACGCACGCCGTGGTGCACCTCGTAGCGCTCCTTGAGGCCGCGCAGGATGCTGATCGTGTCCTCTACGGAGGGCTCGTCGACGTAGACCGGCTGGAAGCGCCGCTCCAGCGCGGCGTCCTTTTCGACGTGCTCGCGATACTCGTCGAGCGTGGTCGCGCCGATGGTGTGCAGTTCGCCACGGGCCAGCATGGGCTTGAGCATGTTGCTGGCGTCCATGGCACCCTCTGCCGCACCTGCACCGACGACGGTGTGCAGCTCGTCGATAAAGAGGATGACCTGCCCCTCACTCTCGGTGATCTCTTTTAGGACCGCCTTGAGGCGCTCTTCGAATTCGCCTCTGTACTTGGCACCTGCGACGAGCGAACCCAGGTCGAGGGCCACGATGCGCTTGTTCTTGAGCCCCTCGGGAACGTCGCCGCGCACGATGCGCTGCGCCAGCCCCTCGACGATCGCCGTCTTGCCGACGCCGGCCTCGCCGATCAGCACCGGGTTGTTCTTGGTGCGGCGGTTAAGGACCTGGATCACGCGCCGGATCTCTTGGTCGCGGCCGATCACCGGGTCGAGCTTGCCCTCGCGGGCGAGCTGGGTCATGTCGCGGCCGTACTTTTCCAGCGACTGGTAGGTCGTCTCGGGGTTCTGGCTGGTGACGCGCTGCGAGCCGCGGATCGAGGTCAGGGCCTGGTAGATGGCATTGCGGTCGATGCCACGCTGGGCCAGGATCCGCTCCGCCTCACCGGCATCACTGGCCGTCAGGGCCAGCAGCAGGTGCTCGGTCGAGACGTACTCGTCGTGCATCTGCCCCGCCTCGTCCTCTGCCGCGCGAAGCACGCGCGCCAACGCCGAAGAGAGCGTGACCCGCGCCGCCGCCCCGGTGACGCGCGGTTTGCCTGCCAGCGCCTGGCGCACCTGTGCTGCCAACTGCGGCGCCGGCACCCCGGCCCGGGCGACCAACTGCGGTACGACGCCCTCTCGCTGTTCTAGCAGCGCCGCCAGCAGGTGCAGCGGCTCGACCTGGCTGTGGTTGGATTCCTGCGCCAGGGACTGCGCCGCCATGACCGCTTGCTGCGCTTTCTCTGTATATCGGTTCAAATCCATAGGACTACCCCCATTCAATGATAGCTATCAAACAAATAGTATATCATCGCACCATTAGAACGGGATCGGAGGAACGTTAGAGTTTCATAAGACTTTCAGTATGGCGGTTCGGCGGGTCCATAGTAGCCACACATGCCGACACGCGGCGAGTTGACGATCGGCACGAGATAGTCGGGGCCGCATTCGTGCATCTCGGCATGCACATCACAAAGGAGGTCTGCCCCGCTGTCGTCATCCATACATTCGGTGCAGAGCTGCGTTGCCGGCTCTCCACACACGGCGCACTTGACGGGTGGGAGGTTGTTGCGGGCCATCAGGTAGATCGGGTTCCTGGTGAGCGGCTTGCCCTCTCGCACGCCAACGACCTGGATCGACGTCTCCGAGGTCGTGCCAAAGTCATAGAGATGGAGCAGCTTGAGGCCAGGAGTGAACACCGACTCTGCGCGGCGGCCCATGCCCACCTCCGTCCCGGTCCACGCCCGGCCGATGTAGTAGGTGCTGAGGTGCCCGCAGCACTCGAGCCAGATCGCGCGCAGATAGCCGTCGAGGGCCCCCATCGTGGCGGTGCCGTCCATCTCGAGGTGCAGCCAAAAGTCACCGCCCCACGCATCTTGCACCTGGAGGTGAAACAGGCGTTGCGTGCGGCCGCGGCCCGCGTCTGCCTTGGCGATCGCCTCGGCCCGCTCGGGGCAGGCTGTCAGGTGCCTGACCAGGCCGCCGCGCGTGAACTCGCGGCCGCAAAAGACACACTTGCCTCTCGGGGTCTGCTGTCGAGCCATAGTAGCCTCCTGGTTCCCTGGGTCCTAGCCCGGTACATGGCGAGCCAGTGCCGCTTCCTCACCCCGCACGGCCACGGCTGGGCTGGCAACGGCGAGCCGCACTGTGGCGGCAAAGACGGTGGTCAGCAACTGGAGAAAGGGTGAAATCAAGACCATGAGCACGATCCAGCCGATAAAGCTGGGTACGGGCTCGTAGAGGATCATGGGATGGCCGAACTGGGCAATATCGACACCGGGATCAAAGAGCATGGGCACGGTGCGGAGCCAGATCACGGCCATCTGGAGAAAGGTCCAGGCCGCGCTGGCCGCTGCCCAGCGCAGGATGCGCGCCAGGATCTGGCGCAGCGAGGTCGCGGACGTGGCGGGCCATGCCGACTCTTGTCGGGCCGACAAGAGTCGAGCCGGGAGGAGCCAGCCAACTGCGAACCCGAGCAGGATGGGGAAAATCGGGACGCCCATACCCATCCCTACGGCGATCACGTCGAGCACGGCATAGATGGCGATCCAGAGCCAGAGACGCTTGCCAGGCTTCATCGTGCCCTCCTTCTATCGGAGCCGGAACCGTCCACCGCCACGCTTAGCATAGCACAGCCGGGCGGTGCAGTCAACAGGGATTCGGGCGTGGTGCGGGTTTGCTATGCGGGCCGGTCTGAGATACACTCACTGGAGCGAATGGGATGGCCGGCGAGAACAGAGGACGGAAAAGGAGCCGCGGTGAAGACGATTGTGATTACGGGCAGTACGCGAGGCATCGGTTTCGGCCTGGCCGGTGCCTTTCTCGACCTGGGCTGCAACATAGTGGTCAGTGGGCGGACGCAGGAAGCGGTCGACGAGGCCGTGGAGAGCCTGGCGGCGCAGCACGAGCGGGAACGGATCTTGGCGCAGCCGTGTGATGTGACCGACTATGAACAGGTGCAGGCGCTGTGGAATGCAGCGGCGGCACATTTCGGCACGATCGAGATATGGATCAACAATGCCGGGATCAGCCACCCAACGGTCGATTTCTGGACCCACCCGCCGCAGCGCATCCGCGCGGTCGTCGAAACGAACGTGGTGGGCGCGATGTATGGGGCGTCGGTGGCGCTGTCTGGCATGCACGAGCAGGGCCACGGCGCGCTGTACAACATGGAGGGGCTGGGCAGCGGCGGGCCGATGGTGCCGGGCACAACGTTGTACGCGACGACCAAGTCTGCCTTGAGGTATCTGACCGAATCGCTGGCCAAGGAGGTGGCGGGCAGTGGGCTGGTGGTGGGGGCGCTGCAGCCGGGCATGGTGGTGACCGACCTGTTGATGGGGCGAGAGGAGAAGCGCGGCCCCCCAGACGCGCGATCGCGGCGCGTGATGAACATTCTCGCCGACCGGGTGGAGACGGTCACGCCGTGGCTGGCGCGCAGGGCCCTGGCAAACGAGCGTAACGGGGCGCGGATCCGGTGGCTGACGCAGTGGAAGGTGCTGGGACGCTTTCTCAGCGCACCGTTCCACGAGCGCCACGTCCTGCCAAAGGCATAGGATGAGACCGCTTTGACTTGACATGCTCCTCGCCCGAGGCTATAATGACCGAAATCATAAAGCGATGAGGCTCGCCTGGGGGTAGATCCCTCGATTCGTTGAGCCATCAACTGATAGCCTCTACCAATGAGACGTGCGCGCACGTCTGTGTGGTAGAGGCTATCCTGGTTTCATAGAAGAAAGCATCCAAAGAAGCGGCCATTGGAAAGCATCGTCTGGATTGGCTGCCGGTGAGGGTATGTACCCTATGGTTTTCCGCAGCATCCTATATGACAGAATAAAAGACGGCATCCGCAGGGAGATCCACGAGGTCCCTCCCTCGTTCACCGACTTGAACCTGGATCAGATCGTGGACGCGGTCACAGACAGCAAGGAAGAGTATGACCTGAAACCGTTTCTCTACTCCCCCTTGAACGATGTTGAGACCGTCAAGTACCGCCAGGAGGTCGCACAGGACCTCGAGAGAGGCACTGTGCTAGAGAGTATCCGGTCATTTGCAGAGAAAATGGTGCGTATGCGCCGGCATCTGGCCTCGATACGCAAGCTCTATTACAAATACCACAGAGAAGGCTGGTACCTGGAGGCGGTGGCAGCGTACTGCGAGGCGGTTACCGGCCTGGCGCGTGACTTGTGTTCTTTCGATCTGCAGTCGGACGGCCTTTTGGCTTTTCGCACATATCTGACGGACTATGCCAGCTCTGACGCGTTTACCTCGCTTGTCGAGGAGACGGAAAGGCTCAAAGCGGAGCTGTCCTCCGTGAAATACTGCATGATCCTCAAGGGCCGCCTGGTTCAAGTGCGTCGATACGAAGGCGAAACGGATTACAGTGCGGAGGTGGAGAAAACCTTTGCCAAGTTCAGACAGGGCACGGTCAAGGATTACAGGGTCAGGCTTGCCGTCGGATCGGGCATGAGCCGTGTCGAAGCGCAGATTCTGGACCTGGTCGCGAGACTGTACCCTGAGGCGTTTGCGCACCTCGATCGGTACTGCGCGAAACACAGCAGCTACCTGGACGAGACGATCGCCGTTTTCGACCGAGAAGTGCAGTTCTATGTTGCCTATCTGGAGTACATCGAACCGATCAAACGGGCGGGATTGCCGTTCTGCTACCCGCAGATCAGCGCGACCAGCAAGGAGATCTGTAGCGAAGATGGATTTGACCTCGCTCTAGCCAACAAGTGCGTGGCCGAGCACTCGACCGTCGTGTGCAACGATTTCTACCTCAAAGGCCCAGAGCGCATATTCGTCGTATCAGGCCCAAACCAAGGAGGCAAGACCACATTTGCCCGCACGTTTGGGCAGTTGCACTACCTGGGCAGCCTGGGCTGTCCTGTCCCGGGCAGGAAAGCGAAGCTCTTTCTGTTCGACCAGCTCTACGCGCATTTCGAGCGCGAAGAGGATATCCGAAACCTGCGCGGCAAACTGCAGGATGACCTGGTCCGTATCCACGCCATTCTGAAGCAGGCCACGCCCCGTAGCATCATCATCATCAACGAGGCTTTCACGTCCACGGCCCTCCAAGACGCCGTTTTTCTGAGCAAAGAGATCATGGAGACGATCATCGATCTGGACCTGCTATGCGTCTGTGTGACGTTCATCGATGAATTGGCTTCCTTGAGTGAGAAAACCGTCAGCATGGTCAGCACGATCGTGCCCGAGAACCCGGCGTTGCGCACGTACAAAATCGTCAGAAAGCCAGCCGATGGACTTGCCTATGCGCTCTCTATTGCCGAAAAGCACCGCCTGAGATACGACCAGTTGAAGGAGCGCATCAAGGCATGAAGGTCCATCTGATGTACCGGGACCAGGATTTCGACCTGGAACAGGAACCACCACCGAATAGAGAGGCGCTGATCCAGGATCTGGAATTGCGCACGCTGTTCCACGCGATGGCGCAGGGTGACCGTTTTCTGTACCAGGTGGCCAAGACGGCTGTCCTGTGCGGCTCCACCGATCCGGATGCCATCCGATACCGCCAGGATATCCTCAGGGATGGCCTGGAGAACCCAGCCGTCATCCGAGAGATGTACCAGATCACCATCGAGTCCGCCGAGAACAAGAAACGGCGCTGGTTGGGCGTTTTCAGCCAGTCCCCCAGCGGCATACTACACAGCTCTGTACAGATGCTAGAGATGTTTGTGGGCTTGCTCAAGCGGCTCAGGCGCATTGCCGACGAACACGCTAAAGAGTTCGAGTCGGAGGGCTGGACAACGTTCTTTCGCGTGATCGAGGAGGAACTAGATGACGGCTATTTCGTTACGGTCGAAAGCCACCTGAAGGAGCTCAAGTTCCGCGATGGCATCCTGCTCAGCGTGGGGCTGGGACCCGGGAATGAGGGCGCCGGCTACATACTGGGCAAGCCGCACAACGGAAAGAGCTGGATCGAGCGGATGCTCGTTCGAGACTCAGCGGCCTATTCCTTCCGCATCCATCGCCGCGATGACCACAGCGCCAGGGCCTTGGGAGCGCTCAAAGACAGGGGACTCAACCTGGTCGCCGATGCCCTCGCTCAGTCCGCCGATCACATCGACAGCTTCCTTCGAGTGCTGCGGATCGAACTGGCCTTCTATGTCAGTTGCCTGAACCTGTATGAGCAACTATCCGAGCTGGGAGAACCAGCATCTTTTCCTGTTCCCGTGGCTTTGGACGAACGCAGGCATTCCTTTCACGGGTTGTACGATATCTGCCTGGCCTTGACCATGAGACGCCAGGTCGTGGGCAATGATGCAGCGGCCGACAGCAAGGACCTCGTGATCATCACCGGCGCCAACCAGGGCGGCAAATCCACCTTTCTGCGCAGCATAGGTCTGGCCCAGTTGATGACGCAATGCGGCATGTTCGTGCCAGCCGAGTCGCTACGCGCCAATGTCTGTGAGGGCCTGTTTACGCATTTCAGGCGCAAAGAGGACGCTACCATGGAGAGCGGCAAACTCGATGAGGAACTGGGCAGGATGAGCGACATCGCGGACGCGATCACACCCCATTCGATGGTGCTGTTCAACGAGTCGTTTGCTGCAACGAACGAAAGAGAAGGGTCCGAGATTGCGCGGCAGATCGTGAATGCACTGTTGGACAAGCAGATCAAGGTCTTTTTTGTGACGCACCAATATGAACTTGCACGCGGCTATTACGACGAGCGCATGGAAAGCGCTCTTTTCCTGCGGGCCGAAAGACGATCAGATGGAACGCGAACCTTCAAGCTGATCGAGGGCGGGCCACTTCCGACGAGCTATGGCAGGGATCTGTACAGCAGGATCTTCGGAACGGATAGCTAGAGGGGGGCCTACCTACAGTGCTAGAGCCAGTAGCTGACCATCTGGGGACGGTGGTGTAGCCCCCAGGGATCTCGAGTAGCGCGCGAGATCCCTGGGAGGCATTCAGCTAGGTCGTCCCTGTCTCTTGGCGAAAGACGTAGACGCGGACCAGGCGCACGAGCTTGGCGATGCCCTCACCAGCGGTAGCGATGAGAGCGATCAGCAGCGCAAAGCGAACCATGCCGGGCACAAAGCGCGTCAGCACGTCTCGCAACTCGGTGGACTGGATCGAGGCCAGGGTGACGATCGAGGGCCCGGTCAGCATCTGGCCGATCAGGACCACCCCGCCGAGCAAGAGGGCTAGTTCAACGAGTCGGGTAGCGAGCTGCCAGCGCCCCTGGCGAATGAGCACGACGTTGAGCACCAACTGGACCCCCCAGATCACGTCGAGCCAGAGCAGGTAGGCCGAAAAGAACACCGGCGCGAGCACAGGCCCGAACTGCCAGCTCCTGACGCCATCGCCGGCCGAGCGAACAAAGCCAACGCCGATCCAGTCGGGGAACAGGTTAAAGATAACCAGGGCAATCACCAGGAATACGCTGCTCACGATCAGCCCACCCCGCTCGACGCGCTCGGCGTCCTCGACCGGCGGCAAGGAGCGCGGATCCCACTCTTTTTCGCTCGTTTTCTCCCACGCCGATGCCGGCACAAAGCGTTCGAGCACAGCAAAGGTGAGCGTGACCGAGCCAAAGGCCATCAGGAGGGCGTTGATATAGCTCGATGCCAGCTCACCAATGGCGGTACCGATCGCGCTCGCAGAAGCGCTCCACGCCGTGAGGCCGAACAGGACCACGTAGGCGATGGTCAGAGCACCTGCCGTTGCGGCGACAACGATGAGATAGATGTTAAAGACCCCTGGCCCGATCAAGTAGCGGTGAGGAGGCGCATAGCGAGCCGCGACCTCGCTCGGAG
>Ga0315554_1002305_pt1 | contig 11044 bp, 8 predicted proteins | sample SalMarSW160370MG_FD_202114 | JGI IMG/M metagenome (GOLD analysis project Ga0315554, IMG submission 202114) | Salt marsh sediment microbial communities from the Plum Island Ecosystem LTER, Massachusetts, United States - Salt Marsh Sediment SW1603-70 ... | reverse complement strand
GAAGCGACTGTTTTTGAATACAACATTGCTTCCGCACGTGTGCTTGAAAAGAATGGTTTTAAAAAGGAAGGGTTATTAAAAAAATATGTTTGTAAAGATGGTTATTTTCTTAATGTCTTTTTATATGCTTATGTTAAAGAATAATTTATAATTTCACTAATATTTTAGTATAGAATTTTCCTTCCTTTTAAATTATCTTAATTATGATTCTGTTTAGTATACGATTTTCACAGGTTATAAGAACAAAAAAACAAAAATCTTATATTCATCATTAAAGATTATAAGATGAAATTCACTCTAATATATATTTTTATTTATTTCTTCGGAATATTCTTGGCAAATTCTTTCCCTCAAAGAACTAACTCCATTGAATCACCTTATTACAAGGAGGGAATAGAAGCTTTAGGGAAGAAAGATATTTCTTCGGCAGAACAATTTTTTACCAGGTCAATCAGGGAAAATTCAGATGTGCCTTCTTTATTTGAACTATCTAAAATTTATATTGATAAAGAAACTATAAGAGGAAGACGTAAAGCCAGGGAGCTTTTGGAAAAAGCAATCTGGAAAGAACCTAAAAATATTAAACTAAGATTAACCTATGCCGGTTTAATGGAAAATTACAGTAAAGGTATTGCTTTCAAAAAATATAATGATATTGTTGATATTGATAGTGAATGTGCCATTGCATGGTATAATATGGGAAGAATAAAATCACTAGAATTTGATGATTACAATAATTCTTTTAACAGAACCGAGGAAGGCATTGATTTAAATCTTCAGAAGTTTGCAAAAGAAATATTTAAAGAAGCTGAGTCATATTTGCTTAAAGCATTAAAATATGATTCATTAAATGCGAATACTTATTTAAAGCTTAGCTTTTTATATGAAGATGCAGATATGCCCGAAAAAGGTGTCCCTCTTCTTGAAAAACTTATTAAGCTTTATCCCGATAATAAGGATGCTCACCTGTTTTTAGGACTTCTTTATTATAAAACTTCAAAGATATCGGAGTCTTATAATGAATATCAAAATGCATTAATATTAATGCCGGTATCCGAAAGACTTGATTTTACTTACAATTCTGTTGTTGAATTGCTTGACCCGGTTGCAGAAGAATTAATAAAATCTCTTAAACCAATCGAAGTAAGAAAATTTATTGATGCTTTTTGGAATGCAAGTGATCCTCTTTTCTTAACTAAATATAATGAAAGACTTCTTGAACATTATTCCAGGGTAGCTTATTCGGACTTAAGATTTAGTTTGCCTGATAAGCCGGGCTGGAAAACAGATAGGGGAGAAATAGTCTTGAGATACGGAGAACCGATAAAACGAAAGCGATATAGACCGCAAATAAATGCAGGAGGAAGAACACAAGTACAGGTTAAAACCGACGTGTGGGAATATAAAAATATGACGCTTGGTTTTGAAGATACATATATGTCGGGAAATTTTGTCTTTTCTGCTCCAGCACCCGGAAGCAGGTATATTCCTCAGTTTGAAGGGAACACACTTGATTTTGCCGATTATCTTAGAAGAGTACGTTTTGAAAGTTATAATCCCAAATATGAAGGACCTGCATTTACCATTCCTTATAACATAGTTCAATTTAAAGATTTGTATCATCCAAATAACACCGATGTATATTTCAATTATGCTCTTAGTTATAACGATAGCTCCCTAAAAAGTAATATTATTAATTATAAGTATGAGTGGGGATTATTCTTTAATGATAATTATTATAACTCAATTTATAGAAATAAAGGAAGTATCACCGGGCTTCCTGCTTCTGCAGCTATTAAAAATGATTCAATCAACTACGCTGTCAATTCTGCAGAAATGACGGTAAGGCCCGATTCAGGTTATCTTGCTTTTGAAATAATTAGAGCTGTTGATAAAGGTGTGTCATCAAATCATGAAAAATTTAAAGCTTCGGTTTTTAATACAAGTAATCTGGATATTAGCGATATACTTTTAGCTGAAAAAATCGATAAAGATCAAAAAGAAAGTTTCCCTGTAAAAAGAGGAGATATAAATATACTCCCTAACCCCACCTTCACATTTACAAAAGATAATAAACTGTTTTTATATTATGAAATTTATAACCTTGCAACTAATAAAAATGGTTTAACAGACTTCGAGCAAAAAATAACTATTAAAGAAGTTAACAACGAAAATGATTTGGAGAAAGCGGTTAATACCTTTCTCAACCTTGTAGGTTTCAATAAAAAGCAAGAAGGAATTACTTTATCTTCGAGGTATCAAACATTAGATAAGAATTCTCAAATGTATCTTCAACTTGATATGAATAAATTAAAACCGGGCAGCTATGTTATTTTAGTTACAATATTTGATAATATTTCAAAAAAAGAAGCGTCGCAATCAACGGTTGTTAAATGGCAGTAAAGAAGTTATTTAAAACAGAAAAATATTTTTACAGAAGAAATATTCAGGTAAGTCTTATTATCAGCTTACTGATCGCCATATTACTTTTTAATTTTTTCCCGGATCTAAAAGATTCAAAAACAAATCTCATTAAAATCGAATCGCCATTAATAACAATTAATGATATCCCGCAGACAACTCAAAAAGAAGAAGACAAAATTTCATTTACAGCTAAACCGCCGCTCCCGGCAATTATAATCCCCGATGATATTCTAAATATAGAAACCCTTGACGACATAAAAATTAAAGCCGAAGATAATACTAATAATATTAATGGACTTGTTTTATCAAAAACAGAAAATAAAGTAAATGATATTAAAATTACTTCTTTCGTTCCAAAACAAATTCTGGAAGTTGTTCCTGGAAAAGCTGAAAATAATTTTAAAGGAATAATATATTTATCATTAAAGATCGGGAAAGATGGAAAAGTAATTGAACACAAAGTTCTAGTTAATACCACTAATTCCACCGAATGTTTAAAGCAAGTAATCGCAGCTGCTTATAATTCAAGATGGGAACCTGTAACAATTGGAGGGGAAAAAAAGGAATACTGGATTGAAAAAACATATAGATTCAACAACTAAATAGCCACGAAAATTATTCGCAGTCAACGTAAATGATTCATATCCTCGAAATTTCAAATGATTTTAAACACAATATTTAGTGATTTTTATAACATTTATCATTTTGGTACAGATTTAGCATGTGATATAGTGCAAGTGGTTCAAAATATAGGGAAAGGGATAGGTTCTATGAATACTGAAGATAATTTTGTACGTGGATTTATTAATGGTTTAGCTATAGAAGTAGCTTTCATCATTTTTGTTGTCCTAGTTGCTTTAGTTATTTAAAATAAAAAGGATTATAATTTAACGAAAAATAATATAGTCTTCCGGGGAAGTTAAAGTAAAGAGTTTTATCTATCCCTTACCCTTAAAGCCATAAAGTAAATTTTATGGCTTTTTTAGTCTCTTCAAAGATTACCACAATTAACAATTTAATAAAACCTAATACTTCGGCATATTATTCTATTTTAGTATTTTTGTTACCATAATAAAAATTTATTAGTTGATGATACCGATTAAAAAAATCTCCTTACTAATTTTAATTATCTCATTTTTAATGTTCCCTCAAAAAACAGAACATCCGAAATTAATAGTGGGAATTGTTATTGACCAGATGCGATACGATTATCTCATTAAATTTAATAGATATTTCGGGCATGACGGATTTAACAAATTAACAAACAATGGTAGTGATTTTACTCATGCACATTTTAATTATGTACCTACTTTTACAGCACCGGGGCATTCTTCAATATACACAGGTACTACCCCATTCTATCATGGAATTATAGCTAATGATTGGTTTGACAGGATTAAAAATCATATGGTCAGCAGTGTTGCAGGTGACTCATTTCAGAGTGTTGGAATTCAGTCGGACGAAGGGAAAAGATCACCCAACAATTTATTGGCAACCACAATAACAGATCAATTAAAAATTGCTACTAACGGGAAAGCCAAAGTGGTTAGTATTTCGCTAAAAGATCGTGCAGCTATTCTTCCCGGCGGGCATTCTGCCGATGAAGCTTTTTGGTATTCAAATAAAAGCGGAAACTTTATTTCATCAACTTATTATATGAACAAACTTCCGGATTGGGTTAAAGATTTCTATCAAAGGAAATTACCGGATTCATTTATTTCACAAGATTGGGATTTATCTTTACCTGATTCGGATTATCAAATTAGTTCACCTGATGAAACAAAATATGAATCTGATGTTTTTAACGAGGGAAGAACTTCTTTTCCCCATTCATTAAAAAATGTTGATAGCAATTTAAAATATTCTGCTTTGATTAAAACTCCTTTTGGTAACCAGCTTGTCCTAGAATTTGCAAAAGCAGCTATTGTAAATGAAAACTTAGGAAAAAACTCTGTACCTGATTTTCTTGCTGTTAGTTTTTCATCAACAGATTATATTGGTCATGAATACGGACCTAACTCTTTTGAAATTGAAGATACATATATTAAACTTGATAAACAGATTGCGGAGCTGCTTTCGGTTTTAGATAAACAGATTGGGAAGGGAAACTACTTGCTTTTTTTAACTGCTGACCACGGTATAATGGAATCACCGGGCTATCTTGAAAAATTAAAAATAAATGGAGAAAATTTTGATACAAAAATTTTTTACGATTCACTCAAATCATTTGCTTTAAAAAATTATAATGATGAAAATATAATTAAGAATTATTCCAATCAACAAATTTTTTTAAACCATGAAATAGTTAAGAATAAAAATCTTAACCTTGTTAAAGTAGAGAAAAATTTTTCAGATTATTTTATGAATCATTTTCCACAAATATCTTTAGTTTTAACAAGAAACGAGTTACAAAAAGAGATAGCGGAAAGGAATTCAAATAATTTAATTTTAAATGGTTTTAATTTTAAGAGATCAGGTGATATTGTCTTTGAATTTGAACCAAACATTATTCCTGATCATAAAAAAGGCTCAACACATGGTTCAACATATAACTACGATACTCATATACCCATAATTTTTTATGGCTGGCATATTCCCCGGCAGAAGGTTAATACTCCGGTTTATATTGTAGATATTGCTCCCACTATTGCAAATCTGATCGGCATTACAGAACCAAATGCATGTATTGGGATTCCTATAATTAAATAATAATAGTTCTCTAGACTTTTAAAGTCTCCCCCTCTGATTTAGCAATAACTGCAGCACCGCATGAATCACTCCAGACATTAACTGTTGTTCTGCACATATCGAGAATTCTATCTACAGCAAGAATAAGACCCACACCCTCTAAAGGAAGGCCTACAGATGATAGGACCACAGTAATCATTACAAGCCCAGCCATTGGAATTCCGGCAGCACCAATTGAAGCAAGCAATGCCGTAAATACAACTACAAACTGCTGAACAAATCCTAAATGAATTCCATATGCCTGCGCTATAAATATTGCTGCAACAAATTCATATAAAGCAGTTCCATCCATATTTACCGTAGCTCCCAAGGGAAGAACAAAGCTAGTAATCTTATTTGATACCCCAACCTCATTTTCAACTGCTTCAAGAGTAAGGGGTAAAGTTGCGGATGATGATGAAGTAGAAAATGCAGTTAATAAAGGAGTTGTCATAGCTTTAAAATGATGCCATGGATTAACCTTCCCATAAAGTCTTAATATTAATGGTAGGGTAACAAATGCATGAAAGATTAACCCTAAAAGAACTGAGGACATATATAAGCCAAGTCGTTGAACAATCCCCATCAAAGCGGCTTTATCTGCAGCTTGTTCCGCGACAACACCTGCAACTATACCAAGTATTCCTAAAGGAGCAAATTTTATAACGAATGAAGTTATTTTCATCATAACTTCAAAGCCGGCATTGATTAAATTTATAAAAGGATTTTTATACTCATCGGAAATTTTATTTATAAAGTAGCCGACAAGAATTGAGAAAAAAATTATTGCAAGCATATCTGCTTTTGCCAGGGCATCAAAAATATTGGTTGGAACAAGACGCAAAAGTATATTTCCCAAATCACCTGATGAGCCGATTTCCGACACATTTTTTTGAAAACCTAAATCTGCACCAACACCTGGTTGAATTAGATTAACAAGTGTTAACCCGACTAAAATTGCGAAAAGGCTTGTAATTAAATAATAAGTTAAAGTTTTTAGTCCGAGCTTACCCAGATTAGAAGCCCCCCCAATATTTGCAACCCCAGATATTATAGAAGTTAAAATTAAGGGCACAATAATCATTTTTAATGCTCTTAAAAAAAGATCTCCCATCCATGTTATATATTTTACATAATCGGTAAAAAACAATCCGAAGATTACAGCCAGTACAAGAGCAATTAAAATCTGCCAGTGAAGTTTGAGTTTAAACATTATTTATAAATTATAAAATATTACTTATTATTTCATCGCAAACTGCATAACCCGATTTTGTCAATCGAATATACTTATCGTCAATTATAAGAAATTTTTTATTCATTAATTTAGTTAAATAATCTAGGTTAATTTTTAACCAATCTTCTCCAAAAATATTCCGGAATTCATTTAAATCTAATCCTTTGCTTCGTAATGCCAGCATTATATATTCATCAAGCATTTGCTCCTTATTTATATATTCGGAATTAGCAACTGCATGATTATTTTTTTCTATTTCACTTATATATCTTTTAAGACTTGAATAATTCCACCATCTTTTACCATTCACAAAGGAATGAGATGAAGTACCAAAACTTAGGTAATCTTTATATCTCCAATATGCATTATTATGTCTGCATTCAAAACCGGGTCTGGCAAAATTAGATACTTCATATTGTTGAAAATTCTTCTCTCCTAAAAAATTTAGACACATTTCATAAAGATCCGCATCATAATCATCATCTTGAATTTTCACTTTACCGTCAATTACCATTTTATTCAGGATAGTTCCTCTTTCAAGGATTAAGCTATATGCAGAAATATGAGTAATAGGAAGTTGCACCGCAATATTTAAATTTGATATCCATTTTTCTTTTGTCTGGCCAGGTAGATTGAAAATTAAATCAATGCTGATATTTTTAAATCCGATTTCGCTGGCATCAAGAACCGTTTTAATTGCAGTTTCCTTATCATGGATCCTTGTTAAGAACTTCAATTCATCTTCATTAAAAGATTGTATGCCTATGCTGATTCTATTTATTCCTATATTATAAAATGATTTCAGTTTTTCTTTATCAACCGTTCCTGGATTTGTTTCCAATGTAATTTCTGCATTATCAGAAACATTGTAAAGTTTTTTTATTGTGGATATAATTTCTGATATATATTCCGGCTGCATTAAAGAAGGTGTCCCGCCGCCAAAGTAAATAGAAGTATAAATTCGATCAGGGGAATAAAAATTAGAATAATAGTCTATTTCTTTTTTCAATGAATTAAGATAAGGAAGAATATTATCTTCCGTAATAATAGAATAAAAATCGCAATAAATACATTTGTGATCACAAAATGGAATATGTATGTATATTACTGATTCTTTCAATTTGGTTCCGTTAGATTTGTAAAATGTGAAGGTCACCTTGAGGTGACTGCACATAATAACTTTTCAAAGATAATAAATTGTTATTAGTTATAGAAAGTACATTTTGAAGGATACCGATCTTTGACAGTGTTTTAACTTCACATTGAAGAAATACGTTTCCTTTGTATAATTCTGAATTTATTTCAAAATCTAATTTATATTAGGACTAATGTCAGTGCTCCCTTTTGCCAACTAGGATCATAACTATTTTTGAAATAAAATACTCCAAACTCTTTAAAACAAAAAATCCCTGCACTGAGTTGCAGGGATTTTTTGAATTCTGTAAACGATATTAAACTTCGGTATCAGCCTTTAAAAGTATATCAACTGCTCCGGTCATGCTATATGGGGCTGTTCCTCCACTTATATTACTTACAGTCAATATAGCCTTAAAACATTGATTCGTAAAGTTACTCAAATATAAATCAATTGCTTGAATTTGATTTTGATTTAGTTGTATAACAAAAGGAGAGTTAGGTTTCATGTATGCTGCAAGACTTACATTAGGTAAAGTCAGGCTAAATAATGGAGTCCCATTTCCATCCATTACGGTAAGATTTATATCTCCTTTTAAAGAAGGATCAGATACCGAAACTGTCCTATAAGCTGCTTGTGCAAAGGTAAGTTTTTTTATTTTATCCTGATATTCCTTATAAGTATCAGAAGCTTCAATTAAACAAAAGGACTCGGATTTTGTAATGCTGCTATTGCTTCCTGATGCCGATATTTCTTTTGTAACCGGAACGTTTACCTCAATTGAATTAATTTCGTCGCAGCTACTCATTTGTAGAAAAAATAAAGTAATAAAAAACGGTAATAAATATTTAAATTTTTTCATTTTCACTCCTTAATTAAAATGCAAATGTTAATCCGCCTGTTAACAATGATTGAGAGCTAATGTTATAATCAAGATTTAAAACAATTACAGCTAATTTTAAAGACCCTCCCAAAGTTGCTCTGAATGTATTATCTCCATCAATACTTACTTTTAATTTTTGGCTTTGTGTTAACAGCGGATTATTTGGATCGGCTTTAACATCATAAGTAATATCGACTTTTGTTGACTCAAGTTGCAAACCGAAATATGGAGTAAAAACTCCGAAAGTTTTACTTGCATGGACATTGAATGCAAAATTACTAACATCCACTAAGTTTGTTATTTCAAAAGTGCTGTAAAGAATCTGCGCTGCAACATCAACAGGAAGTAAGGGAATATATCTGCTTATTTCATGCTGTACTCCAATACCAAACATACTTACCGAATTTTGATCTGAAATATCAATTGTAGGTAAATATCTTAACATTACTTCGGTACCCAAAATACTTACTGCAATTTGAGGATAACCAAGAGGAACAGAATTTTGATTTAATCCTGGAGGCATAGTAATATATCCCTCTGGTCCAGCATAATAAGCACCGCTTTTTTCTCCCCATATGGTTGGAGTTTTTTTATCAGCAGTATAACCATCTAATAATTGCGGAGTAAACGATTTTTGATCGTCAGGAATCATTATATACATTCCTCTAAAACTTATTGCAAAACCGAAAAGAGAAGGTATGCTTGCAGTATAATAGCCCCCTGAATTCATTGATGCGCCAAGCGTTGTAACTAAAGGTTTTGCGTAACCTGTAATATTGGCTTGACTCAACTCTGAAAATCTATCTTCAATCTGTGAAAAGACAGTTATTGTACAGAAAAAAGACATTACAAGAACTGTAAAAACTTTCTTCATTGTCCCTCCTGTTTTTTATATAACTATTTAAAGATTACGAACTTAAAAACCTATTTTAAATAAAATTGAAAGATGGAAAACAAAAATAAAAGATATAAATAATTAATTTATTAAATATCATTTAGATCAACAAAATTATTTTTATAATCTAATTAATTCTTTAGCGCCCTTTATACTAGCTTCGGTAATCATCTCTCCGCTCATAAGCTTGGCTATTTCAAGAATACGCCGTTCATTACTAAGCTTTCTTATTGAACTGACTACACGATCTTCCTCAGTTTTCTTCTCTACAAGATAATGATGATTTGCCATACCCGCAATCTGCGGCAGATGGGTAATTGCAATAACCTGGTGATAAGTAGTTAATGCTCTCATTGCCTCACCGACTTTTTGCGCTATAGGACCACTTACACCTGTATCAATTTCATCAAAAATTAAAAGCGGTGTCCTATCATTTCTTGCAAGGATGGTTTTTAATGTAAGCATTACACGGGAAACTTCTCCCCCCGAGGCAACTTTAGCCAAGGGTTTCGGGGATTCCCCTTTATTAGTAGAAATGAAAAATTCAACTGTATCATATCCCTTAGGATAGTATTTATAAGGTCTATCCCGAATTATAATTACGTCTTCATCATTTTCATCAGCTCTCTCATGTGTAATTTTAACATTAAATGAAGCATTGGTTACACCAAGATATCTCATTATTTCCTTAACCTGCTCTTCCATTTCCTTAGCGCCGTCTCTTCTATTTTTATAAAGTTTTTCAGCAGTATCTGCACAGTTTTTTGCTACAGTTTTTATTTTGTTTTCCAATTCGGTTATCTTTTCGGTAGAATCCTGTGTAATACCTAATTCTTCCCCAATTTTTTTTCTAAATTCTAGTATAGAGTTAATTGAACCACCGTATTTTTTCTTTAAAAGATTTATTGCAGATAGTCTTTCTCTTATTGATTCAAGTCTATCCGGTTCCATATCAATTTTAGAATTATAATCCCTTAAAAACTCCGATATATCTTTTATCATTGCTAATACAGATTCAAATTCTTTATTTGATTCGGAAAATGATTTATCGATTGCGGATAATTCAGTTAAAGAGCTTCTCATTTTCACCAATGAGTCATAGACAGCATTTTCGGATTCATAAAGCCCTTGATATATACTTGTCGTTAACTCCAATAATTTTTCAGAATTTTCAAGCACCTTTAATTCTTCAATGAGTTTTTCTTCTTCAACTAATTCCGGGGAAACTGCATCAATTTCTTTTGCCTGAAACAAAAAAATTTCTCTCTTTTCATTTGATGAGTCTTTATTCCCCTTGAGTTCATTTAGTTCTTTTTTCAATTTAATTAATGCATTATAAAGCCACTTGTAATTTCTCAGCAAATCTTCGGATTCGGAAAATGCATCCAAATAATCGATATGTGTTTCCGGTTTAAGTAAAGCTTGGTGTTCGTGCTGCCCGTGAAAATCCACAAGCACATCACCAAGTTCTTTCACAACGGAAAGCGGTGCTGGAGAATCATTAATAAAACAACGGTTTGAACCTTTTAAAGAAATTTCTCTTCTCAAAATCAGTTCCGGAAAGATTTCTATTTGGTTTTCTTTGAGAATATTTTCTATTCTTTTTGTCGATTCAACATCAAAAATTCCTTCAACAACAGCTTTTTGTGCCCCTTCTCTAACGGTTTCCGTGGAAGCCCGTTCGCCGATTAGAAGGTTCATTGCATCTACAAGTATGGATTTACCTGCCCCTGTTTCACCGGTAAT
>Ga0315554_1002304_pt1 | contig 11045 bp, 18 predicted proteins | sample SalMarSW160370MG_FD_202114 | JGI IMG/M metagenome (GOLD analysis project Ga0315554, IMG submission 202114) | Salt marsh sediment microbial communities from the Plum Island Ecosystem LTER, Massachusetts, United States - Salt Marsh Sediment SW1603-70 ... | reverse complement strand
ATGACCGAGAGCGATAGGCTCAGTGCCAATGAAGCAAATATATTGTCCCTTATTATGCGGTTCTTTATCCTGAACTTATCAACAAGGCCCAGATGCAAATTAGAGCTTAACCTAGATCCCATGGCTCCGAATATAGAGCCCCTCATCTCAAGCGCACCTGGCAAGAGTATTATCAAACCAGGAAGAAGAAGCAACAGATTACGTGAATAACCGAGAAGCAAACCAGCAATCACCGCAGTGGTGGAAGATAGCAGCAGTACAATGATACTCTGTTTAAGTGTTGAAGAATAGGAACGCAGGTAATTGATAAAGTAATCAAGCTTCAGGCGGTAGTATATCTGGAGGCTCATCTAGACACCTCATATACTCTTCACCTTCCCTATAGCAATCTTCCGTAATTTTTCACAGCTGTATGATGGCCCGACGCATATCATGATGTCCCCTTCTTTCATGTCTGTTTGCTTCTTCGGGTCAAATATCCACCTTTCACCCCTTCTTATAGCCAGTATGTTCAAACCCATCTCTGTCCTCAGCCTCAGCTCGCCGATGGTCTTGTTGCACAGGATGGAACTCCTTGTTATTATGGCCTTTGTTATGCTTTCATCACTATCCTTAAGAGCCTCTTTTATCACAGGGTGCAGCGCTGATCCTTCTAAAACCATGTTGCTGAGGTTCTTGGCTGCGAACGCAACCCATTTTGCACTCTCGACAATATCTATTACAGATATCATCCTCTTTGCAAGCTTGCCCCTTGAGGCAGCAAAGAGATGCAGGTAGGTCTTTTCCTCCATCTCCTCAAGCCTCTGATGAAGCAGCTTGACCTCTTTGGCAATGTCCTTGCTCTCAAAGAGCACTGACGAATAAGCAAGATCCAGCATGAGTTCTGACATGTTCTTTATCTCTTCTACCAATTCCTTCACATTTTCCTGCATACAACCACCAATAGATATTTGCCTTTTAAGTATATAAATAATTTAAACTAATCAGTGAAACTATAGAAAGTGCCAGGATGACAGAACGGCTATGTGCCCGCCTGCAGACGCCCTTTCTCTTTTTGAAAAAGAGAAAGCCTGTGGGGAAAGAGAAAAATAATATCTTTTCCTGGGGGAGATCAGGAGTACCCTAGAACTGAGAGGGGTCCTCCCCTCGCGGGTTGGTAGCGGGTTAAGGGAGTTCAACTCTCCCTCCTGGCTCTTAGGTTATAGTTCTTAAGCTGGATAATACGTTTTCAAAAAGAAAAATATACGAGTCCGTCTTCACTTCTGCTAAAACTAGCTGCTGTGTTCTCAGGCCATCTTCTCATGTTATAAAACATGCTTCTAATGGCACCTTTCTCAGTTTTACCTTTTCCAAAATGAATCTCTTTTTTGCCATTGTGGACTCCTTCACATTCTGCCATATAATATTTTACCCAATGGCGTGGCTCCCCTGGAAGTGGTACATCATTTTGACTTCCAAAAATCGGATCATTATAAACTGGCGCTACTCTTATTGAACTTCTTCTTAGAACTTTTCCTGATCTACCAAAGATTCTTTCCACATACGCCATTGGATGTATTTCAGGCATATTTATCACTATCCAAGGAATTTATTTAAATTTATTATTCTACAGAGGCTAATTGCTTGGCTATTTCTTTAAAAGGATTTTAGGGTATATCCGAATAGGGGGTGCATATCGAATATGCCGTTTTTTAATATCCCGCTCCCTGACGGATATTATATTGCTAGAACCAGAATATTTGGAATAGCTGAAGATAGAATAGGAACTGGTAACAGGGACGGTGTTTACAGTCCTGACAGAAAAGACGGGGTTGTTATGAAGATTGGAATCGCAGCTGATGATGAAACCGGACAACGCTATGGTGCAACTATAAAGGCAACCGGGAACCTGGCTGGATTTGAAGGAGTTTCCCGTGTACCTTCAAAGGATGAGGAATGTTTTATAATACATCAAGAAAAGCCTTTCTACAATGATGGGGAAAAGACTATTGCATATGAGATATCAGCAATCTTTGATTTAGATGGAAATCTGATTTATCATAAACCAACAGGGCTTTTAGTTTATGAGTTGCAAAAATCGATTACCAGCGGATTAAAACTGGATACGGGTTCTATAGAAGATTGAGCTTACGAACTACTGCTATCATTGCGTGGCTTCCTTTCTGAAAGGTTTTTAAAGTTTTCTGCGATGGTATTTGACAGTGAGTTATATGAGTATAGGAATCAACCACATGATTAGAGACCTTTACAGGGAAATAACGTTTAATTCCCCAGTTGTCTGTGACAACCGTGGCATAGCTAACGCGCCTGAAGCATATACTTTTCGATGTAAGACAGAGCAGCAACTGCTAGAGAAATACGGGTCAGACAAAAAGATTCTCGGTGCCCTTGCTGTAGCTCCAACTGTTCTAGCAAAAGCTGATCCGTTATATGATCCAGGATTGCCAGACAGGATGGTTGTTATAAAGGGATAGACTTCTATTGTGATAGATAATATGCCTGAATACGAGATAACATATAGAAAACCAATAGCCAAAGGAGCAAAGAGACAATTGACATGGTACCTTGAGAGCGAGGATTATATAGTTAACTACGAACCGAGGGAGGATAATCGTTCAGCAGTTTTTACTACTGACAGACCTTTAGATGGAATATCATTTGATAGAATTCGTACTTCACATCATGCAACAGGTTTAAAGCAGCTGGAATAAACATTACATGAACTCCTCATTAGCTATCTGCGCATTTTTATTCTTTCATAAATAACATTTTTCATGCTGAAGCTGTTCAACACCATGAAAAGGAAGAAAGAGGCAGTGCTGACAAAGAGAGAGGTCGGCATCTACTTCTGCGGCCCTACTGTTTATGATTACGCGCACATAGGCAATTTTCGTTCTTACGTATTCTCAGACCTGCTGAGACGTTATATTGAATATCTTGGCTATAAAGTAAAAATTGTAATGAACATAACTGACGTGGACGACAAGACAATAGCAAGGTCGAAGGCAAGGGAGATGAGCCTTAAGGAATTCACCAGCATGTACACAAATGCTTTTTTCGAGGACATCAACGCGTTAAGAATAAAGGTAGCTGATGTCTATCCAAAGGCAACAGACCACATAAAGGATATCGTGAGCCTGATAAAGAAATTAATGAAAAAAGGCCTTGCCTACAAGGCTGAGGACGGCTCTGTGTATTTTGACATCTCAAAATTCAAGAAATACGGAAGACTTTCGCATTCCAGATTCAAGAAACAGAAATCCAGGATAAAGCATGATGAGTATACTAAGGACGAGGCGCAGGATTTTGCCTTGTGGAAGGCCTGGAGCGAGGAGGACGGAAGCGTTGCCTGGGAAACCCCGCTTGGCAGGGGCAGGCCGGGCTGGCATATCGAGTGTTCTGTCATGTCAAAAAAATACCTGAAAACAGTAGACATCCACGGCGGCGGGGTTGACCTTATATTTCCCCATCATGAGAACGAGATTGCACAGAGCGAGGGAGCAGGCAATGAATTTGCAAGGCACTGGGTGCACTGCGAGCACCTGCTGGTCAATGGCAGGAAGATGTCAAAGAGCCTTGGGAATTTCTACACGCTAAGGGACCTTCTCAAAAAGGGCTATGACCCTGTGGCGATAAGGTTCCTGCTGATGAACTCACACTACAGGAGCCAGTTAAATTTCACTTTAAAAGAGCTGGATAGTGCAAAGAAGACAGTTGATAATCTAAATGATTTTGTATCAAGGCTGAAAGACTATACGGAGATAACAAAGGCAGGGAAAAATGAAGAACTCAATCTGCTTGTGGACGAGACAAAAAACAGGTTCAAGAAGAGCATGGATGATGACCTTAATGTGCCTCAGGCACTTTCTTACGTCTTTGATATGATAAACGTGTTCAACCGGCAAATAGGCAGCGCAGACAAAGAGTCCCTGAAGAAGGCCTATGATTTCATGATAGGCATCAATAAGATATTTGATTTCCTCGAAGGAAAGAAAAAAATAACTGCTGAGGAGCAGCAGTTGATTAACGAAAGAGAGAGGCTGAGAAAGGAGAAGAGGTTCAAGGAAGCAGACGAGATAAGAGACAAGCTGAAAAAGAGAGGCGTGCTTCTGGAAGACACGCTTTATGGTATTCGCTGGAAGAAGCTTTGATTAAATATGGCCTGATAAATATGCCAAGGAAGCCTGAAGTTCAAATAAAGATAGCAAAGGAAAGGATAGAACTACTGTGCAAGGAGGCAGAAAAAACTGCAAGAGAAAGGCCTGACCTTGCAAAGAGGTACGTGAGGCTTGCAAAAAAGATAGGGATGAGGTACAATGTCAGGCTTGGAAACCTGAAAAGGAGGTTCTGTAGGCACTGCTTTTCCTATTTCATACCTGGGAAAACATGCTCCCAGAGGCTGAGAAACGGAAAAGTAACAATTAAATGCTTTTCCTGCAATAAGACAATTCGTTATCCTTATAAGATTAAAAAAACAAGGGAAAAGAATGACATCAGCAAGAGACGTTGATACGAGGCTGTTGCTAGAAAAGACGGCAAAAGAGCTAGAAGGCAGAATAAAAATGCCTGAATGGGCAGTTTATGTGAAAACCGGTGTTAGCAGGGAGCGCCCGCCTGAACAGAGCAACTGGTTTTTCCTAAGAGCTGCATCTGTATTAAGAAGGATTTATATTGAAGGGCCTGTAGGCGTCTCGCGGCTGCGAAGCTATTACAGCTCAAGGCACAGGAGAGGACACAAGCCTGCTCGCAGCGAAAAGGCAGGTGGAAAGATAATAAGAACAGTACTGCAGGAGCTGGAGAAAACAAATCTTATTGAAAAAGATGAAAGTAAAAAGGGCAGGAGAATAACCAAGGAGGGGCAGAGTTTTCTGGACAAGGTCGCCAAGACTGTAAAATAGATGGTTTTATGGATACAGAGGACGACATAAAGAAAAAGCTGCTGCAGAGAAAGCTTCAGGAAGCCCAGGCAGAGCAGATGCAGCAGGAACAGCTGGCAGATGCTGTCAAGAAAATTACATCACAGATACTGGATGACAAGGCAAGGGAGAGGCTGTCGAACCTTAAGCTGGTCAAGCCTGATCTTGCAATGCAGCTGGAGGTCTATCTTGCCCAGTTGTATGAAACAGGGCAGATCAAAGGAAAGGTAACAGAAGAGCATATAATAACAATACTAAAAAAAATGCAAACAAAGGATTTCAAGATAACGAGGAAGTGAATATGGCTACAAGAAAGAAAAGCGGCAAGAAGACAAAGCTTATTGCCCTACGCAAAAGAAACGCCCCGAGATGGGCTGATATCAAGAAGTACAGCCTGAAGAGGGCAAGAACAAGAAGAATACGCGTTTCAGCAAAACACTGGAGAAGGGGCAGAAACAAGGTGTGATAAATGGCAGAAGAAGTAAAGAAAGAGGTAGTAAAGGAAGAGAAAAAAGAAGTAAAAGAGGCAATGCCTGAGAAGAAGGAGGCAAAGCCGAAAGAGGAGGCAGTAAAGAAAGAAGAAATCAAAACAGAAAAAGCCCCTGTCAAAAAAGAGGAAGCCAAAGAAGAAAAGAAAGAGGCAAGGCCTGTAGAAGGCCAGGTTTTTACGATACCTCTGAGAAAGGCCTTCAGGAAGTCGGAAAAAAAGAGAAAGAATTATGCTATTTCCATAATAAGGAGTTTTCTGCTTCGGCACACCAAAGCAGATGAGTTAAAGATTGGTCCTGAGCTTCATAAGGCTGTCTGGGAAAAAGGAAAGCCTCCAAGAAAGGTAAGGATAAAGGCTGTCAGGGAAGGGCCTGTTATCAAGGCAGAGCTTCTTGGTTTTGAGTACAAGGACTTCAGAGCATTACCAAAACAGGAGAAGAAAGGCATGAAAGAAAAGCTGCTCGGAAGGCTGGGGCCAAAGGCTGCCAGGAAAGAAGAAGAGGAAAAGATGATAAAGGAGAAGATCAAGCCCCAGAAGCCAGAGAAATTCGAAAAGTACGACACATCTGAGGACTAAAGCTCCTATTCAACTTTTATTGTATTTAAACGGTCAATAAAATGTCAAGAGCACCTTTTTATTTAGAGCGTTTTGAGGAAATGATTACTGACGATGATATCCCAGAAATACTGGAAAGAGCAACAAAACAGGCTTTAGAGGACGGAGTCATAAATGAAAGAGATTATACAGTTTTTCAATACAGGACCCCGTTTCCAGGTTACGAACGTGAAACACAAAGACAAACAGGAAAAAGGCTGGAAGTTGATCATAAAAGAATTCTTCAGCTGGAATGGAAGACCTTCAGAAAAATAATGCCGTATGTAGAAAAGCTCCTTTAGGTCACAGAGCCACTTTTTATACTCTTCCCATAATAAAAATATTATGAAATTGCAGGGAAAGATAATGTCAGGCGTTCTTAGAGGAGAACCGCTGATAAGCATATACTATCACAGGCTTGTCGGCATACTCGGCTTTGAGCCTTTCAGGGGCACCATGAACGTGGAGCTTGAAAAGGACATAGACATAAAGATGTACTCCACAAAGGCAATTGACCAGTTCCTGATGGACGGAACACGAAAGGTGGATGCTTTTTTGGCGCCTATTATATTCTCTGTAAAGAGACAGGATTACGAATGCTGGGCAATGAGGCATAACCGCCACCCCTACGAGCTGAGTATGATAGAGATACTTGCCAAGGACAACCTTAAGGAAAAATTCTCCCTCAATGACGGAGACGCAGTTGAGATAACCTTCTTTGAGCAGGAGGTTAAGAAAGGCGTTCCCGGTCTTGGCATATTTAGGAGATTGTTCGGAAGACAACGACAGCTCATGAAAAGCTGAGGCGTTAAGATGAATATTCTCAGAACTAATTTTTATGGCGACCCGAACCTCGGGTTATACGGGTTTGCCACGGACAAATACTGCCTGCTGGGGTTCAGGTCAAAGCTGACAAAGAGGATTAACAAGGCGCTGAAAACGCCTGTCCACAGCTGCAACGTCCTTAATACCTACCTGCTTGGGATATTCCTGGCTGGAAACTCCTCTGGTGTTATCCTGCCTAATGTACTGGAGGATGAAGAGATAAATGAATTAAAGGATATAACAAATACCCTGATATTAAACAGCAGATACACAGCTCTCGGCAACCTCATTTTGATGAACGACAGAGGCATAATTCTTTCCCCACTACTCAGAAAGGAGAGAGGCAGGATAAGCAAATTCTTCGGAGTACCGTGCGAGGTAATGACCATAGGGAAATCGAGTATTGTAGGTGCGCTCGCATTGGCAACAAACAAGGGATGCCTTGCTGACACCAGGATAAAAGACAGTGAGATGGAAGTACTGAAAAAGGTCTTAAAGGTTGATGTTGATATTGGGACTGTGAACTTTGGCTCGCCTTTTGTAAAGGCAGGGCTGATAGGAAACAGCAAAGGTCTTGTGGTCTCAACCATGACAAGCGGATATGAGCTTGGAAAGATAACCGAGGCCCTGAAAATGTTTTAGGTGGTTTTATGCAGGAACTGCAAAGAAAGTACGCCCAGCTGCAACTGCTGAAACAGCAGTTGAATACACTACTGGAAGAGAAAATGATGATTGATGAAAGGGTAGCAGAAATAGTCAATAGCATGGATGCGCTTAAGAACCTGGAAAAGGTCAAAGAGGGCGACGAGATATGGTCCGGCCTCGGATCAGGGTCATTTCTGAATTCTGCTGTAAAAGATACAGCCAAGGTGCTGGTCTCTGTCGGAGCAGGCATACTGATAAAGGAGGACAGGGCTAGGGCAATAGAAATACTGCAAAGCAGGCTGGACGAGCTGAATAAAATAGATAAAGAGCTTGTGGCTGAGATAAACAAGTTCAGCGATCAGGCCAGTAAGACAGAAAGCGAACTCCAGAAACTTGCTGAAGATGAAGAAAAGAAAAAGCCAAAGCAGTAAAGTGATGCTTATGTTTGGTTCTCTTAAAAAGAAGCTAAAGAGCGCTATAGAGAAGGTTTCTAAGAAGCTAAGCGAGGAAAAGCCTGAGCCAGTGCCTGAAATAAAGGAAGAGGCAGTGCCTGAAAAGAAAGAAGAAATAATAGAAGAAAAACCAGTAGAAGAGACCAAGAAAGAGGAAAAGGCAGTAAAGAAAGAGGAAGTAAAAGAAAAACCAGTAGAAGAAGAGATAGAGCCAGAAGAAAAAGAAGAAATAAAAGAAGAAAAGAAAGAAGAAGAGGAGCCAGAGGAAGTAAAAGAGCCTGAAAAAGAGGAAATAGAGGAAGAGGAAAAAAAGGAAGAAAAGCCTGAGCCAGAAAAAGAAGAAATATCAGAGGCAGTAAAGGAAGAAAAAGAGGAAGTAAAGAAAGAAGCCCCAATTATAGTAGAGGAAAAGGAAGAGGTCAGAGAAGAGATCAAGGAAGAAAAGCCAGAGAAGGTATCAAGGCTAGGCAGGCTCAAAAAGGGCCTGGTTGAGAAATTCGTAAAAAAGGTCAAGGAGAAGAGCCTTACAGAGTCTGATATTGAGGATGTTGTCAAGGAGCTCCAGGTTGTTCTGCTGGAAAATGACGTGGCGTTTTCTGTTGTAGAGAAGATATGCGATGACCTGAAAAAGGACCTTGTCGGCAAAAGCGTTGGCAGGAGCAAGATAGAAGGCGCAATAAAGGAGAGCCTCAAGAAAGCAATGCTGGATGTCATGAGCCAGGAAAAGATTGACATAGAAGAAAGGATTGAGAAGAAGTACTCAGAAACAAAAGAACCATTACTGATAATATTTCTAGGTTTCAACGGAACCGGCAAGACAACGAATCTCTGCAAGCTGGCATACAGGCTGAAGAAGCATAAGCCTGTCTTGGCTGCTGGCGATACCTTTAGAACAGCAAGTATAGAGCAATTAGAAGAGCATGCAAAGCGGCTGGGGATAGAAATAGTGAAACACAAATACGGTGCTGATTCTGCTGCTGTTATCTTCGATGCAGTAAAGCACGCAAAAGCAACTGGCAGTAAGCTCGTACTGGCAGATACAGCTGGCAGGTCCCATTCTAATGTCAATCTAATGGATGAGCTGAAAAAGGTATGCAGGGTCAACAAGCCGGACATGAAAATGCTTGTCCTGGATTCTGTGACAGGCAATGACATATATGACCAGAGCAGGCTTTTCAACGAGGCTGTAGGAGTGGACGCAATGATACTCACAAAGGCTGATGTCTACGAAAAGGGAGGAGCAGCGCTTTCTGCTTCGTACACCATAGAAAAACCGATTCTGTTCCTTGGAACAGGACAGGAATATGAAGACCTGAAAGAATTCATGCCTGAAGAGATAGTTAATTCATTATTAGAATAGGGATTGAAACAAGAAAGAAAAAAATCATTTAAAGGATATGGGACTTTCGCTGACAAGTTTTCTCACAGCATCACGAACTGCCTCGGAACGGTTTGGATATGAACCCTTCCTTACAAATGAATCTATCAGCTTTATCTGCTTCGGGGTCAATCTTATCTGCACTGTCGACATAACCATTGAAACACCATCACTGTGTAGTAGTTAATAATCATAACCTTTAAATAGCTTACTGGGGTCGGCCTTTTAGAATTCTTTCTGTGCCAGTTATGTTAAAAACATGCTCTACAACACGAATCAATTTCACAAGAATTACAATTTGCCGTTTTTACCCAGTTTTTTACCATACTATTTATAAGAATATAATTATTAGGACTAGGCATGACAGACCCCTTCCTCAGGCTTTTCGAAGACCCTGTTAAGAAAGAGGTAGAGCGGGAAGTAATACAGACCTTCCTGCCGGAGACCGTAGAGATACTAAGAAACCCGATAAGGGCAGGCATCATTCATCTGCTCGTAAACTCTCCAAACACAGGGCATTCGATGAAAGTGGAACAGCTTGCTTATAAGTTTGGAACATATCACAGGATAATAATTTATCATCTTGAAAAATTACAGAACTGGAAACTGGTTACTGTCAAGAAGAGCAGCAGCTACGGAAATAAAACAAAAAGAAGCATATGGGGCCTTGACCTCAAATATCCGAACTGGGTGCTTGAGGTTTATTCCTCGATACAGCAGGCATTTGAAAAAGATAATATAGAAAGGATATACAACAGAAACATCAACATCCGCGGTGATACCAGCCACGTTGAAAAGGGAGTTGGCAAGGGCGTAGGTGGAAGAAGGCCTGTGTTCCTTTCATAAGCCAAAAATTCTCAGCAAAAAGATAATCCCCTGCCAATTACGGAAAAATTACGTTAACAATACTGCAATGGAACAATTCTGGAAATTCTGGAACAATAATGGAATAGAGGCTGATTTTATACTTATATTTTGACAACATAACTATGCCTTTTGGGGTGTTACTCAGACGTCGTGATTATCTTCCACGCGCCAAACTATCAAATTTATTCAACAATTATCCTAATACTCATTTCTCAACGAATGGGAGCACCGAGGAGGGGTGCTATAACAAGGCAGCTTCGCAAGCCTTGCTTCAAAGCAGCAGCTTGGTCGTAAATACCCAAAATAACGGTGAAAGAAAATGAAACATATAGCAGGAATGTTAGTAGCATTGATGGCTCTAACAATGGCAGCACCAGCATTAGCAGCTGACTCAACTGTTCCTGTAACACCTGATCCATTGGGTCCTGGTACATCTGCACCTGAGGTCTTCCTGGCATACAGGGCTTTTGACCTTGGTATTGATGTAGACGGTAGCGGATCAACAATAAACCCGACAGACATTAGAAACGAAAACTATGCATTCGAGGGTGAGAAACTTATCTACTACGCTCTTGTAAGGGATCTCAACGGAAGGCAGGATATAGAGACAGTAAAGTGGGTCAAGGAAATGGGCGAAGGAATGCAAGACCAGATGGGTCCTTGTGATACAGTATTCTCCGGGCTAACTATATCAGAGATATACGAATACTGTGAAACAGAGGGCGCTCAATTCTGTAATTGCTTCACAGGAATGGTCGACTACATTACATCTGCATTAACCAATCTTGACTACGATTACCAGACAGACGAGGTATACATGTGTGTACTTACTGTCGAGTCAATCGAAGCAGGATGGGATGAGTGCGACATAACAATAG
>Ga0315554_1002299_pt1 | contig 11050 bp, 10 predicted proteins | sample SalMarSW160370MG_FD_202114 | JGI IMG/M metagenome (GOLD analysis project Ga0315554, IMG submission 202114) | Salt marsh sediment microbial communities from the Plum Island Ecosystem LTER, Massachusetts, United States - Salt Marsh Sediment SW1603-70 ... | reverse complement strand
CACCTCAAAAAACTCTTAAGGATTCGTGTTTTCACTATATAGTGCGGGATTAGCTGTGTTTGCGACAAAAAAAATAAAAAAAGTTGGCGCCAAGTGGAAAATTGCCGGATTTGTCTCCAAAAGCGCACAAAAAAGGCCGGGCCAAACCTACCCGGCCGCAATATCGCTCTTGTATGTCTTGCTGGTACTATTCTACGGCCTTGCCGTAAATTTCCACTTCAATATAGTGGTTTGCGTCGCTGCCGGTGCTGCCGTTGCTGTAGAGACGCACATAGCGGGCGACAGTTCCCTTCGCATCGATAAGTTTGCCCTCAGAAGTTTCGGTATAGTGCATATCCTTGCCCACGCCCAGACCCAGAGAGTTGTCAATATCATTGTTAAACAGCGTTTTGACATTCGTAATAAAATCAGGCTCATTGCTAACCTGAACCGCTACGTCAAAAAAGACCCACGCCTGTTTGTGATAATGCCAGATAACAATAGCGTATATATTATACTCGGCCTCTAAATCGATGGTAACATGTTGTTTCAGCGGCCCTAACTCGACAAAGCTGCCGTCAGCCGCCTCTTTATCGCCGTCGGTTATCATTTCAATTTCACCTATAATCGGCTCTTCATCGGTACTGAAAACGGGTTTCCCAAGGGCCACATTCCTTGTTCCAATCGGTGCATAAAACGGCGGGCGCGGCCTGCCCAGCGGCCTCTCCAGGTTGGGCGTCTTGACGTCCTGCGGCGTCCCCACGAACATCGGCTTCGGAAGCTCGATATCTAACGCCACTAATTCGGGGCCGGTTTCCTTGTTGGTAGTGGGTTGCTCTGGCACGACTTCGACACTCACTGTTGTTGGTTCATCCGGCTTTAAATAATACGCGCCGACGACCACGATGATAATGACAGCAGCGGCGATAGCAAGTTTTGTAATTGGACTTTTCATAATCGTTCTCCATAAAGGTCTTGATTCGGTTTTAGATGCTTCCCCGCTTTTGTTAAAGATAGAAAGCATCTGCCTTCGCAGACTTTCACGATGCGCGGCACTCGGCTTCTCATTAATGTCAAGCCGAGAAACTATTTTTTTGAAATCATCTTCATTCTTAAACATTTTATACTTGTCCCTCGAAAGCGGTTTGCAAGTGCTTTCGTAACTTGCCGAGTATTCTGTGCAGGGTAACACGCATAGTTGCTTTCCTTGCGTCTAAAATCTTCGCGATCTGTTCGTATTCCATTTTCTCAAAAAATCGTAATGTAATGATGGTTTGGTGCTCCGGCTTAAGTTCCAAAATAGCTGCATAAAGCATCGGCCAGTCCAGCTCAGAGCTGTTGTCATCGCTGTTGGCAGTGACATCCATCATCGAACTGGCAGCTTCCGCGAGAAGTCTTTTACGACGCGATGCCTTTCGTATATAAGCATTCGCCTGGTTGGCTGCTATGGCGTACAGCCAGTTTCGAAAATCCTGTTCGGTTCGCCCGCGAAAATTGCGTATCCTGCGCGCCACCTCAAGAAATATGGTGGACGTTACGTCTTCGGACGTCTCCTTACTGAACAGCCGATGAACGCAAAATCGAAAAATCCGTTCATAGTACAGCTCATAAAGCTGCGACAGGGCCTCAGCTTCCACGCGGGCCCGCACCACAATATCATCGGCATTCGTCTGCTTAACAGGTTTCGCCATAGCGCCAACCATCGCCAAATATATAATTGCGCAGCAGGCCCTTATGTTACACAATATCGCAAAAAAAATCCCCCAAATTGGTTCTTGGGCTTGGAATAGCGGCCAAATTCGCGGTTTTACAATAATTACTTGACAATCACCCGCCTTCTAAATAAAGTAGCTTCTTCGTTTGCTTTCATGCATGAAAGTGAAAAACCATTAATTTCAAAAGTGAAGGAGATTTGTAAATGGCAACAAAGGTCGCAATTAACGGATTCGGACGAATCGGCAGGGCCGTCGCAAGAATTATTATGCAAAGAAAAGGCGACTTGGAACTGGTCGCTGTAAATGACCTCTCGGACGCAAAGAGCCTTGCGCACCTGTTCAAATATGATACGGTCATGGGCAAATGGAGCGGCACAGTCGAGGCCAAAGACGATGAATTAGTCATTAATGGCAAATCCATCAAGGTTTTGGCTGTCAGGAATCCCGCCGAGCTGCCCTGGAAGGATATGGGCGTAAAGATTGTTCTGGAATCGACGGGAATCTTTCGCACAGCCGAGTCCCCCAAGGGCGGTTATGCCGACCATATCAAGGCCGGTGCCGAAAAGGTTATACTAAGTGTTCCGGCAAAGGATGATATCGATGCCACAATCGTTTTAGGCGTTAACGACGAGATGTTGACCGATAAGGTAAAGTGTGTATCGAATGCAAGCTGTACCACCAATTGCCTGGCGCCTCTGGCCAAGACCCTTAACGATGCATTTGGTATTGAGCAGGGAGTTATGACTACCATTCATGCTTATACCAACGACCAGAATGTGGCTGATATGATACATAGTGACCTGCGTCGTGCGCGGGCCGCAGCGGCCAACATTATCCCAACTACCACCGGCGCAGCAAAGGCCATCGGCAAGGTCATCCCCGAACTCGACGGCAAACTCGATGGCTTTGCTATTCGAGTACCTATTCCCGTCGGAAGTATCGTCGACCTTGTGGTTAATGTCAAAAAGGACGTTACCGTTGATGATGTGAACGCAGCAATGAAAAAGGCCGCCGAAGGCCCAATGAAGGGCTACCTGGTTTATTGCGATGAGCCTATCGTCAGCAGCGACATCGTCAATGACCCTGCTTCGAGCATCTTCGATTCGCTCTGCACGATGGTCATCGGCAAAACCGTGAAAGTCGTCAGTTGGTACGACAACGAATGGGGCTATTCAAACCGCACCGTCGACATTATGGAAAAACTGGCGGCAATGTAAGAAAACAGCGGATAGCGTTTAGCGTATAGCGGTTAATTAGGGACTGCCAACGGTTTTCTGGCTGTCCCTAATTAACAAAGAGATTTGTGAGGAACAGTAAAATATGGCCAAAAAAACTGCTGCTGATATCAGCGTAAAAGGCAAAAAGGTCCTGATGCGCTGCGACTTCAATGTCCCGCTTGATGAGGACTGCAACATTACAAGCGATGACCGCATCGTAAAGGCCCTGCCCACCGTAAAGAGCATCCTCGAGCGGGGCGGAGCCTTGATTCTTATGAGCCATCTGGGCCGGCCTGCCGGCGAAAGGGATGATAAATTGTCTTTGGCTCCGGTCGCAAAGAGATTGTCCGAATTGCTCGGCAAAGACGTTGTTTTCGCTGATGATTGTATTGGTCCCGAGACCAAAGCAAAAGCGCAGGCCCTTAAAGCAGGCGGCTGTATGCTCCTTGAGAACCTGCGCTTCCACAAAGAAGAAACCATAAAGGACAAAGCCGCCAAAGAAGACGAGCAGTTGCGCCGGGCCAAAGACGACTTCGCAAAAGAGCTCGCTGACTTGGCCGATATCTACGTCGACGATGCCTTCGGCACCGCACACAGGGACAACGCCTCGATGTATACCGTGCCCGCAGTGATGGAAGGCAAACCTCGCGTCATCGGTTTCCTGATTGAAAAAGAGCTCAAATTCCTCGGCCAGGCCCTCAGCAATCCTGAAAGACCGTTCGTCGCGATTTTGGGTGGTGCAAAGGTGTCCGACAAGATAGGGGTCATCGAAAATCTTATCGACAAGGTCGACCGCATTCTCATTGGCGGCGCAATGGCCTACACATTCTTCAAGGCCGAGGGTCGTACCGTCGGAAACAGCTTGTGTGAAGATGACTTTTTGGATAAAGCCACCGAGCTCGTCAAACAGGCCAAAGACGCCGAATGTGAAATGGTCTTCCCCGTGGATACCGTGGTCACCCAAAAGTTGGAGCCGAACGCTGAGAACAAGGTCGTAACCGGTGACATCGAGCCTGACTGGCAGGGTGTCGATATAGGCCCGGAGAGTAGAAAACTCTTTGCAGAAAAACTTGAAGGCGCCAAAACCATTGTCTGGAATGGCCCTATGGGTGTCTTCGAAATGCCCCCCTTTGATGAGGGAACCAAGGCCGTCGCAATGGCCGTCGCCGAGGCCACCGACAAAGGCGCAAATAGTATCATTGGCGGCGGCGACAGCGCAAGTGCTGTCCAGAAACTCGGCCTCGAAGATAAAATTAGTCATATTTCCACTGGCGGCGGCGCCTCGCTTGAATTCCTGGAAGGCAAAAAATTTATATGTCTCGAAATCCTCGACGAAACATAGCCGCCGGATTCGCAATTGGCAATCTAATGACCGTATTAAAGAGCTCCCCTTATGTCTGATTTGCGATTACCTAAAGCAGGGACAATTGAGATTGCACCGTCAATCCTGAGTGCCGATTTCGCCCGGCTGGCTGATGAAATAGCTGTCATCGAGTCCGCCGGCGTCAATATGGTGCATCTGGATGTGATGGATGGTCACTTTGTCCCCAATATTACCATTGGCCCGCCCGTCATCGCCAAGCTTCGCAAATACAGCAATCTTGTTTTCGATGCACACTTGATGATAAGTGAGCCGGATAGGTTCGCTCAGGCCTTCGTTGAAGCCGGAGCCAACCACATCACATTTCACATTGAAGTCGCCGACAAAGGCCAAGACCTTATCGACAAACTGCACGCCCTCGGTGCCACCGCAGGAATATGCCTCAATCCTGAAACGCCCGTTGAAGCGATAGAGAAAATCGCCCCCCTTTGTGATATGGTCCTCGTGATGACCGTTCACCCCGGCTTTGGTGGGCAGAAGTTTATACCCGAAGCCGCGCAAAAGGTTGTCAAAGTAAGGGAAATTGTCGGCCCCGATATCAGAATTGAAATCGATGGCGGAATTGACCCTGATACAACCCCGATGGTGGTCTCTTACGGAGCGGATACCCTGGTAGTCGGCAACGCAATTTTTTCAAAGCCCGACCGCATCGCCGCCGTAAACGCAATCCGAAACGCCTGCCTCCTTCGTTAGGAGTTATAGGACGATTTATTTAGCCTTGGTTTTACCGGGGGTTCTTACCTAAAAGGAGTATTATCCTCTTTATATATTTACGAATCTCTTTTTTTCACCTTCCGAGTTGATTTTTCATTTCCTGCAAGACGTTTCTGAAAAAAGACTTATTAAAAAAGAAATTATGTGTCGGCCTCTAATAGCCGATAAAAGCCATCGATTGTGATGTAGACCGTTTTGAGCGGAAAATGGTTCGAGTAGCTAAAATACTAACGAGCTTGTTAAAAACATAATTCAGTTGGGAGTATAAAGATGGCAAAAAGAACACTTAAAAACAAAAAAGGCACAACCAGAAAAAGAACTGCTTCCAGGCCCAAGGCGACCAGAAAATCCACCGCTAAGAAACGCACGACCACTCGCAAAAGCGTAACTCCGAAGGCAAAGGCGGGCAGAAAAACAACCGCTAAGAAACGCACGACCACTCGCAAAAGCGTAACTCCGAAGGCCGGGGCAACCAGAAAAACCACAACCAAAGCCGGCCAAAGAAAAAAACCTGTAAGGCGAAAAAGTGGATTTGATTTCAACGCCTGGCTGCTGCCGCGTTTGGAATTGGAACGATATGAGCCTAATATTAAGGTCGAGACCGGTGTCGGCGACGACATCAAGGGCTCTACACGCTATGCCTGGATGGGCGCAGGCCAGTGTGGAGGCAGACTGGTTAAGTCTTTTTATGACCTCGGTTACAGAAAGGTATTGGCCGTTAATACAACGCATCATGATTTGGACCTTCTTGATATCCCGCGCCGCCAAAAGTTCCTGATGGACATTGGTGAAAAAGGAGCGGGCAAGGATATGGAACGTGGCAAAAATGCCGTCCAGCAATACCAGCAGGAAATCTTACACCTGGCCCAGCAGACTTTTGGTACTGAGGTCGATCATATTATGGTTTGTGTTGGTGCCGGCGGAGGTACCGGCGGCGGAAGTGCTCTGGGGTTGGTTGAAATCGCAAAAAGGTATGCTCGATATGTCGGACTGTCTGAGCCGGATAAGAAGGTCGGTGCAATTATGACTTTACCGACCGTCGGTGAAGCCAGTTCTCCGCAGGTAGCTGAGAATGCATGGAAAGTGGCCGCCGAGTTGAGTGAATTGGCCGCTGACGGGCGAATATCACCTCTTATCTTTATAGATAACGATAAAGTAAACAAAATGTATCCCGGTATGACGGTAAAGTCCTTCTGGCCTAACATAAACAGTACTGTGGCCGGCCTGTTTGATATATTCAACAGGCTAAGCGCCTTGAGCAGCCGCTATACTTCTTTCGACCCTGTGGATTATCAAAGTATTATGCAGGCCGGCGGTTGTGCGATAATGGGTGTGACCAATGTGCCGGATTATAAGGACAGGTTTGCCGTATCCCAGGCTGTAAAAAGGAATCTTCAGAAGACACTGCTTGCCGGCGGATTCGACCTGACCACGGCAAAGCTTGCTGGCTGCATAGTTGTCGCTGGAAAGAAATTAATCGAGGATACTAAAGGCTTACAGGACAACATTGACTATGCGTTTGATAATTTGTCTGAGATAACGGGCAGAGCTACAATCCACAGAGGTATATATGAGGACCGCAGGGATTCTTTGAGGGTCTATACCATTATCGGTGGTTTGGATACGTGCACTTCCCGGCTCCAAGAGCTTAAAAGTCACACGGCTGTTGGCGTTAAGTAATTAAGCCGCTGGCCATTTTAAGCTGGGATAAATTTCACCTTCGCCGGGCATGTTGTTAGCTTCCTTGTGGAAGGAAGCGATCGGCATGCTCGGCGATTGGCTTTTCTAATTTCATCTCTCTCAGTTCCCCATGCGACTAAATATAGGGTGCAGGTTGTGTGAGCTCAACTTTCCTTTCGCAGCACCGATTGTTCGAAAATCACGGTTTTACAAGCGCAAACGCGCTTTTCGCTGCCCTGCTTAAAGCGTGGCATAGTATTTTATAGCCATATCTGCAAATATCCTGTAAGATAGTATCATCATTATACGGTTCACAAAAGATAGATGCGTTTCTCAAACGGGGCCCCGACCGTAAGGGAGGGGTAATTTCACTTGTGAGCCTGTAACTGGATACTATCGAGCGAATTTAATTTATGTGATTACTGTTGATTGGATATTATGGTTATGGCCAAAGAAGCGAAGTCAAAATGGAACGGCTTTTCCTTAAGGCCGAGAAAAGAGATGCCCGAAGGTCTCTGGACCAAGTGCCCGGCCTGTGAGCACATGCTCTATAAAAGCACCGTCGAAAAAAATCTAAACGTCTGTCCCGAATGCGACCACCATTTTCGAATTGATGCGGCCACCAGGATTAAATATCTGGCCGATGAGGATTCTTTTCAGCAGGTCCTGCCAGACCTGACTACCAATGACCCGCTGGACTTCAAGTTCAGGGAAACAACCTATAAGCAGCGTATAAAAGACGACGAGAAAAAATCCGGCGCTAAGGAGGCTATGCTGATTGGAAAGGCATTTATAAAGGGAAGGGGCCTTATCTTAGCGGTAATGGAGCCGAACTTCCTGATGGGCTCGATGGGTTTTGTGGTCGGCGAAAAATTCTGCGCCGCCGTGGATATGGCGATGGACGAAAAGCTGCCCTTTGTCGTCGTAAGCTGCTCAGGCGGCGCGAGAATGCACGAGGGTGTAGTCTCGCTCGGCCAGATGGCAAAGACCTCAGCCGCCGTTGCCAAATTCGACGAGGCGGGGGGGCTCTTCATCTCCGTTTTAACAGACCCCACCACCGGCGGCGTCTCAGCCAGCTTCGCAATGCTTGGCGACTGCATCATCGCCGAGCCCGGCGCCCTGATTGGCTTTGCAGGCCCCCGCACCATTGCCGAAACAATAAAAGTCGAGCTGCCCGAAGGTTTTCAGACCGCCGAGTTTATGCTCGAGCACGGCTTCGTCGATATGATTGTCCACCGAAAGGACCTCCGCTCAGAAATCGCCCGACTCATCGACTACTGCCAGAAATAGATTTTGCCGCAGAGGGCACAGAGGAAGTTCGATTTGTCATTCCCGCGAAAGCGGGAATCCAGTTCCTCTTGTTCGATATTATGTGCAATTCTTTCGGCAATTTTTAACTTTGATTGGTATTATATATCACAAAATCTCTTTCACTTCCGACCCAATATCCGTATAATTTGGAAAAAATAGTGTATAGCAGATTGCGTCCCTTATGTCATTGCGAGGAGCGCAGCGGCGAAGCAATCTAAAATTTAACGGATTAGATTGTCACGCAATGACATCATTGGAGTGGGCAATGACTTATTTTCGGCAAAATATTGAAAAGGCAAAGGGCTACGAGCCGGGCTTTCAGCCAAAGCAGGCGGACGTGCTAAAGCTCAACACCAATGAGAACCCCTACCCGCCTTCGACGGAGGTAATGGAAGTACTCGCCCAAATCAAATCCGAGCAGCTTCGCCGCTACCCAGACCCCCTTGGTGACCAGTTCCGCCGGGCAGCAGCACAGGTTCACGGCCTATCGCCCGACAATATCTTGTGCTGCAACGGCGGAGACGAATTACTGACGATGGCCTTCCGTGCATTTTGTGATGAGAATCGACCTGTTGCATACCCTGTACCCACGTATTCGCTCTATCCCGTGCTGGCCAACCTCCAGAGTTGCAAAGCAATTGAAGTCCCATTCGACTCTGAGTTCAATCTGCCCCCAAAACTGGCCGTCACCGGCGCTGCTTTGACTATCGTTTGTAATCCGAACGCGCCGAGCGGGACCTTTATAGATGTCGGCGAGCTTGCCTCATTTGCCGATGAATTGGAAGGCATATTACTGATTGATGAGGCCTACGTGGATTTTGCAGATGACAATTGCATAAACCTGGTCAAAGAATTTGATAATGTGATAATACTTCGCTCGATGAGCAAGGGCTACGGCCTGGCGGGTCTGCGATTCGGATATGCAATCGCCTCACCGCCTTTGATAGCCGGCCTCCTCAAGCTAAAGGACTCATACAATGTCAATGCTATTGCTATCGCCCTCGCCGCCGAGGCTATAAAAGACCAAAAGTATTTTAAGCAAAATGTCGAAAAGGTAAAAAGAGACCGCGACATACTGACCGAGCAGCTCCGCGCCTTGAACTTCAACGTCGCAAAAAGCAGTGCCAATTTCGTCCTGGCCGAATCCAAAAACCGCCGGGCAAAGGAAATCTATGAAAATCTGCTCCGGCGAAATATCTTTATCAGGTACTTTGACCTGCCGGGACTTGATAATAAGCTCAGAATTACCGTCGGAACGAGCGAACAAAACGATAAGCTTGTCCTGACCTTAAAAGAAATCGTATCAGACAAAGGGGCTTCTAATGGCAGACAGAAAAGCTGAGATTCGCAGGAAAACAAAAGAAACAGACGTTACACTTGAGCTAAATCTCGATGGCGTCGGAAAATATGAGATTGATACCGGCGTCGGTTTTTTGGACCATATGCTCTCGCATCTGAGCAAGCACGGCAAAATCGACCTCGTCGTCAAGGCCAAAGGCGATTTGAATGTCGATGCCCACCACACCGTTGAAGATATTGCGATATGCCTCGGCGAAGCCTTACTCAAAGCCCTCGGCGATAAAAAAGGCATTGCCAGGTATGGCCACAGTTCGGTGCCTATGGAGGAGACTTTGGCTGACATATCCGTGGATTTGTCAGGAAGGCCCAACTGCGTCTATAACGTCACCTACCGAACCGATAAAATCGGTGACTTCGACGTCGAGTGCCTCGAAGAGATGCTCAGAAGCTTCTCCAATAACGGCAGGTTCAACCTCCATATTAACGTACCCTACGGTACCAACAGCCATCACATCGCCGAGGCCATCTTCAAGGCGCTCGGCCAGGCACTCGCCGCCGCCGTCAAAATCGTCGGAACCGATGTCCCCAGTACGAAGGGAATCCTGTGATTGAGGAACACGACCACGAATATCGTACCGGTATCGGCACCGATATCCATATCGTTGCTGAAGAACGCAGGCTAATGCTCGGCGGCGTCTACATCCCCGATACCGATGGTCTCTATGGCCACAGTGACGGCGACGTGGCCTTACATGCCCTTGTCGATGCCCTCCTGGGCGCGGGCGGCATGGGTGACATAGGGACATTATTTCCCGATACCGACCCGCAGTGGCGCGATGCCGACAGCAAGGAGTTTCTGCTTATAGTCAAGGAAAAGCTCGAAGAAAAACGATGGCAAATCGTCAATATTGATTTAATCATACACGCCGAGGAGCCTCACCTCGGACCCTTCAAAGGCCAGATTAAGCGCTGCATTGCAAGTCTGCTTGGCGTTGATTTTACCGCCGTAAACGTCAAGGCAAAAACAAACGAGGGCCTCGGCGACATCGGAGCCGGTGAAGCCATCGCCGCCACCGCAATAGTCCTCATAAAAAGAAAGTACAAAAGAACCCTATAAAGTTTATGGTATTGGTGGTTCGGAGTAAGAATAATAAAATAAACGGTGTTAATCGATATAAGAAGGCAATTTGAAAAATGGGATTACAGCTTTACAACAGCATGACGAGAAGGAAAGAGGAATTCAAGCCCCTGGAGGAAGGCAGGGTCGGGATATACGTTTGCGGCCCGACCGTCTACGGCCACGCACATTTGGGCCACGCCAAAAGTTACGTTAGCTTTGACATTTTGGTACGCTACCTTCGCTATTTGGGGTACAGCGTAACGTATGTACAGAACATAACCGACGTGGGCCATTTGACAGACGATGCCGATGAAGGTGAGGACAAGCTCGTCGTCGCCGCCAAAAAAGAAAAGAAGCACCCCATGGCCCTGGCCGAGTACTATACTCGCAGCTACTTTGAGGATATGGACCTGTTAAATTGCCTTCGCCCCGACATCAGTCCGCGGGCCACCGGCCACATCATCGAGCAGATTGAGCTGGTAAAGACGCTCCTCGAAAAGGGCTATGCCTACGAAGTCAACGGCTCGGTTTATTTCGAGGTGGCAAAATTCCCCGACTATGGCAAGCTCTCCGGCCGAAATGTCGATGACATGCTCGCCGGTGCTCGCGTAGAGGTCTCACCCGATAAAAAGGC
>Ga0315554_1002297_pt1 | contig 11052 bp, 8 predicted proteins | sample SalMarSW160370MG_FD_202114 | JGI IMG/M metagenome (GOLD analysis project Ga0315554, IMG submission 202114) | Salt marsh sediment microbial communities from the Plum Island Ecosystem LTER, Massachusetts, United States - Salt Marsh Sediment SW1603-70 ... | reverse complement strand
ACCTTATTGTGTAATTCCCTTCTGGTTACCAGGCCTGCTATATGAAGAAGGGCAAGATTGTTCTTTCAAATTTCCCAAAACTGAACTCTTGTTCGGGGACGAAATTGCACAATAGTCAGAATTGTTGGGTCACTTCCCACTGGCAAATCGATTAACTCAATCTTGGACTCTAGTCAGAGGTGAGCTAATCATTCCAACTGCCATCCCAAATGACTTGAAAATCCGTAACTGTTCCCATGCTAACGTAAGAGTCCTGCCAACCGGCTTCGTGAAATAGGCTCACCGGAGTATAAGATCGTCCGACTACAATGCTTACCGTTGACACCGCTCTATCTGGGTGTGGCTGATTTGGTAGCCATCCGGTAACGTCAATATAGATTAGCCCTCGGTCCGTTGTTTGAAAGGCATCGCACCCATGTCCTGTACTTCCGTCTAGTGTTACGCTCACATAGGCGCATCTGATTCCTGCCAGTTCGGCATTATTGTGGAGTCTCTCCGCAAAATCGGCGCAGACATGGGGGTTACTAGGTTGCGCAACCCCATCGATTATGTTTTGAATGTGCTCCAGGTTCACGTGACTCTCTGCGCTACCGTAATAAACACCTGGCAGGCTGACTGAAAATATATATGGGAACTGATCGGTATTATCCTGTTCCAGAAAGCTGACCAGCTGAGAGTAGCTCGGATTACCAGCATTTTCGTTGTTGATGAGTACAATGAAGTCTCCAGTGTCATCATAACAACCATTCCCTGAGAGGTATCCTCCTGGTGTATATACTAGACCCAGATAGTAGTTCCTATATTCGCCAGTACGGGAATTGATTTCGTTAGGGGGAGAGGGAGTGGTATCAGAGGGAGAGGGAGTAGTGTCAGAAGGAAAAGGAGTCGTGTCTGACGGAGAAGGAATGGTATCAGAGGAAGGGGGCGTCGTATCAGGTTGACTCGCGTTTCTAAAATAGATGGATATGGAGTCGAACAGACTATCTTTATAATCGGACAATGGCTGCACGCCAGCGAAGGAAAATATGAAGAAAAGGCATATTAAGGAAAATACAGTGAGTTTCATGCTTGGTTGGCGCCACCCATTCTTCGAGACGACCCTACACAACCAGATGAAGACAGCGATTTCAAGCAGAAACACAAAGCTCCCGATGAGCGGACTCTGCATAAACTGTTGAGTGAATAGTGACACACCGGACCAAACCAGGAGCCCTAGCAGCGATAGTGCAGAGAGGTTCAAGATTAATCTATAGATCTTCCCGACAATCCTATATTTCCGAGTGTAATAACCCAACCACTTATCGATGGAGTAAAAGACAGAAGATCCGAAAAGTAGCCAGAAGGGAATGAGACTTTCGACAAACCGGCTGGCTATTAGCCCACCAATGGAAAGCGCACCAATCAGCAAGATAGACTTCAGCCAATTCGGAATGCGAGGCCTATGGCTGTAGGCTTTGCGGCCGCCCGTGTTGTCAGCGCTTTTGCCAGAATGGCCTCTGCCAAATATCGGCTGGCTGTACTTATAGTCTTCATCAGTTCCTCCACGCATCTTATTCAGTCTTCTATTGGTACATTCCGCGCAAGAGCAATTGGGAGGATGCCTACCTCTAACGTAATCCCGATCTTGTATGGGCATTTACTAACGGCCCTCCATTAGCACCCTCACAGTTACATAAGCCAGCGTTTAACCACTGTTGAAGCTAAACCTACGGATTAGTAATTACAATATTATCAAAGGCGACTTCAGTATATGTGCCTGCCAGTGCGCTGGTGAGTAGTAAGATATCACCACCAGTGAAGGTGGCATCTGTACCCTCCCACAGTAGATGCCCATTAACCGACAGACTTAGGTCGCTACTGATACATTCAATATGGATTAAATTGACAGCATCCACCCCCTGGTTTATGTAGGATGAGTGGGTTGTTGACCCGAGGGTTACCCAATTCCCATTAGCGTGCTTGTATATGGAATAATAGCCATCAGCGCTAGTCTGAAAGTAGTAAGAGTTATCTGTGTCTTGATATCGACATACTACCGTATGCCAGTTATCATCAGTGCCTCCAACAAGTTTGGTCTCCACTTCCAAAATGAAATCAGTAAAGTGTTTATTCGCCCAAGTAGCAGTAGCGAATGCAGCGGGATTGTTATTGATTAGATGAAGCCAGCCATCCTCGTAGAAGACTGAACCAAAGTCATCGGAATAGATATCCCAGTCACCAACCTCATCACTAAAATCATCTGAAAACAATACCCCAGTATCTGCCGTAACAGCTTTAAAGTTAGCAATGATGCTCTTATCGCAGTACATCGTGATGGTAGTAGTAGGCGAAGTGCCCGAGGCATCACCACCCCAGTGGTCAAAGGTGTAGCCGCTAGTTGCACTGGCTGTAAGAGTCACTTGATCACCATATTCATATTCGCCACTAGACGGAGAGACCCAACCTGTTCCGGAGGGGCTAGTAATTACACTAAGCGTGTAGGTAGACGTAGATTCAGGTTCTGTCGAAGTTGAAGGCTCAGCTGACATTGCTATGCCAACTATTCCGATGACAGCTATAATACAACCTACGACGATTCCTGTTACATTCCCCCTATCCACTATATCCTCATTTCTTATTGAACTTTCTACAAGACAGTGCTCAAAATTATAGCCGTAGCAAGCAGAAACCAAAGAACTACAACAAGTAGTACCCAAAGGTACCGCAAGACGAACTGTTCAAATCTTGATTTCTTGAGACATGCACACAATTTCAGAGCCGACAGAAAGTGTATATTAGAGGGATCTCCCCGTAATGCTTTAAGCCACAGAGCTTGCGCTTGGTCAATCTTACCTTGCTGTACATGTATTTTGGCAAGCAAATCAATCACTTCTACCCTTGAGCTATCTTTATCAGACAAGGTTCTGAGTAAATCTTCCGCTTGGAGGAGGTCTCCTCTCCGCGCCAAATCTGCAGCACGGATAAGCATATCGGTTACCAGAGCTTGCGCGTTGGATATGCTCCTTTGTTCAACAGGCTTCACCCCTTGTTTCAACGGATATGACTCAGGTTCTTTCATGTTCGCACATTCAGTTTCCCTATAGAAATCTAGAATCCCTCCTTAATAACAGTACTTCTGTAGCCGCGTAACTGTTCGCTTATTTCATCGGGCAATAATCCCCAAAGCTGGCGAACAGCTATCTTGAGGTTCTCGAAATCTTGATTATCGATAGCCCGATGTGCTTGTGCAAAAAGCCGCTCCGCCTCAGCCTGATCACGCATATTGTCCATGTACTCCGTTTCCAAGTGTTCAAGTGATGCCACCCACCAGCCTGGATGTTTCATTAGTACCTGTATTACCAGTTGTGAAAGGTTTCTAGTCTTTTGCTGAACAGAATCAGCATCTTTTGATGCTATAGCCTTCCTCGTCTCTTCCGCAAGACGAGAAAAATCATCAACGTCCTGTGAATCGCCATACTGTTTCACTATATCCTGTCCGCCAGTAATTTGTGCCTCGGCCTCAGCAACTAAAACAGGCCAATTGATCAACTCTTCGATATCATCCAATCTTGCATCAAGTTCGACACGGCGCCGCTCACACGTATCTAAAGCCTCCCGTTTGTCCTGCTGCGTTACCATCGGTGGCATATCGATTTGACGAGTCAGTTGCTCGTCTTCGATCCTCTTGAGCAGATCATCGGCCCGAGCAGAACCGGCCAACTTGGCTTGTTCACGAACCTTTTGCAGGTGTATCTTTGCCTTTTCTGCATGGTCTGTCAGTATTGGTTCGTCAATTGGCGAAAACTTAGGGTCTAATATGTTCTCGAACTCTTCATCCAATCTTGGGACATAGGCAAGGACTTTTGCTATGCGTGACTCATCTACAGCAATGGTGACCTCGATAGGGCTTCCTGCGGGAACGTCTCGAGGAACCTTTTGGCCGGTTACCTCTAGCCATCCAATTAGCATGTTTCTGTCAGCACGCTTCTTGTTGCCTTCCACAACAGGAATGCGCAGAATAGTCCCAGAGTCGCCGCTCTTGAGGGCTTCCGTTGTGTAAACTCCTGTATCCCGCTTCTTGCACGGCAACGCAGTACCTTTTTTGAGCAGCCACGCCACGTCTCCATTGGCAAGCCCTATACCGATATGATTGACGAGAGTTTGAGCAGAAATCGTGATTCCTATTGTGTAAGAAAATCGATCCGGCATAGTTTGACAACGGGTTCCGCTGGCATCTGTGAGTTCAATCAGAAACTCGTTTTTGCGATCTCTGTCTGCGTAGACTGCAGAAATGAATGCGCCATCTGCCCCAACATCGATCTTTCCAGAGCGCCACCCAGTCTTAGATTCCACGAATTCAAGAGTATATCCTTGTAGAGATTGCCCCTGAGGAGCAGTCACTCTTCCTCCAATCGTAGGCTCTGTTTCATCCCCGATAGGTTTGTAGTCGAGTTCCAGTTTGAAATGCCCAGTGGGGAGTGACACTTGTCGTCTGGACGCCTCGGGTATTATCTGCGTGCCAGCAAAAATTGCAGCACCACATGCTACTACAGTCAGTGGATTCACCCGGAATTCTAATGCAATACCCAGTTTCTGGGTTAACATGTCTCGAAATAGCGGGGTTAGTGTGGGGCCACCGACCAGAATCAACTTCTCAATATCGGAGGGTGATAGTCGTTCCTCTTCCAACACTGACCTGCACAAGTTTATTGACCTTTCGAGAAGTGGTTCAGCCAATCGTTCAACATCTCTTCTCTTGAGTTCATACTCAAAGGGGGTGCTTACTCCGTCTCTAGCCAGAAATAGGTCCTGTATTTCAATGTCAGTTTTATCTTCCACGGAAAGAATAATTTTGGCCTTCTCGGTGTAGTATTCAAGTGTGGAATGAACAGCTTCCCACCTTTTGTCATCAGGTGATAGATTGAACTCTTTCGCGACCACAGGGACCAGTATCTGGTCGACGATCCCCGAATCAATCAGTCCGCCACCCAAGTGGTTGTCGCCGCCGTGGTTTACCACCTGTATCTGTTCGTCGCGCACCCGTAGGATAGCTGCATCGAATGTGCCCCCGCCAAAATCATAGACCATCCAGAAGACGCGGTCGCTGGTGGTTTGAAATCCGTAGGACATGGCAGCGGCGACAGGCTCCTGAACCAGCGGGCTGAACGATAGCCCAGCCAAAGTCGCTGCCCTGTTTGTAGCGGAGCACTGAGGTAACTCAAAAACGGCAGGGACACTGATAGCAGCGGCAGTAATCTCTTCTCTATCCCTCCGTTGAACATCCGCTCGAAGTTTTTTCAGGATCTCAGCAGAGAGTTCTTCCGGGGTCATTTGTTTACCATTTGCCTTGAAAGCTTTAAAGGGTTCAGGATGCCCCATTTGCAGCTTGAATCTCAGACAGACATCAGAGCGCTCCGCTTCGTCGGTGCTGATTTTCTGGTTTTTTGCCGTCTCTCCCACTCTTAACTCGCCCTTCTTGTTAAATGAAACCACAGACGGAGTGTATTCAGTGTTTTCGTTCGTTCTGATAATACGCTGCGTTGTGCCTTCCAACACTGCTATTGCACTATTGGTGGTACCAAGGTCAATTCCAAAGTCTACTGTTTGTCTTTCCATAGCTTTATCCTCCTTGTGTTTTAACTTTCGGTTGTTTCCTTTGTTGGCTTTGTTGTCTCGGTTTCTTCAGGTACTCCAACAACTACCTCACCCATTTGTATAATTTTATCCTTATAATATATTGTGGGTTTAAGCGTTTCTATAATCTGTCGTCGGTTTAATCCGCTAACTGGCTGGGATGTTATCACACGCAAAGCCATGCCACCTTCGTAGTCTCCACCAGTGTGGTCTTTAATCTCTATCCCACCCTGGGTGAGAGTATCCCACGTCCGTTTTACATCGCGAGATAATTTTTGCAGTGGTTTCGAGAGCTCTTCTGTAGCATCTAACCTATGCTGGATTCGCCATACCAAAGTCCCCACATCAGCCGCCATATCAAGTAGTTCCTCTTCTGTCTTGGATTTCGTTTGAGAACTAGCTTCAGAGTTTTTTACTGAGTCAGCTAGTGCTTCCAAGGGTTCTGATAACCCGGTGCATGTCCGCGTACTTATCCTGAACTCTTGAGGATAACGCAGCCATTGCTTAAGATCATCCATGGTTTCCCTTAACACTTTTCTATCAAACACCTGAAGGTTTTCCTCCCATTTTCCAGCCTCGGGAAAGCATTTCTTTTACAGTACGGAATTCGTTTTTGTAAGATTCGGGTTTTACCCCCTTAGGGAATGTCGCGGCTGCTAGTCCATGTGCTACAGCGATGATAGCGCCCAGAACCAGGACACCTACCCAAAAACTACTGCTCGCAATTCCAATGAAGATAGCAAGAAAAAAGGCGGTAATCGTCCCTCCTATTCTCCAGGCTTTAGTCTGTTTGTGAGCCGACTTGCATCTTGTACACCTTGGGACCATTACAGGTAGGTACTGCCATCTAACCTGCGTCTGGAGAAATACGCGTTCACGCTCCACATTACCGTGCATCATCACCGTAACGTAGGAATCACTGTCTGTACAAGCTCCTCCACAGAACCAGCAAGTCGCATATTCTACATTTGTTCTTATGGTTTCGAGGTCATCCTTAATCTTTTGTCTGAGAAAGGGGCTTTCTGCAATATTGAGAGATTTCTCAGCAACTCCTAACACTGCCCCCCAATTCTCAGTTTCATTCCCAAATGCAATTAGACATGACCTTACCTGCAACGCTACCTCATCGTGGACTGATTCGCGTGTTGAGTCTCCTTCGGCTAGTAGTGAATCAAGAGTCTTGAATAATTGAGCCGTGTCACTAACAAGACTAGAGGCCACTTTTTTACCACGCTCTGGTGCATTAACTATTTCCTCGGCAGAGTGTAAGCATATGGCTTTAATCCTATCTCGTATCGGTACGATCGCCCGGTGTTTGGCCTCTTCGGCAACTGCATTATCAAAACCAGATTGACGTATTATTGCCAGGTGAAAATCCATATCTGTGGGGTCATTCGTTCCTGAAGCTTCTACTGCAAGCATCGCATTGATTGAAAGCAATGCTTTCGGCAATCCTTCGCGAATCCGACGGGCTGTATCAGCTGTTAAACGAGGATCATCAAATTCACGAATACGCTCTCTCATTCTTTGCCAAAACCCTTCTTCATTAAGTAGCTTTTTCCATCTAGAAAAAGCCTGTTGCCAATGGGACCGTTTCTGTTCAATTTGCTGCTTGGAAATCTCTTTCGTTTCCGTTTCCATGTGTTCGAAATCCAATGCCATGGCATGATGGAAAACAGCGAGATTGTGCATAGAGACATTAGCTTCACTACCTTCAGCCTCATGGTGCCCCCAGATGGTCAAAGCTCGCGCTATATCATTCTGTTTAATTGCCTCAAGAGTGTCGTCATTTTCTTCGGTCGAATTAAGTGATAACGGCCAGAACCAGAAGAATTCATCTATAAATCTCAATTCAGGATCGAGCAGTCTTTGTTGCGCTTCCCGCCTAGTATCCCTATCATGTGCTATGTTTAGTCCGAGAACGCTATTGTCAAGCTGTCCCATATTCCCATATTTTTCAGTAAGCTCAAGCCTTCGAATATGAGACGATAGTTCCTTTGGAGAAGCAGTCACAGGGAGGCCCAATATGCGGAAAGCATTGATACGATAGATATCAGGTCGCGTCATCTTGAGAAGCGTCTCATTCCATCCCATTGGGTCACCTGTTTCCATTGTCTGTAATTATTCCCTTCATATATATCACATGATAATCCCGCGTCGCCACAGCTTGAGTTCGTATTCGTACTTTTCCCGTAAACCAGATTGCCTAATCATCGCCTCTTCCAGGAGATCAGCTGCTTCCATAAGCTTACGTGGATCTCGCGCGATTTTCATTGCCTCTGCTGCCATAGTCTCTGGGTCGCCTTCCTCAGATTTTGGGATAATACCAAGAGCACTTTTGCTTTCATCTACATTCTCTCTACCTTTTGTTATGGATTTTGATTTCGGTGGTTCCCATCGTCTAACATCCTCAAGCATCTCCATTGCGTTAGAATAGCGCTCAGCAGGATTGAGCTTGAGGCATCGCGAGACAATGGATTCAAGACAGTCGTCTACACGAGGATTAAATTCTACTGCAGGGATAAGCTTGTGCCTCCAACATTTACCGGTTGATAAATCCATCCTGTTTTCAACCGGGAAAGGTAGTCTGTCTGTTAGCAGAAGATAGAGCGTAACACCAATAGACCATACGTCCCCAGCACAAGAGTCCATGTTTTGCAGGCACTCTGGAGGTTTGAATACGGGAGTCCCTCTAGCACTTGCTAGTAGTGTGAGTGGATTTACAGCTTTAGCAAGTCCAAAATCACTAATCCTTATACGGAGTCCTTCAACATCATAGCCAACAAGGATATTTTGCGGCTTGATATCGCGATGGATTATCGGTGACTGTTTGCTATGAGCAACAGCCATTCCCATGCAAACTTGCCGGATAATATCAACAGTATCCAGAATTGGAACAAAGCCATCTCGATAAGAATTCCATAGTGATTCCAAAGTACCACCAGGAACGTACTCCATTGTGAAATACCCACGCTTTCCTGCATTAGTTTCCAAGATACCTGCATCAAACACCCTAATGATATTAGGATGTCCAATTCTTGACAGCAATACGGCTTCAGCTAAGTTTCTTTCAATCTCTTTTAATTGTGGGCTAGGCGATTTGAACACCTTCATGGCTTGTCGCCCCAGGAATTTATGCTTAACGCGGTACACTTCCGCAAAAGCCCCTTCTCCAAGGAAGCGATCTACCTCATAGATGCCACGGATTTCTTCATCTTCATTTAGAAGCACGCTAGCTTTCCTCCATGTTTCCTTTTCTCTACTCCCTTAATCACATTAGTTACGTTCTTAAATCAAGCCCAGTCGCCCAATAGGTTAGGTAACTACCTCTTTGGCCATCCCTAAATTCCGAGAGGTAGGATCTACTTCACTATGGCATGAAAAAGGAGTCCAGTTCACATATCTACATATGCTCGACTGGACATCGTGGGAATTAACGCAATCCTCTATGGCAAACACCTGACCACCGACCTTGATGTTAGTACTCGAAGTACTATTTCTTTAAAAGACTACTCCACATTGTACCGCTATCTAACAAATTGTCAATAGTTCCTTGTGCAATGTACCAAGATATAATGCAGAGCTAAGGAGGCACAAAACGTCAGATTGTTTGACATCATTGATAATTCAATCAGGACGTGCCGTAACTATAATGTATCAGCTTTGATTATGATAGAATTAAACTAATAATAATAGTGATGTCTAAGTTAGAGAGGATGGAATCACAAAAATATAGTGCCCTAAAACTACTACTAGACGTGCCAGAGGACGAAGTCATTTTTGGCTTCGACAAATATGCCTCTACTCTGACTTCGGCTATATTTGAAACCGACCCCCATTTCACTATAGGCATTTTCGGTAGGTGGGGAAGTGGTAAGACAACCCTCCTAAAGAAGGTAAAACATCTTCTAGAATCATCGTATCCAGAAAAAGTTCTTACTGTTTTCTTTGACGCATGGCGATATCAACGCGAAGAACACATGCTCTTACCAATTCTTGATACACTTCTTGAACATTTAAAACGAGAGGAAACATATTGGCGTGAACTCAGCAGTAAGCTCGAACGTCTGACGTCCTCAATGGCCACAGCAATGACACTTAAGCTCCCATTCTTGGAGATTGATGGCAAGAGCATTTTCAAACAATGGCAGGCAGATAAACAAGCGAAAAGTGACTATTTTGGCTGGTTGAGTGAATTACAAAAAGCCTTGGATGACCTACGTCGTGATGACCGCGACAGACGCATCGTTATACTAATTGACGACCTTGACCGTTGTCTGCCACCCAAAGTTGTGGAAGTACTAGAATCAATTAAGGTTATGCTTGATGTACCGGGTTTTACTTTTGTTTTAGCTTTGGATGAGTTAGTAGTGGAGCAAGCTATCCAAAGCTACTACGGTCAGAATTATAGCGTTCCTAGTAAAGACTACATAAAGAAGTTAGTACAGGTAGAATTTCGCCTTCCACCTTTACGCGAGCAAGACGTGACAAATTATGTTCAAGTACTGCAACAGCGGATTGGACAGGTCGATGGACAAGTTTCTCAAACTTTAGCACAAGTGGTACCGATAGTTGTTGGAGATAATCCTAGAGATGTGAAGAGATTTGTGAATGCTGTATTACTCGGCACAGCAGTGATGAGAAATATAGGTGTAATAGTACCGGTTAGTCAGCAAATAGCATTCATGGCGATGGAATTCCGCTGGCCTGGCATTGTGAGGGCTCTTGCAGGTGATAAACTGCTTTGGAGGCTACTCAAAGACCACATTAAAGCAGAAGTAGCTGGAGTAGAGCCTATACTCTCAGAAGCACTGGGTAAAAATATCAAAGGACTACTAGAGAGCAAACCGGGCTTAGATTCATATTTACAAGAATTTCCCGGAAATGGACTACTAGATTTGAGTGATGATGACTTCAATGAACTCGTGTATTATACTTCCATTACGAGCGAGAAAGAGAAAGCGGAAATTGCACAAGACTTGATAGAGGAAGTGCTAGGTGAACTAACTGAGCGTGAACACCATGTGCTTCAATATCGATTTGGCATGCTGGATGGCCGCTCCAGAACTTTACAAGAGGTTGGTATACAATTTGACCTAACTGGAGAACGTATTCGCCAGATTGAGGGTAAAGCACTTCGAAAGTTACGTCACCCCACGCGTTCTAGAAGGCTTCGTCGCCTCCTTCCATTCATGGATGAACTAGAATACTCATCTCAGAGTTTCTTAAGGGCGATATTTGGTCCTGATTGGCGGCAGTACATACCTAGCGAGTGATTCACTACAGATTGCTAATCCTAGTGGCAGACCAACAATCAGCCAGATTGTGTGATTTCAAAGTTGCTTGTGCTGCTACAAATGATGAGCCTTCCAAGTCTGGTGGAACCAGATAAGCGCAGTTAAGAAAACCCCACCTATCAGGTACCCTCCTATAACATCA
>Ga0315554_1002296_pt1 | contig 11056 bp, 10 predicted proteins | sample SalMarSW160370MG_FD_202114 | JGI IMG/M metagenome (GOLD analysis project Ga0315554, IMG submission 202114) | Salt marsh sediment microbial communities from the Plum Island Ecosystem LTER, Massachusetts, United States - Salt Marsh Sediment SW1603-70 ... | reverse complement strand
TCGTCGCCCTCGACGAACGCTCCGGGGCGCCCTACCAGGAGGCGATGGCCCTCATCGACGAGCTCGGGCTCGGCGACGACGTCGCCGCCCTCGGGTCGGTGTGGGAACAGCTTCCCTGCCTGTACGCCGCCACCAGCGTCTACTGCACGCCGTCGGTGATGGAGGGCTTCGGCATGAGCGCCCAGGAGGCGGCGGCCACCGCCAAGCCGGTCATCTCCTCGGATCTGGTCCCTTTCGTCACCGAGTACCTGACCGGCGCCTCCCCGACTCGGGTGGCGATCGACGGCGAGCCCGGTCACGAGCTGCTCGTCGGCGACGGGGCGGTGGTGGTGCCGGCGGACGACGTCGCCGGGTTCGCCCAGGCGATGTCCCTGATCCTCGGTGACGGCGATCTCTGCGCCACGATGGGGGATCGCGCCCTCGACATCACCGTGCCCTATTTCACCTGGGAGCGGCGCACCCGCGACCTGCTCGACGACCTCGGCGTTTCTCCCCGTTCCGGAGCGACGTCGTGACCGCGGTGACGAGCGGGCTCGCCCGGCGGCTCACCGACACCTGGGCCCAGCAGGCCCGGGAAGGGTTCCTGCTGTCCGATCCCGACACCGCCGCCATCGAGGAGCGGATCCTGCCCGACGAGGTGGCCGGGATCGCGTACCGGTTGCGCTGGATGCCGCATCGGGAGCTGCGGGCCGACACCGAGGAGCTGGAGCGGCGGCGCATCCTCAACCCGGATCGGGACCACGCCAAGTTGTTCCGCGACCCCCGTGACCCCTCGGGGCGGCACTGCTTCCTCTGCATCGAGAACATCGAGGAGTGCCATCCGCTCGAGCGTCTCGTTCCCGTCGAGCTGGCGGGCCGTTCCTACATGGCCGGGGCCAACTTCGCCTGGATCGAGCGCAACCACTTCACCGTGATCTCGGTCGAGCACGTCGACCAGGATTTCACGCTGTACGTCCTCGATGCCATGGCCGAGCTGCACGCCGCCACCGAAGGCGAGTACCGGGTGCTGTACAACGGGGCCCAGGCGGGCGCCACCATCCCGTGGCACCTCCACTACCAGGTGACCACGGAGCGGTTGCCGGTGGAGGATCTCCCGCCCGGCGGGGAGGACCGCTACCCGGCAGCGTTGCAGCGCTTCGAGATCGACGGCCACGGCACCGCGGCGGCGCTGGCGGCGGCCCGTGACTGGATCGAGCGTGACCCCGAGCACCACCGGGTCAACGTGCTCATCGCCGGCCCGGTGGACCGCCCAGTCGCCCATGTCTTCGCCCGCGACTCCCGTCTCACCCACGCCGCGGTGAAGGGCCTGATGGGGGGCTTCGAGATCTGCGGCGACCTCGTCTACAGCGAGCCGGACAAGCGCCACATCTTCGAGACCGCCACCGCCGAGGTGGCGCGGCACGCCATCGCCGAGGTGCGGCCCCCCGACGTGTGACGATGCGCGGTCTCGGCCCGTCGGCCCCTTCACGGCCTCGATTTACGCCCGCAGGATCTCGAGCGCCTGCTCGTCGTAGGCATCGGTGACATAGGCGATGCCGGTCTCGGCGGCCGTCTCCCGGTTGGCAGCCATCAGATCGGAACGCGCCAGCTGATCGAGGCGATACTTGCGGGCTCCCGCCATGAACTGTTGCAGGCCTGCGGAGAGCTTGTCGAGGTATCCGACGAGTGCGATCGCCCCGTAGGGCACGTTCCCGATCTCGTCGTCACCGACCTTGGCGTGGACGGCCTCCCAGCCGGCAAAGATCTCCGCAGGCTCGTTGCCCATCCGGGCGATCACCGTGGGCAGTTCGTCCCAATTCCCGTTGAGATCGGCCTTGCGGTCCGGGTGGAGGACCCCTTCGATGTTGCTGCCGAGGAAGCCGGGGATCATCAACGCCCGGCCCATGCACACGAGTTTCGTGTACGGGGCGCCGAGGGCCATCGCCTTGAAGATGTGGTCCTCCCTGGCGAAACCCCCGGCGAAGGAGATGTCGGGCGGCCGGATGCCGTGCTGCTCGAGCACCCCGCAGTACTCGTAGGCCTTGGCGTGCAGCGGCAGCGAGGGCACGCCCCAGTGCTCCATCATGTTCCACGGGCTCATGCCGGTGCCGCCGCCGGCACCGTCGATGGTGACCAGATCGAGGTCGGCATCGGCGGCGAATCGCAGCGACATCGCCAGCGCCGCCATGCCGTAGGCCCCGGTCTTCAGGGTGATGTGTTTGAACCCCAGTCTCCGGTACTGCTCGATGGCGGCCATGAGCCCGTCGCGCACCTGCTCCGCAGAATCGAGGTTGGTCGCGCCGAGCCGGCTGTGTCTGGCGAAGAACCTGATGGCGGCCTTCGAGTAGGCATGCTGAACTTCAGGATCGGTGGGATCCGGATCGAGGAAGTAGCCACGCTCGGCCAGGAGGCGAGCGTACTCGATGTCCTCGACTTGGATCTCGCCGCCGATGTCCTTCGCCCCCTGGCCCCACTTCACCTCGAGCACGATCTCGTCGCCGTGCTTGTCGATGAGGTATCGGGGCACGCCGTTGCGGGCGTCCTCGACGTTGACCTGGACGATGACTGCGCCGTGCCCGTCGGAGTAGCGACGGAATCCCTCGATACGCCGGTCCATCTCCGGGGAGGCGATCAGGGTGCCGTTGCTCATCTCAGATTCGGGGTCGACACCGGCGACGTTCTCTCCGACGACCAGCGGGATCCCGGCGAGGGCGGCCCCGACGGCGAACGACGGCCAGTACTTGCGGGCGATGGCGGTCGATCCCAGCGCGCCGGTCATCACGGGAAGGCGGCACTCGATGGGCTCGGTGCGGCCGAAACTCGTCGATACGTCGACGTTCTTGTAGAAGCAGTTGTCGGGGTCGTGGTCGAGGTCGACGGGGAGGCCGTGTGCTCCGTGCAGGCCACCCTGGATGCGAAGGGCATGGTATCCGACTCCGATCGCCGTCACGTTGCCCGAACCCGAGGTTATCTCGCCGAAGTCGCGCGGGTAGAGCATCTCGCGGCCGCGCAGCGACGACATCCACACCTCACACTTGCCTTTGCAGTCGGCCCGGCACAGCGTGCAGAGGCCCGATTCCGCCGCCTGGCCCCGATTCACGGTTCCCAGGACGTCATTCTGCTTTGCCCGCTCGGTCATCTGATTCTCCCGTTCGCGCTCGGCTGAGTCACCACCGGCGACACGACGTAGGTGAGGTCGAACCGGCCCAGTCCGCCGGTGGCGGGGATGATAAGCGAAGGGCGATGACACGCCCATTCCACGGCAGATGAGCGCCGATTACGGAGATCGTCGACGCCGGATGTGGCCTCCGGAACCGGGCCCCTGACGGAGGGGGGCTGACGAGGAACCCGGCTGTCGCCGGCGGGAACCCGGGCGCGGTTCCCGAGCTCTCATGTCACGGCCGCGCCGCTCTCGAGGTCGACGACGTAGCGGTCGGGCAGTTCCACCGTCGGGTCGTGGTGGAACCCCATCCGCTCCAGGTAGGCGATGTGCTCCGGAGTGCTCGCCACCGCCCAGGCACGGGTGCAGCCCGAGCCGGTGAATACCCCCGACTCGGGTGAGTAGAGGTAGGGGCCGATCTTGAAGTCCCGGTACTGCGGGATCACGAAATCGAGCTCCACCTCGACGGAGCGGTCGTCGTGGCGCCGCCCGATGAAGAGCCCGGCGGGCACCATGTCGCGCAGGATGAAGGCGACCATCTCATCCGGCCGCGGCTCGTAGCTGAACTCGGGCTGGAAGCGGTGGGCGATCTCGTCGTGGTAGTACTCGAGGAACCGGGCCAGGTAGCGGGAGTTCGCATCGACGTGCAGCACCGAGAACACCTCGTGCTTGTACCGGCTCAGCTTGCGCAGGAAGTACAGATGGATGCCGGCGGCGATCAGGTTGACGACCGCGATCGGGTAGGCCGCGATCAGCACGCTGTAGACGACGAAGCCGATCGCCCCGACGAGGCCGATGAGGCGGAGGCGGAGGATGGAGCGCTGCAGCAGCGACGCGATGATGAACGCCGAGGCGACGTAGCCGATGATCTCGTAGACGACGCTGGAGTTCACGATGATCCGTGGGTGGAAGGCGCTTTGGTCGCGACCCACGCCGCATCGTAGCCAGCCGGCAGCTCCCGATCAGGGAGCCCGCTCCGCCACCTTCCGCAGCGCTTCCTCGTACACGGCCGCGATCCGATCCCACGCGGCGTCGGCCTCGTGGTCGATCTCCTGCCGGGCAGGATCCGCGTCGAACCAGCCCACCGTCTCCCTGATCCCCGCAGCGAACGGAGTCGTTGCCTCGAAGTCCGGGACCAGCAGCCGCAGCTTGGAGTTGTCGAACACGGTGCTGTGCACCTTGTCGCCCCACAGGCTTCCCTCCTCCTCGGGGTCGGCGGCGATGAGGGCATCGGTGGGGACGTGGAGGATGTCAGGCTCGGCGCCGGCCGCCTCGCCCACGAGGGAGTAGATCCGGTTCCAGGTGAGAACCTCGTCCGAGGTGATGTGGAAGTCCTCGCCGATCGCCCCCGGGTGCCCCAGCAGCCCGGTGAGTCCCTTGGCGAAATCGGTGTTGTGGGTGATGGTCCACAGGCTGGTGCCGTCGCCGGGCACGATGATCTTGGCGCCGCGCCGCATGCGCTCGACGATTGTGAACGGCTTGTCCCAGCTGCCGACGCACACCGGGATCTGCGACGGCCCGTAGGTGAGGGTGGGGCGGACGATCGTGAACGGGAAGCCGCTCTGCTCGTGCTCGCGGCGCAGCACCTCCTCGCAGGCGATCTTGTCCCGGGAGTACTGCCAGTGGGGATTCGCCAGCGGAGTGCCGGCCTCGGTCACCAGGTAGTGGTCGGGGGGCTTCTGGTAGGCGCTCGCCGAGCTGATGAACACGTATTGGTCGCAGTCCCGGTAGAGGTCGAGGTCGAGGGTCACCTGTGCGGGAACGAACGCCGTCCACTGCACGACCGCGTCGAAGTGGTGGCCGGCGATCGCCTCCTCGACCGCGGAGCGGTCACTCGCGTCGGCGACCAGCCGCCGGGCGCCCTCGGCGAGCGGAACCTTGTTGGTGGTGCCGCGGTTGAGCACCCACACCTCCTGGCCGACCGCCACGCCGCGGGCGACACACGCCGAGCTGATGAGGCCGGTCCCGCCGATGTGGAGCACCTTCATGGATCCAGAGCCTACGGCGTCCACGCGGCCGGCGGAGGAGGAACCCGTCACCGCCCGGGATCAGGCATCGAGGGCGGCGGCGAGCACGGTGCATGCCCGCAGCGTCACCCATTTCGACGGCTGCCCCTCCGGCTCGATGTCCACCGTGGTCTTGCCCCGGTAGGCGTAACGATTCACCCACCGGCCGTCGGTGTCCCGTTGGTCGAGCAGCCAGGCCACGGCGCGTCCCAATCGCGGATCCCGGGCGTGGCCCAACTCGGTGAGCACCTCGAGCACCTGGAGCACGTCGGTGACGTAGCCGGACGGGAAGCCGAGCTTGAACCACGAGCCCGACGGCTTCGTGTTGCCGTACCCCATCGGGTAGTCGGCGATCACCGGATCACGGGACAACAGGAACTCGACGCCGGCGTCGATGGCGCGCCGGGTCAGGGCGGTGCGCCGCGCCGGGGGAACGGCGGCGAGCCCGCGCAGCTCCTTGACGGCGCCCCAGGCGCAAGGCCGCTTGTCGTTGGCGCCGCAGGCGAAGCCGGGGCCCGGCGTCGAGGCATACCAGCGGTCGACTCCCTCGCCGGTGATGGCACGGGCCGCCCAATCGACGGCCGCCTCCACCACCGGGTCCTCGAGGTGCCCGAACCCGATGAGCGCCCGGACCAGATTGCCGTTGAGGCAGTGGATCACCATCGAAGGGGGAGGATTGGCCTCCTTCTCCGCGTAGGAGCACCCGAAGCCGCCGGAGGAGGTCGGGCACCACCGGAGCACGTAGCTGGTGGCAGCCTGGATTCGTTCGTCGGCCGGGTCGGCGCCGAGCTGCTCGAGGAAGATGAGGCTCCACACCGTTCCTCGGTATTTCGGCCCGTAGCCGGGCCCCGGGCGCTCCCACCAGCCTTCGGGGTGCTGGGCATCGAGCATGCTTCGAATCGGGTCGGCCTCCATGGCGCGCCGGCGGGCCTCGATCACCTCCGGGTCGTCGGCGGGCCGATGCAGGAGGCGTTGCAGGGTGGCGGCACGCACCGCCGGGGTCGACTCCTCCAGCAGCCAGGGCAGGGGATTGGCTCCCAGCGGCTGGCTCCACGATGGCGTTGGTTCCACCCTGCCAACTTACTCCAAACCGCCGCCCGAAACCATGTGGGCCGAGAAGCCTGCCGGCGATCGGCTCGACCCTGCCTACTCGCCCCGGGCGCGCACCGGGCTGGCGATGCGCACTGGGCCTGCGGGGCCATTCCCTGCACGCCGCCCGGTCCTGCCGTCCCCGCCGGGAGCGGTTGGCCTACCCGCAGTCGAGCGGCTGGACGAGGTCGTCCGGGAAGGCCCGCACCATCACCTCCCCGTCCCCGAAGTGCATCTCACGGGTGCGGGACCCGGTGCGGAGCACGAACCAGTCGTTGCTGGCGGTCTTGGGGGGGACGAGGTCGAATTCCCCCTCCACCGAGAACGTGTCGGGGTGGGTTTGGATCGTCTTGATGAGGCAGGCGATGTCGGCGGCCCGCTCGGGACGCCACCGCGTCATCACCTCGAGGCCGTGGTCGGCGGCGTATTCGATGTCGCGATGCACCGCGACGGCGGCCACGATGAGCATGATCACCCCGATTCCGAGCCCGATGAGGAAGGCGCGGCGGGGATCCGCCCACCACCGGGGTGGGGGCGGCTGCTCCTGGGATCGTGTATCACCCTGATACTGCACGGCTGCTTCCGGCGTCGGCGTCGCCTCCCAGGATGCCACGGTTGCGCGTTCGAGCCGACGACCTGCGGTGTGGCATTCCCGGAGACCAGGAGGAGGCGCCGCCGAGGCGGCGCCTCCTCTCGTAGAGCCCGTTCCGGCCGAGTCAGATCTCGGCGGGAACGATGACGTCGTCCTCCTTCTCCAGCTGCTGGGGGAGGACCAGGTTGGTGATGACGCCGATCACGGCGGCGAGCGCCAAGCCCGAGATCTCCACGTCGCCGATCGACAGCGGGGAAGTCAGCCCGCTGTAGCCGAGGCCGAAGACCAGGATGACGGCGACCACGATGAGGTTGCGGCTGTGGGTGAAGTCCACCTTGGCGTCCGCCAGGGTGCGCAGTCCCACCGAGGCGATCATGCCGAAGAGCACGATCGAGAGGCCACCGAGTACCGCGATCGGCACCGTCTGTAGCAGCCCGCCGATCTTGGGCACGAACCCCAGGATGATGGCCACGACGGCGCCGATCCGCAGCACCCGGGGGTCGTAGACCTTGGTGACCGCCAGCACGCCGGTGTTCTCCGAGTAGGTGGTGTTGGCGGGGCCGCCGATGAGGCCGGCGCCGACGGTGGCGAGACCGTCGCCGAGCAGGGTGCGGTGCAGGCCGGGCTCCTGGAAGAAGTCCTTCCCGACGACGCGCCCGTTGGCGAGGATGTCGCCGACGTGCTCGATCATCGTCACGAACGCCACCGGGGCGATGAGGGCGATGGCGCTCCAGTTCCAGCTTCCGGCGGTGAAGTTGGGCCAGGCGAGCCAGTCTGCCTTGCGGAAGGCGTCGAGGCTGACTTCACCGATGATGGCGGCGAAGACGTACCCGACGATGAACCCGGTGAGGATCGGAAGCATCTGGAACAGGCCGCGGAAGTAGATCGCCGCCACGATCACCGCCAGCAGGGTCACGATGGCGATCCACCAGTGCTTCTCGGCGTTGCCGATGGCGACCGGCGCCAGGGTGAGGCCGATGACGGCGATGACCGGACCCGTCACCACCGGTGGGAACAGCTTCCTGATGAAGCCGCTGCCCACGAAGGTGACGATGATCGACATGATCACGTAGATGGCGCCGGCGGCGGCGATGCCGCCCCCGATGGCGCCCCAGGAGTAGCCCTTGTTGGCGCCGGCCAGGATGGGGGCGATGAAGGCGAACGACGATCCCAGGAACACCGGGACCATGCGCTTCGTCACCAGGTGGAACAGCAACGTGCCCGCCCCGGCCGCGATCAGCGCCACCGACGGGTCGAGACCCGTGAGCAGCGGCACCAGGATCGTGGCGCCGAACATGGCGACGGTGTGCTGCAGCCCGAGCACGATCCGCCGCTGCGTGGTCAATTCCATGCAACCTCCCCGAAAAACAGAAAACGCAGCCCGGGGGCTGCGTTTGGTCCATCCGATGTGCGTGAGACACGTGCATCGGGGGTGCACCTTAGCGAGCCGTCCCGGGCGGCGCAGATCGAGTCGCGGGGGCCTTCCGATTGCTGGGTGGGAGGCGATCGGAAGGCCGATCCGGGTGGCGGAGAAGGCCCGGTGTGAGGGTCTCCTCCGGGGGCTGGATCAGAGGTCGAGCCCGTTGGCGAGCACGTCGAACGCCTCGTCCATGACGTCCTGGAGGGACCGTTTCCCGTTCCCTTCCACCCACGTCTCGATCGACGCCTGGAGGGCGCCGACCATGGCGATGGCGATCACCCGCACCGCGAGGTCGCCGGGAGGGCGCCCTGAGGTGGTGGCCAGGATGGCGGTGACGGCGTCGTGCATTGTCGCCAGGTTCTCCCGTCCGGCCTTCTCCAGCTCGGGGACGCCGAAGATGAGCCTGGCACGCCGCAGGCTGTGCTCGAGATCGGAGGAGAAGCGGCTGGTGAGCGTCCTCATGGTCAGCCGCCCTGCCTCGAGGGGCGGGAGCGAGCCGAGGTGGTCGGCCAGCCCCGCCAGAAGCGGTGGGTCGTACTCGTCCCAGATGATGACGTTCTCTTTGGTGCCGAAGTAGCGGTACACCGAGCTGGGGGAGACGTCGGCGGCGGCGGCGATGTCCTCGACGGTCACCTCTTCGTAACCCCGTTGTTCGACGAGATCGAGTGCCTCGATCTGGATCCGCCGCATCGCCTGCAGCTTCTTGCGCTCTCGGAGCGGGAGCTCGGCGTCCTCGGGCCGGGTGATCTCCATGGAGCCGCAGTATACGGCAAGTTACTCTGAATAGATAGTGACTCGCAGTTCCCTTCTCATTCGTGAGATGGTGATTGGGTGACCCGTCACCGCCATGATCCACGGGCGGCGTCGGTGCCCCCCGGGTACGGCCGGGAGGGCGAGCGCCCCCGGCTCACCGCGCCGGGGGAGCGGTGCGGGGAGGCGGCGTCGTGCCCTGGCGGCGGTTGCTGGACACGGCCGGCGCCAAGGGGGCTTGGGGCGAGGCGGCGGGCGCCGGGACCGGGGCGGGAGCGCCGGTCCCGGGTTGGGGGGTGGCGGACCTGGTGCTGGCTGCCTGCGCCGCGCTGGCGGGACTCGTCGTGGGGCGGGCCGGGGTCGTGGCGGGGGAGGGAGTCGTGGCCGCCGGTCTGACCGGCGGGGCCTCGCGGGTGGCATCCGGGGTGGCGGCGACCTTTGCCTGCTTCGCCTTCTTCTTCGTCTTCGGAGGCCGGGGCGGTCCGCTGGTGGCCCGCTCGACCAGCTCGTAGGCGATGAGCACGTGCTGGTCGTGATCGGCGGCGAGCAGCTTCCAGGCGGCACGGCTCTTCTCGGCGGCGGACTGGCGGACGGTGGAGAGCCCGGCCCGCTCCGCCTCGGGGATGTCGTCGAAGCCGATGATCGAGAGGTCCTTGGGAACGCGCAGCCCGAGTTCCCGAGCTCCGCCGAGCACACCCAGGGCGAGACGATCGGACAGGCAGAGCACGGCGGTGGGCCGCGACTCGGAGGAGAGCAGGTCGAGGGTGGCGGCCTTGGCGTTGCGGCGGAGGTTGGCTCCGACCTCGTAGACGAAGGTGGGGTCGAGCCCGGCATCGGCCAGGGTGTCGAGCACCCCGTGGAGCCGTCCCCGGATCGTGCGGTGTTGCACCTTGGCGAGGCGTCGGTCGTCGATCGGGCCGACCCGCTCCTCGCGCCCGGTCTGGTAGGAGAAGACGCCGATCCGGCGATGGCCGAGGTCGAGGAGGCGCCGGGTGGCGTCGGCCATGGCGGTGTGGTCGTCGATGCCGACGAAGCGCTTGCCGTTGAGCCGGGGGCCGTCGACGAAGACGGTGGGCAGACCTCGCTCCAACACGGTGGAGACCACCGGGTTGTCGTCGGACATCGCCATCACGACGATGGAGTCCACCATCGCTTGGCGGACCCATTCGTGTTGCTGCTCCCCGAAGGGGCAGGGGATGAGGGTGATGGAGAGGCCGGCCGATTGCGCCTCCATCGTGAGGCCGCGGAGGAAGGCGACGGCGTAGGGGTCGTCGAAGGCGTACACGATCGATTCGGTGAGCACGACGCCGAGGGTCTGGGCCTTGCCGGTGCGGAGGGCGCAGGCCGCCGGGTCGGGCCCGGTGTAGCCGAGGCGCTTGGCGGTGGCGAGGATCCGGGCTTGCAGCTCGTCGGAGAGCTGGTCCGGTCGCGAGAACGCGTTCGAGACCGTGGTGCGGGAGACACCCAGCTCGTCGGCGATCGTTTGCAGTGTGATTGACTTGCCCATGGGGGTTGACAACAGCTTAGTCCTTCGATACTGTATCGATCAAGTACTGAATCGATAAAGAAGCCAGGAGGAGGGGAGTTCCATGAACGAGAATCTCTTCGTCAGTCCAGGCCCCTACTACGTCACGACATTCCGGCGGCGGGCCAACCCGCTCTACCTGGACATCGAGCCGGACCTCCCGGCCCGCGCCCGGGCGACGAGCAGGGTCACCAGGGCGGGCGTGAGGCGGCGATTGGCCAACGTGTTCCAGCTCCAGCCGGTGCCCCGGCCGGAGAACTAGATCCAGAGGGCAAACCGAGCAAGAGGGCGGGTCCTGCGGGGCCCGCCCTCTGGTGCGTTCCGGGGTGGCGGGCTCGTCGGGCCGGGTCGGATTGGGTTGGAGGCCGATCTCGGAGGCCTTGATGGCGATCCAGACCCGGGAGCCGTGTGCGAGATGGAGGGCGGCGGCGGCAGCCGGGGTGATCTCGGCCGTCAGCGGGACGGGAGGTCCGAGCTGGACCCGGACCCGGTCGCCCAGCGGCTCGAGGACGGTGATGACGGTAGGCCAGGCGTT
>Ga0315554_1002295_pt1 | contig 11060 bp, 6 predicted proteins | sample SalMarSW160370MG_FD_202114 | JGI IMG/M metagenome (GOLD analysis project Ga0315554, IMG submission 202114) | Salt marsh sediment microbial communities from the Plum Island Ecosystem LTER, Massachusetts, United States - Salt Marsh Sediment SW1603-70 ... | reverse complement strand
CACCGTGTGTGGGGCATACCCCCTCGAACTCATCGTCGGGGTGCCGCGGCACGCACAAGTGTCCCATCTCGGGGTGCATGGCGCCGTGCACCGGCGCCCCGTTGACGATTGCTCCGCCACCGATGCCGGTGCCCACCGTGATGTACACCAACGGGTTGTGTCCACGGCCTGCTCCCCAGCGCCACTCGCCGAGGGCGGCTCCGTTGACGTCGGTGTCGAGCCCTGTGGGCAGGGTCCGGCCGTCGGCCTCCAGGCCGCGCCTGATCGATCCGAGCAGGTCGAAACCCTGCCAGTCCGGCTTGGGGGTGGTCGTCAGGCAGCCGTACGTGGCCGACGACTCGTCGAGGTCGAGAGGGCCGAACGTGGCGATGCCCAGTGCGTCCAATGCCCCATGCTCGTGGCTCATCTCCGTGAGGTAGCCGACCATCTCGTTGACCACCGCCGCTGGGTTCGACGTCGTCGGCGTGACGAACTCGGAGGCCACCAGCTCCGGTTCGCAGCCGGCCTGTAGGCGCGCTACCGCCGTTACAAACTTGGTGCCGCCTCCCTCGATGCCGGCGAGCAGGGCCATTGGCGCTCTCCCTTCTCGGTCTTGAGGGGCGCCAGCCTATCGGCGGGAACTCCAGCCCCGGGTCATGATGGCCGGCGAAGGTTGTGGCCTGTCGGTTTCTGAAGGCGCCGCAGCACGCCGCTTTCAGTCGGTCTGGATAGGGTCATGTCTGCTGCGAGCAGCACGCGGCCTGGCCGTGGTGCTTCGATTCTCAGTCGACACTTGGAGTACTTGAGCTCGACGGGGAGGAAGCGCACCGGTTGTCGGCCGGTCGTGCGGCGCAGACGGCTGCCGGCGGCACGCAGGGCCGCGGAGGTGCGGGCCCGAGCGGGAAAGTGTCACGGGCGCCGATCAGACTGTTGATGGCGGCACGCAGTGTGTATTTTTGTTGGCGGTCGACTCGGTAACCTGGGCACAGGCCGGCGGGGCGGGTGTGACCGGCCCGATGCAGGTGCTCTGGAAAGGGAAGGCTGATGGAGACGGCTCTGATAGTGGCTGTGGTTACCGTCGCGGCACTGCTGGTGCTCACCGTGCTTCTCATGATGCGGCGGCTGGCCCGGCTCGAAGAGCGGACGGTCGGGTCTGAGGATCTCCAGGCTCTTCTTCAGCCGAGCCAGCTCGAGGCGCAGGTGCAGCGCATCCTCGACTCCGACCAGCGGATCCTTACCAACACCAACGCGGCATTCGGCCAGCTGCAGCAAGGGATTGGGGCGATGGAGGAGAGCGGCAAGCGGCTGGAGAAGATCAGCGAGAGCATCGTTGGGCTGGAGACCCTCCTCAAGCCGCCGCCGCTGCGAGGCGGTATCGGCGAGACACTGCTCGATCAGCTGCTGGCTCAGGTGCTTGCCGACAAGCAGTACGAGCTGCAGCACAGTTTCAAAGACGGCAAACGTGTGGATGCTGTGGTTCGGGTCGGGGATCGTTTGGTGCCGGTGGACGCCAAATTCCCCATCGAGTCCTTCCGGCGGGTGCTCGACGCTGCAGATGACGACACTCGAAGGCGTGAGCGCAAGGTCTTCATCGGCGCGGTGAAGGGTCATGTGAACGACATTGCCGAGAAGTACATACGCCCCGAAGAGGGCACCTTCGATTTTGCCCTCATGTACATCCCCGCCGAGAACGTCTACTACGAGGCGGTGCTGCGCGATTCGGAGAGTGAGCTGTTCCAGTACTCACTCGAGAAGCAGGTGGTGCCGGTGTCGCCGAATAGCCTCTATGCCTACCTTCTCGTGATCGTGCACGGCCTGCGCGGCATGCGTATCGAGGAGAAGGCGAAGGAGATCCTCGGCCTGCTCGGGCGCCTCAGGGTCGATTTGGGTCGTTTTCAGGAGGATTACCGGGTGCTGGGTGGGCACCTGTTGAACGCCCGCACCAAGTACGACGAAGGTGATCGCAGGCTGCGGGGCGTCGAGGAGCGGCTCCTGTCGGCCACCGACGCACCTCTCGAGCTGCCGGGCATCTCCGACGAGGAGTGAGCGAGAAGCAAGCGGCCGGCAGACGGGTAGCAGACGAGAAGCAGACGGGCGGTCTGCGCTCGGCTATCCCTCCGCCGTCGGCTGGTCGGCCGAGGAGCCGGCCTCTTTGTCGGTCTTCTCTTCGGTCGTGTCGGCGGCCGCTTCATCGGCTGCTTCGGCGGTCTCGGTGTCTTCGCGACGGCGGTGTCGGATCCAGAGGAAGGCTCCGGTGCCGGCGAGGAGGAGGAAGCCGAGGCCGCCACCGGCCCAGGCGACTCGTACTCTGCCGGCCGATTCTGCGTCGTCGATCAGCTCCACTACCTGTGCTGCTTCGGCCAGGGTGAGGTCGACGTCGTCGGCTTCGAAGGCGGCTCTGGCCTCGTCGAGCTCCCGGTTGGGATTGGCCCCGATGAGACCGGCCCAGTCGAAGAAGTCTCTATCGGCCTGCACTGCGTCGGTGGCTTGGTCGACGGCCTCGATGGCCTCGAGCTGACGGTCGGCCAGCTCGGCGGCGTCGTCGAAGCCGTCGGTGGCCCCCTCGTAGGCTTGTTCCAGCGAGTCGGGATCGTCGAGGCCGAGCTCCTCGGCGAGGGCGACGATGGCGTTGCGGGTCTGGACCACCTCAGCGCCTTCCTCGATGAGGTCGGTGGCTTGGTCGAAGTCCCACTCGTTCATCGGTTCACGGATGAGCCACGGTGTGGGCAGGTCGTGTTCGGCTTCGACGAGATCGGCGTAGGCGTCGCGTGCCTCGGCTCGCTCGTCGAGCAGCTGCGCCTCGTCGTCGGTGACCACATAGTCGCGGAACAGCTGCTCCGCTTGCTGTGAGCCGCCGATCTCCTCAACCAGGTCGAGCAGGCGCCGCCAGTCGTCCTCAGCGCCCACCGACTCGGGGTCGCCCTCACCCAGGTAGGCGGTCTCATCCGCCTCGGCGGCCGCCAGCACCCGGCCCATGGCTTCGGTGCCGATCTCATCGATTAGGGCGTCCACCACAAACCATGAGGTGTTGTACCCGTACTCCTCCGTCTCTTGCGTTTGCTCATCGTCGGGCGGCGCATCCCGAGGGACGTCCCACTCGTTGAGCGGCAGGGCGATGTCGCCGAGCTCGCTCGGATCTTGCGGCTCCTGTAGCTCTGTGTCGGTCTCGAGGCCGGCGGCGTCGACGGCACGCCACGAGTAGCTCTCGGCCAGCCCTTCGACGATCCAGCGGCCGGTGAAGAGGTCGCCGTTGAACCAGACGTGGCTGATCTCGTGCAGCAGGAGATGGGCATCGATGTGCTCGGCGATCTCGACGCGGTTGAGCGAGACGTCGTACCAGCCTGCATAGCCGGCGTACGCGGGGTCGAGCGCCTCGACGATCTCCAGCTGCCTTCCGGTGTCGAACCCGAGGCCGACGAGATCCTCCAGCTCGGGCACTCCCTCCTCCACCACCTCATGAGCGATGTTGGCCCATTCATCGTCTCCAGGCCAAGATCGGACGTGTATGGCCAGATCGCCGATCGTCAGCTCCTCGATTACCAGCTCGGAATCCCGCCGGGCGGTGAAGTAGACCACCCACTCGTCGGTGTCCTCCACGGGGTCCTGGGTGTAGACGGCGATGCCGCCGTCGTAGCTGACATCCATGTCGGGGCCGCCCAGCGCGACGTCGTAGAAGCTGCGGTCGATGCTGATTTCCACCGCCGAGATTCCCGAGTCTCCCCAGCCCCAAGCGGCGAAGGACACGTAAGCCGGGTTGACTCGAGTTTGGCCCTCTGAGCGTGGGCCCTCTCCGGGCAGATCGAAGCTGAGAACCAGCGTCTGGGTCTGTTCGTAGTTGAGGATCTTGCCCAGGGTGATGGTGACGAGCTGGTAGGGGTCGATATCTCTGGCCTGGACGGTCTCCACCGTCATCTCGGCGGGCTCTCCCCACTCGACCACGGCGATGTTGCGCGCCGTCGCCGGCACGCTGACCTGGAGCCCGTCGTAGTAGTAGTAGGTGACTGTCCTGTAGGAGAGGCCGCCGCTGCTGGTCGGCTCCTTCATATTCGTCAGCGTGAAGGTGACCTTCACGTGTATGACCGATTCTGCGATATCGACCGTGTAGCTGGCATCGGACTCGACGCGCAGGTCACCTTCGGCCCAGGCCGAGGGCACGGCGATCAAAAGAATGGCCGCGACGGCTGCGACGGCCACGGCGGCCCGCCGGCTCCTACATCCGCGGCAACGGCTTTGTATGCCCGGCACGGTTCCCCCCATCGCTCAGGCGGGGTTGTTGGCCCAGACCCTACCGGGTTCAATCAGCACCCGGCCCGCTCGCTTCCTCTGGATTTTGGACTCTGGACTCTCTTTCCTCCTTACACTCCGCCGGCTATGTCCATATTGCTCAACGTCCTGTTCATCATCGGCCTGCGGCTCATCGATGTGCCGCTGGGCACGCTGCGCATCATGCTGCTCACCAGGGGCAGCCGTTGGCGCTCCGGTCTGGTCGGTTTCCTCGAGTCGCTCACTTGGGTGACCGCCGCAACACTCGTTCTGCGCGAGGTCGACGACCCGGTGCGGATGGTGGCCTTCGCTACCGGATTCGGCCTGGGCACCATCCTGGGCGTGTCGCTGGAGCGCTGGCTCGCCCCCGGCACGGCGGTGGTTCAGGTTGTGTCGCCGGTCGCCAGCCCCGAGGTGGCGCCTGAGCTGCGCAGCCAGGGTTTCGGCGTCACGGTGCTCAACGGCGAGGGACGCGACGGAGACGTCCGTATCTCCCTGAGCGTCATCCCCCGCAGGCAGCTGCGTCAGGTGCTGCAAACCGTGCGCTCAACCAACCCGGACGCCTTCACCACCATCGAGGACGTATTTATGCCTCGGTGGCCGCGCGCCTCGGCCGTGAGGAAGTAGTTGTTCCCCTGCGGGGAGCAGCTACAGGACTCGGAACTCAGGTTTCAGAGTCGGCTCGACGCGTTCCGAATTCCGAGCTCCGAACTCTGAACCCTGCCCTCTCCTAGCCCTCTCTTGCATCCTCCACCCGCTCCACCAGATACTCACCCAGCCGGTGGAAGATCTTGATGACGTCGCTGTCCGGCAACGTGGCCATGGCGGCACGCGCCACTTCGATGCGCCGGTCGACCTCGTCGAGCGCTCGCTCCACATGGCCTCCGCTTCGCACCAAAGCAATCACGCCCTCGACCGATTCCTGCGGGTACGGATGGCCCCCGGCGAGCAGGCCGCGCACATCGTCGCCCTCGGGTCCCTGGAGGGCGTAGAGCACGGGAAGGGTGAAGGTCCCCTCGTTGATGTCGGAGCCCGCCGGCTTGCCGAGGAAATTCTCGGTGGCGACCAGATCCAGGATGTCGTCGGTGAGTTGGAACACCATGCCCACTTCGTGGGCCCAGCTCGACACGGCTTCAATGGCGTTGGGCGGGGCACCGCCCGCCATGGCGCCCAGGCGGGCCGAGGTGCGGATGAGGCTGGCCGTCTTCAGCTCGACCACTCTGAAGTAGCCATCGAGCCCTTGGCTCAGACCGTCGCCGAGCTGGAGCTCGAGGATCTGGCCCTGGCAGAGGCAGGCGTAGGTTCGGGCAAGAAGCTGCACGGCCTCGATGCCGAGAGGGGCGGCGATCTCCGAAGCTCGTGCCAGCAGAAAGTCACCGGCGAGAATGGCCACAGTGTTCGACCAGTTCTCGTTTACCGAGACCGTGCCGCGGCGGCTCTGGGCTTCGTCGATGACGTCGTCGTGGTAGAGGCTTCCGAGATGAACCAGCTCGACGGCGACGCCGGCGGCGACCGGCGCCTCGGTGGGGTCGTCGCCCAGCTCGGCGGCGACCTGGGCGAGCAGCGGGCGGTAGCGCTTACCGCCGGCGCCGAGCAGGTGCTGGGAGATCCGGGTGAGGAACTCATCGTCCGACGTCGTGGCCTCGAAAAGGCCCCGCTCGACCGCTTCCAGACGAGTCCAGACCCGCTCGACTGGGACTAGATCTCTCAAGACGGGGCTATCCACGCCGGGCCTCGAATCGCAGGGAAGGTATGTCGATGGTAGCCAGTGAAGGACGGCAGCCGCTCCGCGGCCCCTTTGGCTCAAGACGGGGAACATCGCCGCCGAAGCAGGCGTTGTGGATAGCGAGACCGCTCGTTCCGGTGCGCCTCTCTGTGGATGGCTTGGGTAGGTCCACCGCTATAGTCACAGAGGCGCCTCGCAATGGGCGCCACCGCCGTGTCAGGAGACGAGAGCGTTGTTTGAGAGGTTTACCGATCGAGCCCGCCGGGTTGTGGTGCTGGCCCAGGAGGAGGCTCGCCTTCTGAATCACAACTACATCGGCACCGAGCACATCCTGCTCGGCCTCATCCACGAGGGTGAAGGAGTCGCCGCTCGCGGGCTGGAGAGCATGGGCATCAGCCTCGAGTCGGTGCGCAGCCAGGTGGTCGAGATCATCGGCCAGGGTGCCCAGACGCCGAGCGGGCACATCCCGTTCACGCCTCGGGCGAAGAAGGTGCTCGAGCTCTCGCTGCGTGAGGCGCTCCAGCTCGGCCACAACTACATCGGCACCGAGCACATCCTGCTCGGCCTCATCCGTGAGGGTGAAGGCGTCGCCGCGCAGGTCCTGCAGAAGCTCGGCGCCGAACTGCACAAGGTGCGCCAGACCGTCATCCAGCTGCTCTCCGGCTCCCAGCCCGAAGAGGCCCCGTCGGCGAGAGAGGCGCCGCAATCCTCGCGTCGCGGCGAGCAGGTCTCGGGCTCCACCGTGCTCGACCAGTTCGGGCGCAACCTGACCACCTACGCCCGGGAGCGCAAGCTCGACCCCGTCATCGGCCGCGAGCGTGAGATCGAGCGAGTCATGCAGATCCTCTCCCGCCGCACCAAGAACAACCCGGTGCTCGTGGGCGAGCCCGGTGTCGGCAAGACGGCGATCGTGGAGGGCCTGGCTCAGCGCATCGTCGCCGGGGACGTGCCGGAGACGCTGCGAGGCAAGCAGATCTACACCCTCGACCTCGGCGCCCTCGTGGCCGGCTCACGCTATCGCGGTGACTTCGAAGAGCGCCTCAAGAAGGTGCTGAAGGAGATCCGCAGCCGGGGCGACATCATCCTCTTCATCGACGAGATCCACACGCTCGTCGGCGCTGGTGCCGCCGAGGGCGCCATAGACGCCGCCAGCATCCTGAAGCCGATGTTGGCGCGCGGCGAGCTGCAGACCATAGGTGCCACCACGCTGGAGGAGTACCGCAAGTACCTGGAGAAGGACTCGGCGCTGGAGCGGCGCTTCCAGCCCATCCAGGTCGATGAGCCCACGGTGGCCGAGTCCATCAAGATCCTCACCGGCCTGCGCGAGAGGTACGAGAGTCACCACCGGGCCATGTTCACCGACTCGGCTCTGGTGAGCGCGGCCAACCTCGCCGATCGCTACATCACAGACCGCTACCTCCCCGACAAGGCCATCGACCTCATCGACGAGGCGGGAAGCCGCATGCGCATCCATCGCACTCCGCTGTCGCCCGAGATGGAGGAACTCGACAAGAAGATCAGCGGGGTGCGCGACGAGAAGGACGAAGCGGTGCAGGCGCAGCAGTTCGAGCGCGCCGCCCAGCTGCGCGACCAGGAACGTGTCCTTTTGGCCGAGCGATCGCAGATGGAGGCCGACTGCGGCGAAGGCGCCGAAGCCGTCAGCTCTCTGATCGACGAGGAGCAGATCGCAGAGGTGCTGGCGCAGTGGACCGGCATCCCGGTGCAGAGCCTCACCGAGGAGGAGACCGCCAAGCTCCTACGTATGGAAGATGAGCTGCACAAGCGGATTGTGGGGCAGAACGAGGCGATCCAGGCGGTCAGCCGGGCCATTCGCCGCACCCGCGCCGGCCTCAAGGATCCGAAGCGGCCTGCGGGCTCGTTCATCTTCCTCGGGCCTTCCGGCGTCGGGAAGACGGAGACGGCGAAGGCGCTGGCCGAGTTTCTCTTCGGTGACGAGGACGCCACCGTCCAGCTCGATATGTCCGAGTACATGGAGAAGCACACGGTGAGCCGTCTCGTGGGTTCGCCGCCCGGCTACGTCGGCTACGACGAGGGTGGCCAGCTGACCGAGGCGGTGCGCCGCAAGCCGTTCTCTGTTGTGCTGTTCGACGAGATAGAGAAGGCACACCCCGACGTGTTCAACACGCTGCTGCAGATCCTCGAGGATGGTCGTCTCACCGACTCGCAGGGCCGCACGGTCGATTTCAAGAACACGGTCATCATCATGACGTCCAACCTGGGGACCGCCGATCTGAAGCGGGCCTCGATCGGCTTCGGCCAGGAAACCGAGGCGGTCAGCTACGACAAGATCAAGAGGAAGGTCACCGAGGCGCTGAAGAAGCAGTTCCGTCCCGAGTTCCTCAACCGCATCGACGAGGTCATCGTCTTCCACGAGCTGACGATGGACGAGGTCAAGGACATCGTCGATCTCATGATGGTGCGCATCAGGGAGCAGCTGCGCTCGCAGGCGCTCGAGCTGATGCTCACCGACGAGGCCAAGAGCCTGCTGGCGGGCAAGGGCTACGACCCGCAGCTCGGGGCGCGTCCGCTGCGTCGGGCCATTCAGCGCCTGCTTGAGGATCCCCTGTCGGAGAAGGTGCTCTTCAACGAGTTCTCGGCCAACACGACGGTTCTGGTCGACGTCGACAAGGAGGACGAGGAGGCTCTCAGCTTCAGCGCTATCGAGGCCCCCGACCAGCCTCCGGTCGAGCTCGCCGAATCCGAAAGCTGAGTGCCTCCGGCCCTGCGCAGGGGTCTCTCCATCGCCTAGAATCAGCGGTAGCGGTTCATCTTCCCCGGGGCCGTAGTGGGACTACCGATAGGAGTCATATCCCATGAGCAAAAGGTTGCTTTTCTTTGTCGCGCTTCTTGCCGTGTTCTCGCTGGTGGCAGCGGGCTGCGGCGATGATGACGTGACCACGACGGCCGAGGCGGCCACAACCATGGCGGGAGCCGAGCCGATTCTCGCCTGCCAGGTGACCGACACCGGCGGTATCGACGACAAGTCGTTCAACCAGACGGCCTGGAAAGGTGTGACCGACGCCGTCGCAGCCGGGCTGGCGACCGCCGACTCCGACTACGTCGAATCGCAGGTGGAGACCGACTATGCCCCCAACATCCAGGCCATGCTGGACCGGGGCTGCGATCTGATCATCACGGTCGGCTATCTGCTCGGTGATGCCACTGCAGCGGCCGCCACGGACAACCCGGACCAGCTGTTCGAGATCCTGGACTTCGCCTACGAACCGGCCTACGACAACATCATCGGCGCGGTGTTCACCACCGACCAGGCGGCCTTCCTGGCCGGCTACCTGGCGGCGGGTGTGACCCAGACCGGCAAGGTGGCCACCTACGGTGGCATCGCCATCCCCGGCGCGGTGACCGACTTCATGGACGGATTCGTCTGGGGTGTCGAGTACTACAACGAGCAGAAGGGCACTTCGGTTGAGGTGCTCGGCTGGGATGTGGAGAGCCAGACCGGTTCGTTCACGGGCGACTTCGAGAGCCTGGACAACGGACGCTCTATGACCCAGTCCTTCATCGATGAGGGTGCCGACGTCATCCTCCCGGTGGCAGGACCGGTCGGTGAGGCCTCGGCGGCTCTCGCCGCGGAGCTGGGCGACGTCTGGGTCATCGGCGTGGACGCCGATTGGTTCGTAACGCTGCCGCAGTACTCCGACGTCATCCTGACGTCGGTGCTGAAGGGCCTCGACGTGTCCGTGTACAACGTGATCGAACAGGTCGTCAATGACACGTTTGAGGGCGGCACCATGGTGATGAGCCTTGCCAACGACGGTGTCGGGCTCGGCCCGATTAACGATGCAGTAGATGCCGCGCTCGTTGCCGAGGTTCAGTCGATCATGGCCGGAGTGGGAGACGGTTCCATCACAGTTGGCAGCTGATTCGTCCATCCGCACATAGGGACCAACGACCCCCCCGCGGCCGGGCCGTGGGAGGGGTCGTTTGTCTAGGCTGGCGTCGTCCATCCGATGAAGGGCCGGCCGAGTGCACCTCGAACTGCGCGGCATAACAAAACGGTTCCCTGGTGTGGTCGCCAACGACTCGGTGGACCTGTCGGTCGACTCAGGCGAGATCCTTGTTCTCCTTGGTGAGAACGGCGCCGGGAAGACCACATTGATGAACATCCTCTACGGCCTCTACACGGCGGACGAGGGCGAGATCCTCCTCGACGGCAAACCGATAGTCCTCTCCGACCCGGGGGAGGCCATCGAAGCCGGCATCGGCATGGTGCACCAGCACTTCATGCTGGTGCCGGTGTTCGACGTCGCCGAGAACGTGGTGCTTGGGGTCGAGCCCATACGGCGCCTGCCCGTGTGGCTCGTTCCTGCCACCGCCGCCGTCGTAGGAGCGTTCGCCGGCGGGGCGCAGGCCTCGAGCTGGCCGTGGGCGCTGCTGTGGGCGACGGTTGGGGCCGTCGCCGGCGCCGGCCTCGGAGATCTGCTGAGGCGCGCCGCTCCGTATCTCCAGCGGCTCTTCGGATACGGCGGCACGGTGAACATGAAGGAAGCCCGGCGGCAGGTGACCGAGATCTCTCGCAAGTACGGCCTCGAGGTGAACCCCGACGCGGTGATCGAGGATCTGCCGGTGGGCACCCAGCAGCGGGTGGAGATCATCAAGGTGCTGTTCCGCGAGGCGGAGATAATCGTCTTCGACGAGCCCACCGCGGTGCTCACTCCTCAGGAGGTCGAGGACTTTTTCGGCATCGTGAGAGCCCTCAAGGAGGCGGGCAAGGGAATCATCTTCATCACCCACAAGCTCAAAGAGGTGATGCAGATCGCCGACCGCATCGTGGTTCTACGTGACGGATCCGTGGTGGGGAACGTCAAACCGGACCAGGTCGATGAGCGCGAGCTGGCGGCGATGATGGTGGGCCGGCCGGTGGAGTTGGAGGTATCGAAAGCGGAGGCGACCCCGGCCGAGCCGGTGCTCGAGATCAAGGACTTGGTGGTGCTCGATGACCGGAACTACCCCGCCGTGGACGGGATCAGCCTCATTGTCCGGTCCGGGGAGATCGTCGGGGTGGCCGGTGTCCAGGGGAACGGCCAGACTGAACTGGTGCAGGCGGTGGCGG
>Ga0315554_1002292_pt1 | contig 11061 bp, 11 predicted proteins | sample SalMarSW160370MG_FD_202114 | JGI IMG/M metagenome (GOLD analysis project Ga0315554, IMG submission 202114) | Salt marsh sediment microbial communities from the Plum Island Ecosystem LTER, Massachusetts, United States - Salt Marsh Sediment SW1603-70 ... | reverse complement strand
ATAGGAAGCTAAACCTTGGGTTTTGTGCCAAATGGAACATTAAAACCTTAAATTGTTACAAACAAGTCGCAATGTTTAAAAGAAACCCACCTTAATCAAAATGACATTTCCAACAAAAAAGGTGGTAGCAGACAATAAAGCAAGCTGCAAAGTTAAAATCACAAGAGGTGAAAGTAATGAACACAGCTAAATGCCCCGACTGTGACGCAGAGCTTAACGTGCCAGCAGACACAGAGAAAGGCGAAATCCTAAGCTGCCCAGGCTGCGGACTCGAACTCGAAGTCAAACAGATAAAAGGCGGATGCGTCGACCTTCAAGAACTAACCATAGAAGGCGAAGACTGGGGCGAATAAGCGTACTCGCTCTGCATGAGAAAATGAAAACGCTACCAAAGTTTTTTAAACCATAACTTTTCTACGGGGATGCCGACAACCAATGAGTATAGCGCTTCTTTATGAACGCTCAGAAACCGACGAGATGGGAATAAAACTCACTGCTCAAGAGATGGGCATAGACCTAACTTTCATCCCATTCCGCAAAATCGCCCTTACCATAAGCAAAAACGGCTTTGCAGCCAAAACCCGAGGCAAAGACTACACTCAAGCAGTCAAAGGCATCGCCGTGGTGCTGAACAGAGCCCAAAGCAAAAATCGCAGACTCCAAGCAGGCTACCTCATGGAAATGCTCGGCAAAAAAACCATAAACTCCAGCCAAATCGAATTCACCTGCTACAGCAAGCTGAGAACCCTGCTACACTTCTGGGCGGAAGGAATCCCCATCCCCAAAACGGTTTACGTTCCCTGCGACGCAACCGATACCCTGAAAAACGGCAAAACAATCCACAACGAAAAAGACATCGCCGACCTGCTGCAGGACGAGATAGCCCTTGAACAAGGCATAGTGATAAAACCCGACGCAGGCACCCACGGAAAAGGCACCATGCTCTCCCACAACCGCGACCAACTCGTCGCAAGCATCCAAGAAACTAAGCCGTCAATAATAAACCCCGTAGGCATCACCGCCCAAGAGCTCGTGGAGAAATGGTTTTACGACCTGCGCATAATAACATACAAAGAAAAAGGGAAGCTCGCTATCTGCCATCCGGTAGCTTTAGCCCGAGGCGGCATCAAAGACTTTCGAACCAACACTTTCTTGGGCAACACGGTTTTCGACGCCAAAATCCCTCTGCCCATTAGAGAGTTAGCCGTAAAATGCGGCAAAGCCCTCGGCAAAAGCTCTGAAGCATGGTTGCTCGCCTTAGACGCCATGGTCAACATCGGCGAAAACAAAACCGTGGATGACGCGGAGCTTGCATCGGAACTTGAAAAGGCAGAAGCGGCGTTTGAGCAACCGAGAAAAGTTAAGGCAGACGAAACCCGTCTGCGAGACTTCACAAGCTGGAACCGCAAACTAGAAGCGGCGTTCCACACTTACATGAGCAGCGAGCCGTACCAAAAAGTAAAAAGCATAATAGAAGAAAGCCTAGAAAAAAACAAGAACGCCGTGGTCTTCCACGAAGCCAACAGCTGCCCAGAATTCTGGGAACACACACGGCTAATCGCGGGCATAAACGTGGCAGTACCACTGCTAAAAGGTGCTCAAAGCCTAATCTAATCATCCAATTACAAGGTGAAAAAATTGAAAATAGGAATAATCGGCGGAACAGGATACGTGGGCGGAGAACTCCTGCGCCTGTTACTGCTCCATCCGCACGTAGAGGTTACTATGGTTACTTCTCGCCAGAGCGCAGGAGAATTCGTCTTCAACGTGCATCCAAACCTCCGTGGGCTCACCCAGCTAAAATTCGTTCCTTTAGACGTAGCAGAGCTTCAAAAAAACTGCGACTTAGTGTTCGCCGCCACACCTCATGGAGGCGCAGTAAACCTTGTCCCAAAACTTCTAGAGGCTGGACTGAAAGTCATTGACATGAGCGCAGACTTCCGCCTCAAAAACCCCGATGACTACGACAAATGGTACGGGTGGAAACACACCAACCCACAACTGTTAAGCGAGGCAGCGTACGGCTTGCCCGAGTTCCACCGCCAAGAGATAAAAAGCGCTAACTTGGTTGCTTGTCCTGGTTGCATGGCAACAGCCACCATTCTCGCCTTGGCACCAGCCATAAAGGCAGACCTTGTCGAGAAGAACCGTATAGTGGCGGACGTGAAAATCGGCTCTTCCGGAGGAGGCAGAAAACCAACCATCGCTTCGCATCATCCTGAACGGTTCGGCGGCGTAAGACCCTACAAGGTGGCAACTCACCGGCACGTAGCAGAGGTAGAGCAGGAACTCAACGCCTTATCAAGCGAGCCCGTGACGGTTGCGTTCACGCCTCACGCGGTCAACATGGTCCGCGGCATCCTCTCCACCGTTCACACTTTCACGAAAACGCCTTTAACAAGCAAAGACTTGTGGAAGACGCTGCGTTCAACGTACCAAGGCGAACCGTTCATACGCTTCGTCAAGTACCAGAAAGGTCCCTACCAGCTTCCCGACCCGAAAGTGACGTTGGGCACCAACTTCTGCGACGTAGGCTTCGAGTTGGACCCGCGTACGAACAGACTGCTGCTTTTCGGGGCAATAGACAACATGGTTAAAGGCGCGTCAGGACAGGGCGTTCAGTGCTTAAACATAATGATGGGTATAGACGAGGAAACGGGTCTTAAGAGCACAGGTTTCCATCCGATGTGATAAGCATGCGGTTAGTAATTAAGATGGGCGGAAGCATACTCAAAGAAGGCGCGTCTTCCGAGCTTGTCTCCGACCTGAAAGCGCTGGCGAAAGCGAACCGCATCGTGCTGGTCCACGGCGGAGGCGCCGAAGTCACCGAAACCGCCGCCAAGCTGGGCAAAGAACAGAAGTTCATCGTTTCGCCTCAAGGCTTCAGAAGCCGCTACACCGACAAGGAAACCATGGAAATCTTCACCATGGTCATGGCGGGAAAAATCAACAAACAAATAGTTTCGGCACTGCAAAGCCAAGGCATATCCAGCGTGGGCTTGTCTGGATTGGACGGCTTGCTCTTGAAGGCGGAGCGGAAAAAGCGTTTGATTATTGTTGATGAGCGCGGACGGAAAAAGGTGATTGACGGCGGCTACACTGGGAAAATAAGCGAGGTTAACGTGGATTTGCTGGTTTTTCTGCTTGAGAAAGGCTACGTTCCCGTTGTCACGCCGATAGCCATGAGTGAAGAGTTTGAACCTTTAAACGTGGACGGTGACCGAACAGCCGCCGTGGTTGCTGGCGCCCTCAAAGCAGACCGCCTAATCTTGCTGACGGATGTGGAAGGCTTACTCCTGAAAGGCAAGCCTGTTCCGAAAATAACTGCGGCAGAAGCGGAAGAAGCTCTCTCCAGCATCGGGAAGGGCATGAGCACTAAGGTGCACGCGGCTTTGGAAGCGTTGAATCAAGGCGTCAAAGAGGTGTTGGTAACCTCAGGCGTCAGAAAACAGCCCATTTCCTCTGCGTTAAACCATGAAGCTGGAACGGTGATTACAAGTGAATGAGTACGACATAATCAACTTTGAAAACCGGTTAATGGCGAACGTTTTCGCTAAGCGCCCCGTGGTGATAGTCCGCGGCAAAGGCGCATTACTCTGGGATATAAAAGGCAAAGAATACGTAGACTGCATGGGCAGCTACGGCGTAGCCTTGCTCGGGCACTCACACCCAAAAGTGGTGGAAGCCGTCTGCAAACAAGCTGAAACGCTTATTTCTTGCCACGCCAGCCTCTACAACAACAAACGAACAGAATTCTTGCAAAAACTGGTGAGCATAACGCCGAAAGGCTTGAACAAGGCGTTTCTCTCAAACAGCGGCGCCGAATCGGTTGAGTGCGCCATAAAGCTGGCTCGAAAATTCACTGGCAAACCCGAGATAATCGCGGTGATGGGCGGCTATCACGGGAAAACCATGGGCGCCTTGTCCGTGACTTGGGACAAAAAATATCGCGAACCATTCCAGCCTTTGGTTCCAGAGGTCAAACATGTTCCGCCTGACAACCTCGAAAAGCTAAGCGAAGCTATAACGGGCAAGACTGCCGCCGTTCTTCTTGAACCAATCCGCGGCGAAGGCGGAGTGAGAGTGCCACCTGACGAGTTTCTTCCAGGCGTCAGAGAACTTTGCGATGAAAAGGGCGTTCTGTTAATCTTGGACGAAGTGCAAACAAGCTTCGGACGAACAGGCAAACTATTCGCATGCGAGCACTGGGGTGTCACTCCTGACGTGATGTGCTTGGCTAAGCCGTTTGCAGGTGGCTTGCCCATCGGCATAACCGTAGCCAAAGAGGAGGTTATGTCTTCTTTCAAGGTTGGCGAGCACTCAAGCACTTTCAGCGGGAGCCCTCTGGTTTGCGCTGCCGCTTGCGCCGCGATTAACGCGTTAGTAGAGGATAAACTTGCAGACAGAGCCGCATCTCTGGGCGGATACTTCAAGGCTAAGCTGGAGGAGTTGCAGGCTAAATACAAAATCGTGAAGGAGGTTCGCGGTTTGGGCTTAATGTTAGGCGTAGAACTCCGCTATGATGTCCGCAACATAATACTTAAAACCATGGAAAGAGGCGTGCTTATATTGGACGCAGGCAGAAACGTTCTGCGTTTCCTACCGCCCTTGGTCATCGAGAAAGACCAAATCGACAAAACCATATCAGTCTTAGACGAAGTAATAGGAGAAGAAGAAAAATGAATGAAAAATCGGTGCAGTTGCTAACTAACTTGCTGGGCATCTACAGCCCCTCAGGTAAAGAGGAAGCAATTGCTGATTTTCTTGTCGAAAAAATGAAACAACTAGGTTTCCGCGTGAGAAAAGACGGCATCGGAAACGTGGTCGGCGAAATCGGAGACGGTGAACCCACCATTCTTTTGTGTGGGCACATGGACACCGTTGCCGGACACATACCGTTGCGGCTTGAAAAAGACAAGATATACGCCCGCGGCGCAGTGGACGCCAAAGGTCCCTTGGCAGCTATGGTTACAGCCGCAACCGCGGTCGCCCAAGACCCAGTGTTCAACGCCAAAATTGTGGTTGCCAGCGTGGTAGAAGAAGAAGCTACCAGCCGAGGCGTCAAGCACCTGATAAAAGACGGCATATCAGCCGACTACGCCATATTCGGGGAACCCAGCGGCGTCGGAAACATAACAATCGGCTACAAAGGCAACTTACACCTCAAAATAACATGCAAAACCGAGACTGGTCACTCCTCCACGCCGTGGCTCTACGAAAACGCCCTTGAGAAAGCGTTTGAACTCTGGCAGCAAATCCAAAACTCCCTTCCGCCATTGAAAACGCAAAAGAGCCCTTTCTACGCGGTAACCGCGTGCCTAACCAAAATGACGGGGGGAACAGCAACCTCGGTGATTCCCTTCGAAAGCGAAATACACATCGACCTCAGAGTTCCTCCCCCGCTTACGGCAGCACAAGTTTTCAACAACGCCAACAAAGTAATCGAACGGTACAAGGATGAAAACCCGAAAGTCAAGGTGAAAGTGGCAATCGAGGACTCGAACGAGCCCTTTGAGGTGGATAAAAGCTCGCCTCTCGTGAAAGCCTTATCCGCTTCCATCCGAAAAGTGCGTGGTAAACCAGCGACGCTTCTGAGAAAGACTGGAACAGGCGACATGAACATCCTAGGCAGAGCCATGAACGCGCCCATAGTCACCTACGGACCTGGAGACTCGCATTTGGATCACACAAAAGACGAGCACATCATCATAAGCGAATACTTGGACGGCGTACAAGTTTACAAGGAAACCCTCCTGAAACTAGCCGAACTGCACAAAAACAAGAAAAACGGAAACGGGCACTAGATAGTACTGCTCTGTCTGTTCCAAAATTAATTCGCAGAACATTCTCTGTTACGGTGGCAAACGGTGGTCGGGTTAATGGATCAATTTAGGCGTCCAACGGGTCGTCGCGGTAGATTTGTTGCTGCATTAATGAACAGGGGACATGAACCGTTAACGCTATGGGGCTTAACCCATGTGGAAATCGAGCCTAACTATGTAATCTTGGATGTGGGCTGTGGAGGCGGCAAAACCGTTAACCGACTAGTCCAGCAAGCGCCTCTCGGAAAAGTTTTCGGCATCGATTATTCAGCGGATATGGTTGAGTACTCCAAAAAAGTGAACAAGAAACTGATTGCCGAAGACCGTGTGGAAATAGTTGAGGGGTCTGTTGAGAAAATGGGTTTTTCAGACTGCTTCTTTGACCTCGTAACAGCTATTGAAACCTATTATTTCTGGCTTAGTTTTTCTGATGCCTTACAAGAAATATGGCGAGTGCTGAAGCCTGATGGAAAACTTCTTATGGTGAATGAGATGGTGAAGGACGGCGTGTACGACATTAAGTATGCGAAGACGATTGAACAAGCACATGTGCATCTTATTCCACTGGACGAAATCAGGAATACTGCGCTACGTGTTGGTTTTGCGGACGTTCAAATATTCACCAAAGTTAAATCGCCGTGGAACGCGATTCTCGCCCAAAAATAGTGAACTGTTAAAAAATGGTTGTTAGATTTGGTCTAGTTTGAATTCTTCGTGAATAGCTCGCACTGCTGCTTCTCCATCTTTCTCCTTAACCACGAACGAAACGTTCAGCTCCGAAGAGCCTTGAGCTATCATGCGAATGTTTATCCCCTTCTGCGCCATAGCTGTGAATATTCTTGAAGCTACGCCTAATGTGCCTTTCATGTTTGCGCCCATGGCGGCGATGACGCAGACATCATCCTCACTGGTAATCTCGCTGACTAAGCCTCTGCCTAGAAGCACTATTTCCAACGTGCTAAGCGTCCTGCCTAAAAGGCTCCTGCGGATTATCAACGAAACGTTTGCTTCGGAAACTGCGGCGGAAACCATCATGACGTTAATGTTATTCTTGCCCAGCACATCAAAGACTTTTGAGTAGCTTCCAGGCGCGCCAACCATCGCTGCTCCTTTAATGTTAATCATAGCTACATCCTTAATCATGGCTACGGCTTTCACGACCTCTGTCGACTTAGTTTCTTCACCGTCTGCTATGAGGGTTCCATGGTTTTCAGGGTTGAAGACGTTTCTTATTCGCACAGGAATGTGCGCCTCAATAACGGGTTCCAAGGCGCTTGGATGCATTGCTTTCGCTCCGAAAATGGCCATTTCAGCGGCTTCTCCATAAGAGAGTTGAGGCAGCATTTTCGCTGATTGAACAATTTTCGGGTTTGTAGTCATTATTCCGTCTACGTCAGTCCATATCCAAACTTCGTCCGCGGATAGGGCGACGCTTAGTATTGTGGCTGTGTAATCTGAGCCTCCGCGCCCCAAGGTTGTGATGACACCGTCTTGGGTTGCGGCTATGTATCCCGTTACTACTGGTACAATTTTTTTCTCAAGAAGCGGCTCAAGTCTTCCTTTTACCTGATGCGTGGTGACGTTCATTAGCGGTCTGGCTTCTCCGAAGTTCTCGTCTGTTACAATACCTGCTTCTTTTCCCGTGAAACATTGCGTTTGAAGCTTAATGTCCCGTAGGGCGCCCCAAACTATAGGCGCTGACAATCTTTCGCCGAAAGACAAAACGTAATCTCTTGATTTCGGGGTAATCTCACCGACATAGCATATTCCAGTGAGAACTTTCTCAAGCGCACTAACCGTTTTCTTGATTACCTGTTCTACTTCTTTCTGTATGCTCTTGTTCTCTATTGCTGCCGTGACGGTTGCAACGTGTTTTTCAACCAGTTTTCTCGTGAACTCTTGGATTTGCTTTTCATCCTTCTTTTTCGCCTGCTCAGCCTCTTCTACGAGCTGGTTGGTAACCCCTGCCAAAGCTGAAACTACAACCACAACTCTGTAGCCTTTTTTGATGCTGTCCGCTACTATGTTGGCTACTCGGCGGATGTTCTCGCCTGTAGCGACGGAAGTTCCTCCGAACTTCATCACTATTTTCTTCACCCTTTTTTCACACTCCAAGTGTTACGTGAGCACTTTGCTTGCTAGCTTATGTCTTATGTCTAGCAGGTCTCTTAAAACTGCACTGGCAGTCTCCATGCCGCCTGCACCCCTGCCAACGAGGGTTTGTTCACCCGCGAATTCGGTAAAGAAGGTTACCGCATTTAGCACCCCACTGACGCATAAGGCGCTGTTTTTCGGTATCTCCGTTGGCTTCACGGTTGATCCGTCGCCGTCTATTGAACCTATGAGCTTGATGGTATTGCCCCTCTTTGAAGCGCCATCAAGCGCTTGCAAAGATACGTCGCGGATGCCCGTCCTATCTACGTCTTTCAAGGTTATTTTCTTGTTCATTATCCAGTTCGCCAGAATGACTACTTTGCAGGCGGTATCGAACCCGTCAATATCCATGGACGGCTCTCTCTCCGCGTAACCAAGCTTCTGTGCATTCTTCAGCGCTTCTTGGAAGGTCACGCGGTTTTGAGACATCTCCGTTAGTATGTAGTTGGTTGTGCCGTTTAGTATGCCTTTTATGGCGAGGATTTTGTCTCCTGCGAGGCATCGTTTGGCAAACTCAAGCATGGGTGTTCCACCGCCGACTGTTCCGCTAAACCGCAAGTAAACATTGTTGTAATCAGCTAGTTCTGTGAGGGCTGGCATAGCTAAGGCTAATGGTCCTTTGTTGGTTGTCACAACGTGTTTCCCTGTTTTGAACGCTTTAATGATGTGGGATAGGGCTGGTTCAGCGTCTTTGATATTGACAGGCGTGACTTCAACAACCACTTCTGCTTCAACCGACTCAATAACATCTAAAGCTGACATTCTTGGGTGCCCAAACTCGGGATCTGCTGATATCGGAAAACCATGTTGCTTAATCGCTTCTAGCTTTTCAGGGCTTAGACCTCTTGGGTTTATAACCGCGCCGTCTATATCGGCGATGGCAACGATTTTTGGGTTAAACCAGTAATCCTTAACCTTTTCTGCGTATCTGCGAGCAAGTATGGTAGCTACGCCCTTCCCGACTACACCAAAGCCAACCAAGATAATTCTCATTTGCTTTCACCGTGCCAAGACTGCTATTTGTTTCTTTAAGCCTAAAGCCTCTTCTATCGCGGTTATTTCCGCGTCAACTTCCACTGGCTTCTCACTCATCTTAACCGCCGTATCAGGATCTTTAAGCCCGTGACCAGTTGTAACACAGACCACACGCTCGTCTTTATCGATTTCTCCGTTTTCTCTAAGCTTCTTCAACCCTGCGATTGACGACGCGCTTGCAGGCTCCACAAAAAGCCCCTCAACTCGAGCCAAAGTTTTCTGCGCATCCAAAATCTCCGCGTCCGTCACAGTCTCAGCGGTACCATGCGACTCCCGTATTGCATTCATGGCTTTCTTCCAACTTACAGGCGCGCCGATCCTTATGGCGGTCGCCACGGTTTCAGGCGCGGCAACGGGCACAATCGTGTCCATTCCATTCTTTATTGCCTGCGCTATTGGAGCTGAGCCAGCCGCTTGTATGCCCGTCATCTTCGGAAGCGACTTCACAACGCCAAGCTCGTGGAACTCGGTGAAGCCTTTCCATATGGCGCTTATGTTCCCCGCGTTGCCAACCGGCACCACAATCCTGTCTGGCGCTTCCTGATTCAGCTGGTCGCAGATTTCGTAGCCGAGCGATTTCTGTCCTTCAATCCTGAAAGGATTAATAGAGTTCAGAAGGTAGATGCTTCGGTGTTTCTCCGAAAGCTTAAGCACCACATCCAACGCTTGGTCGAAGTTGCCGCGCACTTGAATGACTTTCGCGCCGTAAATCATGGCTTGCGACAGCTTCCCATACGCGATTTTGCCCGAAGGTATCAGCACGGCGCACTGCAAGCCCGCCTTGGCGGCGTACGCAGCCAAAGACGCAGAAGTGTTGCCCGTAGAAGCACAGATAACGGATTTAACTCCGAGCTCCACGGCTTTTGTGACGCCAACTGTCATGCCCCTGTCCTTGAACGACCCAGTGGGGTTTTCACCTTCATTTTTCACGTAAAGCTGCCTTATTCCCAGATGCTTTGCCAAACGCTTACATAAATGGAGACCTGTGCCACCTTCGTTTAAAGAAACTATTCTTGAAGGATCGCTGATGGGCATGAAGTCTCGGTATCGCCACACCGAAAGAGGCGCATCTCGCCACTGGCTTTTTTTAAGTGCTCCAGCCAATTCACTGCGCTCGTATTTTATTTCAAGCAAGTCTCCGCATTTCTTGCAGAAATACACAATTTCGTCTATGCCGTATTCACTTCCGCAGTTTATGCATTTTTGATACGCCATTATTCCAACTCCATTAGGGCTAACTCTTTTGCTTTTTGTGGCATTGGCTTAGCTGCCCAATCAGCAAACAGTATCAAACTGTAAGTATTAATAATATTGCTGCTTTTTCGCGGGTTCAGTTCCAAAAAAGCCATCAACTTCACAGGTCTCCTCAGGTTGCTTAACCCACTAAGTTGGACAGAACTTCATAAGCTTTGAAGCTATCCTTTTTCTCCACCACGATGATTGTTTCGGTCCAGCAGGAGATGAATTCGATTATGTTCACGTTTTGCTCCGCCAGCAACGAGGTTAAAAAGGCGACTACCCCTGGGGTTGCTTCCAGTTCTTCGGGAGAATGCATGACTATCATTGTGCAATTGTCATGTTTAACTAACGCGTTAATTCTTCTAGGCAGGTCGCCTCTATCAAGCAAGTAGACATATTTGCCTAGCAAGTCCACTTTCATCCCGGTTTTCGTGTCTATCTCCTTGGTTGTTATCATCACGGATTTTCTGTCATAAACTGCTATTCCACTTCGCTTTAGAACTTGCAGGACTTTTTCCTCTCTTTTTTGCTTGTGCTTTTGAAGTTCTTCTGAGAAGCGCCTCAGAGCCGCTTTTACGGCACTTGTGTTTCCTATTTTTAGCTCTTCCTGAATCTGGCGGGACAGCTCGCTGAGGTTAACTATTCCTTTTTCCAAGGCTTCCAGCAGGTACGGCTTGTTTTGCAAGTGGCTTCTCACGTTTTGAGCTATTGTCATGGTACATAAGTGTATCAAATGGGACATTTAAAGCTTATTATGTTACAAAAAAGTCGCAACGTTTAAAAACACCGCCCGTGAGGTAAGGGGAATAAT
>Ga0315554_1002291_pt1 | contig 11062 bp, 9 predicted proteins | sample SalMarSW160370MG_FD_202114 | JGI IMG/M metagenome (GOLD analysis project Ga0315554, IMG submission 202114) | Salt marsh sediment microbial communities from the Plum Island Ecosystem LTER, Massachusetts, United States - Salt Marsh Sediment SW1603-70 ... | reverse complement strand
CGGTACGATCTGGGATCGATCTGGTCCAATGCGGCTGAAATCCATCTTCAGGATCTCCGCCACGGCATCGGCGTCGGGCTGGCGCTCGATACGCCGATCGGGCCTGCGGAGATCGCCGTCGGTCAAAGCTTTTACTTTCGCAAAGACCTCCTGAACAACCCGATCAGCCGCGGGCCGTTCCTCGGGTATTTCAGCATCGGCTACGCATTTTGAGTGCCGAAACGAATTGAGCAAAATCCCGTATCGATAGGAGAGCACATTCTGGGAAAAGAGACGCGCATGAGAAATCCCTTCGAGAAAATGACCCCTGGGCCGATTCGCACGATCTACACGATCGCCGTTCTGGCCGTCCTCGCTATTGTGCTCGTGCACGCGTTCGATGTCATGGTCTTCAAAGCGACGAGCAATGACCAGTGTGCCTGGTTGCCGAGACCGGACGGCAAGCCCGGCCTGTTGATCGAACAGGTTGTCCCGGGCGGAGTGACGGATGTGGCCGGAATCCGAGACGGCGACATTCTGCTCAAGATCGACGGGAAAAGTTTCAAAGAAGGCAACCACGCGATGCAGATGCTGAACAGCATCAAACGCAACGAATATGCCGAGTATCTCGTCGCACGAAACGATTCAACCTTCACCACTCGTGTGCAGGTGCTGAAGGTGTTCGACGTCCGGTACGTTGCCTTCTTCCTGCTTGGGTTTGGGTTCCTCGTTGTCGGTTACATCGTTGTCATGACGCGGCCGCAGGGAAGGACCCAGCGCGTGTTCGCGCGCTATGGTATCTTCTCCATGTTATTCCTCGGTCTGAGCCAACTCAACCTCGCCGGCGAACCCGCGTGGAAATTCTACGTTCTTGGCATTGGTCTCACCGTCGCGTGGATCTTTGCGTTGCCGAACTTCATCACCTTTTTCCTGCATTTCCCCGTGCGGAGAAAGATCCTTGATCGCGGCTGGCTACGACCCGCCTTGTACGTCTACAGCGTGCTGAGCGTTGCGCCTCTGCTCCCGGGTGTATGGCCGGCACGTCCCGATTTGCTGCGGATCGTGTTGGACTACTCGCCGATTTCCTTCTTCGTGGCCGGGCTCGTCATCTTTATCATCACGTATTTCCGAAGGGTCGAGCGTAGGCGAAGGAAACAGCTTCGACCTGTGCTCATCGGTGTCGCGATCGGATTGCTGACCCTCGCGTACGTATTCATCCTTCAGACGCGGAATCCGTTCGCGATGTTCACCAAGCCGATTCTTCTTGCGCCAATGCTTCTGATCATCCTCCTCCCGTGCACGTTCGGGTATTCCATCTTCCGTTACCGGCTGATGGACATCGACTTCATCATTAAGCGGAGTCTGTTGTACGCAATGATCACGGGCGTCCTCGCTGCCCTGTACCTTCTGCTGGTGTACATCATCGGGAACACAATGGCCGCCATCCTCGGGACCGAGCAGAACGAAATCGTGAGCCTGATCGCGTTCCTCGCGATCGCTTTTGCTTTTGATCCTCTGAAACGAAAAGCGCAGAACTGGATTGACCGCGTCTTCTATCAGGAGCGATACAACTATCAGAAGGCTCTCTCCGGATTCAGCCAGGAGCTCCCCCGGCTGATGAACCTCGATCAGATCCTGACATCGATGCTCCATCGTATCTCGTCGACGATGCACGTCGAAAAAGTCGCCGTCGTCCTCTGCGATGAGAAGGAAGGATGCTCCTGCGCCACACTGCATGTTGACTCCGCCGCCTGCGCGTTTGGCACGCAAGCGGATGGTCTCTTGGCGTTGCTGCGCGCGACGCAGGTGCCGCAATCCTTTGCCCTGATGGCGACGGAACCGGATGTTTACCCACTCAACGCTGAGGACAAGCAGAAGCTCCTCAAATCCGGCGTCGTCCTGGCCGTGCCGATGTTCCTTCAGGGGAGACTGATCGGGAGCATCAACGTCGGCCCGAAGATGTCCGGCAAGGTGTACTCTAAGGAGGATATCGACCTTCTGTCGATTGTGGCGAGCCAGGCGGCGATCGCGATTGAAAACGCGAGGTTGCACAAATCCGATATTGAGAAACAGAAGATCGAGGAGGAGCTTGCCCTCGCACGCAGGATCCAGCAGGGACTGCTCCCAAAGGCCAACCCGTTGATTGAAGGACTCGACATTGCGGGCGTCTCCATCCCTGCCCTCACGGTCGGTGGAGACTACTTTGACTACATCGATCTTGGAGAGGACCGATTGCTGGTCGTTGTGGGCGATGTCTCCGGGAAAGGCGTCTCCGCGGCCCTCTATATGTCCAAGATCCAGGGCATGATCCAGGTGATTGCGCCAATGTACGAACATCCGAAGGAAATGCTCATCCAGGTCAATCGCCGCATCTACGAAGGGATCGAGCGGAAGTCCTTTATAACGATGACGCTGGCGCTCTTCGATCTCCGGCATAAGGAGGTGTTGATCTGCCGCGCGGGGCACAGCCGGGCGCTGATCGGGGTCAACGGACAGCTCGAGTACCTCAGAGGAGGAGGTATTGGACTCGGACTGGAACGCGGCCCGATCTTTGAGAGCGAGCTCGAAGAAGCCAAACGCCCGCTGAAGAGGGACGGCCTCTTCGTGTTCTATTCGGACGGGCTGACGGAGGCAATGAACGACCGCAACGTGCAGTTCGGTGAAGAGACGATCTACGACATTGTCAGCGCGAAGCGTCACCTCACCGCGCAGGAACTTCAGCGGACGATCCTCACCTCGGTGGAGGAATTTCGAGGTTCGGCCGAGCAGCACGACGACCTTACTCTGGTGGTTGTGAAATCCGTTGCTGCATAATCGTATGCGATGGCGCGATCCCGGCCCTTTTTCTTTTTGACAAGAAGTTTGTATATTCGTTGCCGCACGACTGAAGCATCCGCCACTTACTAACGTACAAGGGAGTATGACGACGAAACCACCATCCCCCGTGATCGAATTCACACCGGATACCCTCGAGAAAATCGCCTACAACGCCGTTGCAGACATTCCTACGCAAGAGCCCAATGACAGGAACCGTCTTGGCTACAGCGTCTGGGCATGGCTGGTCGATCGAAAAGGGGCGCTGGCGCAGGCCATCCGTACCTCCGGCTCGCGGACCCATATTCCGTACGAGGAGGTTGAAAAAATCGTTTCGCAGCGTCTCAAGGAAAAAGGGATCGACGTCTCGTAGGTGGCAACACGTGGGTTGCCGGCGAGCCCTTCGGTTTGCCCTCAATCGTTTGTGCTGGCCCTCTCGATGAACCTCGATCTCAATTCGCTTCCTCTCCTTCATTCCCCTCTTTGTAGCACTTGACGTGTTGGGGGTGGTGGCAGTTCCAAGGCGTTTGCGAAAGTGACCGCGCTCTTTCCCGCGGCGATCGCTGTCATAGTGATTCGGCTTGGCCTGGCTGAAATGATCGAGGAATGGTTGGGGGGAGCGGTAGGAAAGTCCGTATTGACATTTATAGAAGTATGGAGGGAAAGAAACTATGGATCTCGGCTTGAAAGGAAAAGTTGCGCTTGTTGCCGCTGCGAGTCAAGGCCTGGGGAAGGCCTCCGCTCTCTCGCTCGGCCAGGAGGGCGCAAAGCTTGTCATTTGTTCCCGCAGCGAGAAGAACATTGAGAGCGCGGCAGAGGAGATTCGGAGCAAGACAGGCGCGACCGTGCTGCCTGTCGTTGCCGATGTGAGCAAAAGGGAGGACCTGAAGAGATTCGTGGGGATGGCGGTTAAAGAATTTGGAACCGTACATGTCCTGGTGAACAACGCTGGCGGACCTCCGACCGGTCACGTGTTGAGCCTACCGGATGAAGAATGGGAGAAGGGGGTCCAGCTCACTCTGATGAGCGTCGTGCGGCTCGCGCGGGAAGTACTTCCTTTCATGGAAAAACAGAAGTGGGGTAGGATCATCACCATCCTTTCGCTCGTTGTAAGGCAGCCGATCAACGAGCTGCTGATCTCCTCGACGCTTCGACCCGGGATCATGGGGCTCACGAAGATCCTGTCGAATCAATACGCGAAGGAGAACATCACAGTCAATTGCGTTTCGCCCGGCTCGATCCTCACGAAGCGGCAGGAGGAGCTCGGCGCGGCTCGTGCGGCGGACAAGAAGATGACGTTTGAGGAGTACACGGCGGAGAGCGTCAAAGGAATTCCCGCGGGCAGGTTTGGGCGCCCGGAGGAGATCGGAAACGTCGTGGCGTTTCTCGCCTCAGAGCAGGCGAGTTACATCAACGGCGTGAATCTGCTGGCGGACGGAGGAGCGGTGAAGGGAATCTGACAATTGCCGATTGTTAATTGTCAATTGACCATTGACAATGAGGGAACGGCGATCGCCCCCTCCGAGGCGTGAAGAGGGGCTTTAGCCTGTTCTCACGTAATCCGCGTATGTAAAGCCCTCGTGCGTTTCTCTGTTGACCAACCGAAACACAGTTCCCACGAGATGCTCGTACGGCGGAAAGAAGGTGTCACCCTCGACGTCTTGATCGACGAGCGTCAGCCGCAGTTCGTCTGCTGACTCGAGAAGCTGAGCGAAAATCTCGCCCCCACCGATCACAAAGACCTTCTCTTCATTCTCCAAAGCTTGAAGTGCCCCGCCAATCGTTGGATAGGTCTCGACGCCGGGGATGGCTCTCCCCGTGAGGACGACGTTCCGGCGATCTGGGAGCGGCTTCCCGAGAGACTCGTAGGATTTGCGCCCCATGAGGATCGTGTGACCAATCGTGAGCTGCTTGAAGCGCTCCATATCCTCAGGGATGTCCCACGGGACCTTGCCATCCTTGCCGATGACACGGTTCCGAGCGATGGCCGCGATGATGATGAGTTTCATGATAACCGGCAAACCTTCCGAAGGTCAGGAGTGCGCCATGGCAACCTTCGGAAGGTTCATAGAAATCATTGTTTCCAGGGAATCGGTATGTTGAGGAGCGTGAGCTTCGCTTCGATATCTTCCCGCTCGCGGCTTCGCTTGCGCTCTTGGCCGGCGGGCGGCAGCAACCTGAACTGGACTGCAAGTTCCGTCGCCTTTTCCGGGTGACCCTCCTGAATTGCTCTGATGATCTCGATCTCCAGCCGGGTAAGCGATGACGCGTTCACACGGTAGTCGAGAAAAGACTCCCAGGCGATCGGACACCAGCGTCTCACGATTTCGTGCCCGATGACATTGGCGTAGCAGCGGATCTCGTATTGCGCATGCTCGTCCATCCGAAGCCAGAGAAAGTGGAACAGGTTGTGAAGATCGGTCTTCCAGTACGCCTCGGTGTAGGTCGAAAGGGGCAGGTCCTTCCGCGCCTGTTCGCGGGCGATGCCCGCATTCAGGCGTTCGTTATAGACCTTCCGTGCAAGATCTTGAAGTTCCTGCTCCTGCGCGGAGAAATGGGTCCCTTGGTCTGGCTCGACAAAACCCTCGCTTCCCTGTTTGTTGTTCTTCGATTGTTTGCGCCACTCGGTCGATGCTGTCTTCTGCGAGGCGTCGATGGCAATGGAGTATCGGGTTGAGTACTCGTTGATGTTTGCCGTGCGATGGCGGATCCATTGGCGCCAGCAATCCATGGGAACGCGCACGTGAAGCTTGATCTCGCACATCTCGAACGGCGTGGTGTGGGCGTGCCTCATCAGGTAGCGGATCAAGCCGCGGTCCTCCTGCACCTTCTTTGTGCCTGCCCCGTACGAAACGCGCGCCGCCTGCACGATCGATTCGTCGGATCCCATGTAGTCGACCACGCGCACGAACCCATCGTCCAGGACCTTGAGGGGGAGGCCCAGGATCTCGTCTAAGGCCGGGACGACCGGCCGGTGCAATTTCTCCGCTTGCTGCTCCATAGAATGCAAGAAGTCAGCCCATATGAAGGGCACGATAGATGCTGATAGAGTATGCCGAAAATAAGCGGAAAAGGTCGGAGAAGCAAGGAGAGGAGTTTCACATTGCCGGCTGCTGCTGCGTCAGGCAGTGGATCGTCCCGAAGCCCAAGACGAGGTCAACGCAATGGATGCCGACGATGGCGCGGTCGGTGTTGAGCTGAAGGTACTTGGAAGGCACTCATGCAGGAGAGGCAACGGTTTGGTCGCTGCCTGACGTCACTTGAGCAGGATCATCCGCTTCTCTGAAGAGAACCGCTTACCCCGCTGATCCACGAACGAAAGCCGGTAGATATACATCCCGGTCGAGAAACGGGAACCCTCAAGAAGCGCTTGATGATGACCGGCTTCCTGATCCTGATCAACCAACGATGCGATCTCTTGTCCCAGCACGTTGTAGATCTTCAGAGAGACGCGGCCATCCGAGGGAAGAAGATAGCTGATCGTCGTAGTGGGGTTGAATGGATTGGGATAGTTCTGGAATAGTTCCATCCGGTCCGGCGGGGCAACTGACACGGCAATTTCTTTGGACCATTGGTTGGACGAGGTAGCTGTGATCGTGAAGCCGATCGTGTGCTCTTCGTTCACCGGCGCGGATTTGTCGACGGAGAAGGAGAATCGAACAACCGCTTCTTCACCTGGCTTCAGCAGCACGAGGTTCTGCTCGGCGCTCAAAAACTTCAGCCACGAGGGTAGATTTGTCGCCGCTATCCTGACTCCGGCAAGGCCTGTTGACGTGACGTTGGCGACCGTCAGCTCGATCGCGTTTCCCGATGAGGCAAATGGAAGCTGATAGGCATCTTGGCCGAAAGCAACGTCGGCGAGCGCCAATGCCGTCATCGTCAGAATGATTGCGGTATGCTGTCTTGTCATTTGTTCACTCTCCCGTTCTACGCTCTGCTTCGTTCCTGCAGTTCCCCTGGCCAATCTACTTTTTCTTTGTTGGGAGCCGGTCGATGATGGATTGGGCACCGTCATTGAGCGACGCATACCCTTCGGGCGTCACAAACCGCTTGTCTCGGCGCTTCCCGTTTTGTTGATCTTCAAGAGTCTTCTCATAGACCTGGTTCACCTTGTCCTGGAACTGCTGCAGCTCCTTGGCACAATTGACGGAATCTCCTCGGGCAAGGTGCTTCTGCGCGTTCTCCAATCCGTTGTCAAGCTCCTTAATGAAGTTGTCGTCCCCAATCCAGCTTTTCGCATGTGCTTCGTGCTTCAGGGCGATCAGGTCGTCGATAGACGGTTCCTTGGGCAATGGCAGCTGGCTGAGCAAATACTCCGTGTTGAATCGCAAGAGTGCATATGCTTCACTAGTCAATGCGCTTGTGCTATCGACGTTGACATCCTGCAGCACCTTCTTCAGTGTGTTGCGTGCGGCGGTGAGGTTGCTGTCCTGGAGGCTTACTTTCACGGAGTTGAAGTAGCCAAGATACTTGTCAGCCGTCGTCTGCTCGGTAACCCAGCCCAGCTCCCTGGACTGCGTTGTGTATGAAACCAGTGTATCGAGGAATCCGACAGGATCGAACGGTTCGGGCGGCAGAACAGGGCCAACGGTTTTTCCAACAATACCGGGACCGTAAGGCGTGAGATCTGTATAACCGGGGATTGAGTCAGGTGCCATCCCTTCTGGGAAACTAGGTAGTTCATGATAGCCCTCGGCATAGTAATCGGTGATTCCAGGTAGGAAACGAGTTTCAAATGTAAAACTACTCTGAGAATGACCCGGTAGAATGTCATATCCGTGAGACGCACTCCAACTCACCCAATACGGAGGTCCATCCAGAGGTATTCCTGGTTCGAGCCAATTCGGCACCGAGAAGACCCGGAGTATTGAATCCCTCGAGAAATTGAAAATGATCATGAAATTCCAAACGTTCTGCCTACTTTCGGAAGAGCTTGATACAGCGTATTGATAACGCAATACACCTCCGCCCTTGTCGAAAACGACCGGCTTCACCTGTACAATAATCTTATTACCTGCTTCGAAATCCTGTGCTCTTAGGGGATACAGAACGAGAAAAATCATTGCTAGAATCACGCACAGTTTTATCATAGCAAAACCTCAAAAGGTTAGATGGAAATGATGACCAGGTTTATCCTTGTTTTCTTCGAATATTTTTCCTTTGAGCTTTTTTTCAATCATATCCCTAAGCCATCTCACATCAATTCTCTTTTCATCCGTACTCGTTGGTCTCATATCAACGTTTTTCCCTTCACGATGTGTCTGGTGAGGTGTGTCCCACCTATGGGTCGAATCGCAATCGAATGGTCCACCGCTGATTAGACTGATGTCATTGTACTGTAGAGTCCAGGAGGAGTCAGCGTAGGCAGAATCTGCAAGCATCTGTAATTTGTCGATGGTCTTCTTTGTCCCAAAATGGTTACTCGGATGTCGAGGAACCCCACCAATAAGCTCGTAATGTGCCCCTGCAGGGAGCTCCATCATCCCTTGTACTCTGACAGAAACAAGCGCAGTTGCCGTGTCGATTGGCGAGGTGCCGCGCACATAGATTGAATCCACACCACCAGTTCCGCTGCACTGGTATTTGCACTGAACTTTTCCCGTGGAATCTGTCCTCGCTTGCAGCATGTACGTTGTCTCTTGACGAGCAGTCACAAATCTTCCGCCGGGACGCACGTGAAGATCATGAATATGCCCCCCGGTCGTGTCCTTGCCAAAGGCCCGGAAGGTGAGCTGATAGTTGCGCACTGGGTTCCCCTCAAGATCAGTGACTGAGACACTCATCGGGGTGCTTTTGGCCCTTGAATAATCTATGACTTTTGGACGCTTGGTGTCGCTGGGGTTCGGATTCGCTTTGTTATCTGAGTCGCCAAGCGGTGCCAGTTCGCTTGATGTCAGGGTGATCTTGATCCTCACGGGAAAATGGTAGTATGATGGAGGCATCCAGTATGCCCAGACGTCATACCCGCTGGTGCGTATGTAACCTTGATCAGTTCTGGCCAAGGCACTATCAACGAAAATCTTCAATGTAACCGGAATGATCGCACCGAATGGAATATCAGCAACGTACAGTATGAGACTGGGTTGATACGATCCGACGGGAGCATTCGGGACCGCCAACACTGCGCCGCCAATGCCATCGGCCGTGAGCGCCCCTCCGCTTGGCAGGCCAACCCAAAGTGTCGCCGCCCTTCCCGTATCACCAGCAGTGAACTCAAAGCGCAATGTGGGCAGGGTGGCCAGCGTTTCCGTCATAGCAAATTGCTTCGCAGGCGCGCTCGTGATTTCCACCCTCTCTCGTATGGTAATTTGACAAAAGAGGAGCGCTGGAACAAGAGCCAGAAGTTGAACGACGATCAAACGCCGGATGAAAGCGGAGATGCGGAGGGCCATGGAAGACCTCCCTGAAGGTCTGAGCTACGGTGGCTTGGAAGAACTCGGCGGAAAATTGCCAAATCCTGCGATCAATGTCAAGTGAAAACTAACGCGTGTCAGACACGATTCCTGCGGTTGGCGGCAAGTCGGTTGGGCTGGTGGACTACTTGGTCGGCTGCTGTTGCGTCAGGCAGTGAATCGTCCCGAAGCCGAGGATGAGATCGACACAATGGATACCGACGACGGCACGGTCGGTGATGAGCTCGGAAAGGATGCCGAGAGCGAGGCGGTCGTTGGGATCGTTGAAGGTGGGGACAAGAACGGCGGCGTTCGAAAAATAGAAGTTCGCGTAGCTTGCGGGCAAGCGCTGGCCGTCAATGTACAGCGGGGCGGGCATCGGGAGCGGAACGACCTCGATCTTTGAACCGCTCTCCAGCCTCATCCCCTCGAGGCGCTCGCGGTTCTCCTGGAGCGTCCGGTAGTTTACGTCACCCGAATTGGACTCCTGGCAGAGCACGACCGTCTCGGGGCTCACAAATCGGCAGAGATCGTCGACGTGGCCGTGCGTATCGTCGCCAGCAATTCCCCCGCCGAGCCAAAGAATGTTCCGGACGCCAAGGTTATCGCGGAGAGCCTGCTCGATCTCATTCTTCCCAAAGCCGGGATTTCGAACCTGGACCTTCAGGTCAAGCAAACACTCCTCCGTTGTCATCAGCGTGCCCCGGCCGTTGACATCGATGCTTCCGCCTTCCAGAACGAAATCCCTTCCGCCGATCTTGGCAGGGATCAGGCGGATGCCGAGCTTCTTGGCCGCTCGCTCTGGGATTGAGTCATCTTTCTTCCAGTCGGGATACCGAGCCCAGGCGTTGAAGTGGAACCGGACGATCGCGACTTCCGAGGGTGGCCCATGCTTTTTCACGAACATCGGTCCGAAGTCGCGCGTCCACCCACGGTTGGTGGGGAAATTCGGGAATTCGATCTTCGCGGGGTCGATACCGACGCGGGTGAGGAGATGCTTCGCACTGCGCTGCAATTCCGCGTCAGCGATGATGCGGAGGGTCTCGCCGGCAGCGATCTTCCGAACGATCTCACCATACACCCAGGGAATGACGGAAAGCTTTCCCGGCCAGTCGGTCTTATTGTGCGGCCAGCCGAGCCACGTCGCTTCGTGAGGCTCCCATTCGGCAGGCATGCGAAATCCTATGCCGGCAGGCGTGTTTTTCATCTCTGCTTGCCTCGTTTGCCCGAAGGAGCGTCGGCGAGAAAGCGCTGATCAATCCCTTTGTAGGCATCGATCCGCCGATCGCGCAGGAAGGGCCAGTTGCGTCGGACGTTTTCGAGTCGGTGGAGGTCGACAATGCCGAAGATGGTCTCTTCTTTGTCGGTCGAAGCTTCCGCAACGATGACGCCCTGTGGATCTGCGATGAACGATGAGCCCCAGAACTCGATTCCTGGGCTCTTCTTGTCGGGCTTCTCGAGGCCGACCCGATTCACTGCTGCAACGTAGAGGCCGTTGGCGATCGCATGGCCTCGCTGGACAATCTGCCACGCCTCGCGCTGAGCCTTACCGTACTTCTTCTTTTCGTTCGGGTGCCAGCCGATCGCCGTGGGGTAGAAGAGGATGGATGCTCCCTGGAGGGCTGCGATCCGCGCTCCTTCCGGATACCACTGGTCCCAACAGATCAGCGTGCTGACGCGCCCCACGTGGGTGTCGAACGCGCGGAAACCAAGGTCGCCCGGCGTGAAGTAGAACTTCTCGTAGTAAGCTGGGTCGTCCGGAATATGCATCTTGCGATAGAGGCCTCCGAGCCGGCCGTCAGCGTCAATGATGGCGGCACTATTGTGATAGAGACCCGGGGCCCTGCGTTCGAAAACGGGCGCGATCAGGACAACAC
>Ga0315554_1002290_pt1 | contig 11064 bp, 9 predicted proteins | sample SalMarSW160370MG_FD_202114 | JGI IMG/M metagenome (GOLD analysis project Ga0315554, IMG submission 202114) | Salt marsh sediment microbial communities from the Plum Island Ecosystem LTER, Massachusetts, United States - Salt Marsh Sediment SW1603-70 ... | reverse complement strand
CGGTTTATAAACATCGCTGATTTCCTTCCCCAATCCCAGAGAGATAGTAATCAATCCAGAATTTACTACTGATTGATTTTCATCAAGTTGGACAATTTTATGCTGGATATAATAACCTGTGGTCGTAAACATAAAGGCACTACTCAGATGTTTTAACTTATCCATTCCAAACCAGGGATCTTTCTGTTGTGTTTTTAAAGGTTGGATAATCTCCTTACCCAAACATGAACAGGTTATAATCATTATCATAATAAATATTATTTTTTTCATCAAACAATCCCAAGCCCTCTCAGAAATACCAATAGAATTAACACCGGAGTTACAAACCGAATAATAAAAGACCAGATGTAGATTAAATATTTAGGAATAGTCTCAGCTCCTTCTAACAAGTTAGGAATGGACTTTTTTACTCCCCAGAACCATCCGACAAAAAGCGCGATACAAATACCACCAAAAGGTAAGAAGATATTAGAAGAAATAAAATCAACAAAATTAAAGCAGGATAAATTCAATACGGTTAAATTTTCCCAACCACAGAACGACATCGCACTGGGAATTCCTATGATAAATACTACCACCCCAAAAACCAGTGCCGACTTCTGCCGGGTTAAATGAAATTCATCAACGACAAATGTCACGATAACTTCCAACAATGAAATCGTTGAGGTTAAAGCTGCCAGCGACAGTAAAATGAAAAATATTACTCGAAACAGATAACCGCCGGGAATAGAATTGAAAACCACTGGTAGAACATTAAAAATTAATGATGAACCTTGCTCAGGTTGCATTCCCATTGCAAAGACTGCCGGGAATATCATGAAACCCGCCAGAATTGCTACCAGTGTATCCAGAATAACAATACTCAAAGCACTGGTTGGAATATTGTCCTGCTTCGACATATAGCTCCCATAAGTCAACAGCACTCCCATTCCCAAACTCAATGAAAAAAATGCCTGACCCAGCGTAATCAGAAAAGTCTTACGCGAAATTATCGAAAAATCGGCTTTTATCAAATAATCAATCCCCGCCTTGGCACCCCGGAGTGTGATTCCGCGAATTACCAGCACAATAATCAGGAGAAATAAAGCTGGCATTAGGAACTTGTTCGCCCTTTCAATTCCTTTCACCACTCCGGCATGAATGATAAAAACGGTAAGCATCATAAATACAGCATAGTAAGAAATTGTCCAGCCAGGTTGTGATGACAATGCCTTAAATAGTTCACCCGCTGCTCCCGGCTCACTTAAATTGTGAAAAGTTCCTTTAATTGACTCAATCACGTACCCGAGGCACCAACCGGCGATGACATTATAATAGGACAGAATTAAAAAACCAGTAAAAACACCCAATCCACCAACTATTATCCAGAAAGGATTATTATGCGATAAATCCCGATAACTGCCAACCGGATTTTTTTGAGCACTTCGACCGATCAATATTTCGGCAATCACCACCGGTAAGCCAACAATCAAGACACATATCAGATATAATAAAATAAAAGCCGCTCCCCCATTTTCACCAACTAAATACGGAAACTTCCAGATATTTCCCAAACCAATTGCTGATCCGGCTGCAGCGAGGATAAATCCTATTCGAGTACCCCAATGTTCACGCTGATTGTCCATATTATTTTCTGCAATTAAAGAGAAAGTTTAATTCAATACCGTTGGGTTTGAGAGCTGCAGTTAATTCAACTTTTTCATTGGGAAAATAATACAAATGAGCGTCGACATAGGCGTCCAGCATACAAATCAGATAAAAGCCCATGCTCCACCAGGCATACTTGTTGCGTTTCTCACGCGGACGCCAGGTGTTCATTCGCAGCTTGTAATGGGTTATTGCATAAATTGAATCCCTTTTCTGCGACTGCGATAGAGTACTCCAGGTTTGCAAACCAACCGCTGCTTTGGTATCTTTAATGTGCTGATAAATGGAATTGTATTCAAGCATCTGGTAAATGTGATAAGCTTCCAAAGATACATATACTACTGCTTTCACTGGTTTATGTACATAGAGCTGTCCCCAACCCGGAATGATAGCCGAGCGAATCAGAGCAGCCCTGGGACTGATTAACTTTCGAGTACTATCCAGAGAAGACATTTCCTGGGCGAAGCACCCAAAAGATTCACAAGCTATTATCAGCAACGAAACAATTAATCCTCTATTTTTTTTAAAATGTCCACTTATCATCGGTATCAGGATTGGTTATTATTTTAATTCCAATTGACTATGTATTCCACCCGCCAATTACATAAGCCGATTGGGGTACAATGGAAACGGTAACTTCCTTGACATTAGGTTCAAACAATTCACCATCAAAATGCACTGGTAGAGGGAAATCGCTGCTGACTTTGATTTTTTTGCCCTTATGCATGGTCACCTCCTTGACGACCTCCAAAGTACCATTTTTTAGACGACCAAAGTTCAATAGAATCTTCCAGATTGGAATGTCAGCGACTTGACAAATATCAAAGATACTATCATGGATAGATGCGTGGGGAGTCAGTTTGAAGCCACCCCCAATAGAAAATCCATTGCCTATCGCAATCAGGTAAATTTTACTATCTTTAATAACAAGATCGTCAATTTCCAGATTAACCTGAATAGCCTTCCATAATGTCAGACTCGTCAGAATTGCCCACAAATAGGCTGTAGTACCTTTAAATAATTTAACCTGACGACTGCGATAATTGGCAAAACCGTCAAAACCAATCCCCACTCCATTGAGAAAAACCCGCTCACCAATGGTACCAAGGTCTATCAGACGCAAATTATAATTCACGATTGCTTCAACCGCTTTTTGAAATCCATTAGTAATATTAAGACTTCGGGCAAAATCGTTACCGCTGCCTTTGGGAATAATGCCGAAAGGGGTTGGTGTTCCGGCTAAACCGTTCATTACCTCGTTGGCGGTACCATCTCCACCATATGCTATCACGGCATCATAATCACGATAAATTTTATCGGCGATCTGGGTGGCATGGTAGGGTCCGCTGGTGATATAGTAATCGAACTTATGACCCGTCTGATCGGTGATTGATTTCAGCCTGGAAAAGTGTTTAATGGTCTTACCTCTTCCGGCGATCGGATTGACAATTACAGCATAATATCTTTTCAAATTCACTCCAACGTCGCAACAGCTTCTATCTCAACTAGCGCATTTAGCGGAAGCCGGGATATCTGGACTGCCGAACGGGCTGGCTGTTTCTCCGGAAAGAATTCCAAAAACACTTCATTCAGCCTGGTAAAATCAGATAAATCAACCATAAATACGGTCAATTTTACAATATTCGCTAGCTGCGTTCCGGCAGCCTCTAAAACAACTTGAATATTTTGTAAAACTTGCCGCACCTGTGATTGCAAATCGGATTGCTCGATCTTCCCTGAAGCCGGATTGATTGGAATTTGACCCGAAGTAAATACAAAACCATTCGCGATAATTGCCTGACTGTAAGGGCCTACGGCTTTGGGGGCTTTATCCGTCGCGACGATTATTCGACTCACTTAGACCTCCGGATTTTACTTTTGCCAACATACATTTAATTCTTTGTTTGCTTTTAATTCATCCAACCGCCGCACGGGAGTATTGTGGGGTGCCTGATGTAACATTTCCGGGCTTTCGTGCGCTTCTTTGTAAATAGTTGTCATTGCCTCGATAAATTGATCGAGCGTCTGCTTGCTTTCGGACTCGGTTGGCTCGATCATCATCGCCTCTTTGACGATTAATGGAAAATAAATAGTCGGCGCATGAAAGCCAAAATCCAGCAAGCGTTTGGCAATATCCAAGGTTTTGATTCCTAATTGCCGGAAATTATCGCCTGAAATAATGAATTCATGCATACAAAACCGATTGTAAGGAACAGCAAACAGGTCAGCCAACTTTGCCCGGAGGTAATTGGCATTCAGTATTGCATTCCTGGAAACCTGCTGCAATCCCTTCAAACCTAATATAGTAATATAGACATAAGCCCGAACCAAAACTCCAAAGTTACCGTAATAGTTCAACATTCTCCCGATTGAATCCGGAAAATCCGACGATAAACCGTAAGCTGTTCCTTTTTTAATCACTCGTGGAACCGGTAAAAATCGTGACAATTTTTCTACAACTGCAATGGGACCGCTGCCAGGCCCACCACCACCGTGAGGCGTTGAAAATGTCTTATGCAGATTAATATGGGTTATATCAAAGCCCATCGCCCCCGGACTGGTTATCCCCAATAAGGCATTTAGATTGGCACCATCCATGTAGACGATTCCATCATATTGATGGACAATATCCACAATTTGTTCGACTTCTTCCTCGAAAAGACCCAGGGTATTGGGGATTGTAATCATCAAACCGGCAATTTCAGGACTCATTTTCTGCCGGAGATCGGCAATGTCCAGACAACCCCGTTCATTTGATTTTAGAGCAAGAGTTTGAAAATTAACCGAACAGGCACTGGATGGATTAGTACCATGAGCAGAATCCGGGATCAAGATATATTTACGCTTCTCGCCTTTACTTTCATGGTATTTTTTAATAATCATAACTCCGGTCAGTTCGCCATGAGATCCGGCAGCCGGTTGGAGAGTAATCGAATGCATGCCACTGATGGCACATAACATCTTGCCCAGGTCGTACATCAATTCTAATGCTCCCTGAACGGTCGCAGTTGGCTGAAGGGGATGAACATTGGCAAAACCGGGCACGCTGGCAATTTTATCATTAATTTTCGGATTATATTTCATAGTGCAGGAACCCAGCGGATAGAAGCCTTTATCAACGTGATGATTCATTGTTGATAAATTGGTGAAGTGCCGAACAGCTTCGGGTTCGCTGACTTCCGGAAGATTAAGTTCAGATCGGCGCCGATATGCTTCTGGTATAATTTTTTTAATAATGTCATTATTAACCGGTTCTGCCGGTAGCGCCACACCCATTTTCCCTTTTGCGGAATAATCATAGATTAATTGTTCCACAATTAGAAATCTCCTTATCTACTTTTCCTTTTTAAATTTTCACCAATAATTTTAGGCAACTGTTGTCTTACAATAGGAAGCTTATTTTTATTTTTACCACCAGCAGTTGCTATACGACGATTTCCTCCACCACCACCCTCTAGTATATTTCCAATCCATTCACCTATTTGATTAGCATCAAAATCATAATCAGTTACTGTAGAACCAGAGGAAGTTATTGCTGCAACTGGTTTATCATTGAAAACGGATAATGATCCACTTACCACATATTTTGATTTAGTTACAAGATAATCATTTATTTCTATTAGTTGATCGCGATTTTTATTTGTCAATTCGTGAATTAATACTCTTACAGGTCCAATTTTTATTACCTTCTCATTCCAGACTTTATCAAGCTCGACCTTAATATCTGATCTATCTTTATCCTCAAGTTTTTTTTCAAGTTCTTTTATCCGTTTGATTATTTCACCGGTTTTCTGAACAAGATTTTCTATATTAGTATTCAATAAATTGGTTAATTCATTGATCAATTTTTCATTTTGACGACTTAATTCAATAACTGCCTGCCCTGTAATCGCTTCAATACGCCGGATTCCAGCCGCAACCGAGGATTCTGAAATAATTTTAAAAGCACCAATATCGCCGGTTCGGCGCACATGTTTGCCGCCGCATAGTTCTTTGGAAAAACCTCCGACCGTAATCACCCGCACGACATCGCCATATTTTTCTCCAAATAACGCCATCGCTCCCTCCTTCCGAGCTTCGGTAAATTCCCGGAAAGCAATACCAACCTCAATATTTTCCCGGATTTTGACGTTTATCAGATCCTCAATTTCCTGCAGCTGCTCGCTATTTATCTTTTCATAGTGAGTTAAGTCAAAACGCAGTCTATCGGCGTTGACGAGCGAGCCAGACTGATGGACATGTTCACCCAAAACCTGACGTAACGCTGCCTGCAGTAGATGAGTTGCGGTATGATTAGCACGAATATGTAAATCCTGCTGACTATCCACACGAGCTATTACCGCGGGATTATTACTGATCATTCCTTGTATGATTCGACATTTGTGGATAATCGAATCGTTGTGCTTTTTCGTTTCGAGCACCTCCAGTTGAACATCGTCATTTGAAATTGTTCCCCGATCACCAACCTCACCTCCAGCTTCGGCATAAAAAGGTGTCTTATCCAGAATAATGTAATAATAATTGTCTTTAATAAAATATTTCCGAATAGTGGCTTCTGTTTCTGTATGCTCATATCCGATAAATTGAGAATCAGCACCATCAGTAAGAATGACCGTTGGTAAAATAGAATCACTTATTTCGATAGAATCCTCTATATTGATCCGAATAATTCGCGCTGAGCGGGCGCGCTCTTTCTGTACCGTCATCGCTTTGTTGAATCCATCGATGTCAACAGTCAGGTCATCTTCTTTAGCCATTAATTGCGTCAGATCCACCGGAAAACCGAAGGTATCATATAGTTTAAATACATCGACACCAGCAATTTCTGACTGCTGATGCTTTTTAAGTTTTTGTTTAATGGTACGATATGCTTCCAGACCTTTATCCAGGGTTTCACCAAACGCCTGTTCCTCGGCGCGGATGACCTGCTGGATATGCTTTTCCCTCTCAATTACTTCGGGATACATCGGTCCCAGAATCGCACCGACAGTATCAACCAATTTATACATAAACGGTTCGTGCACATTCAACATCCTACCAAAACGAGCAGCCCTCCTTAAAATTCGCCGGATCACATAACCCTGCCCCTCATTGGATGGCATGGCACCATCTGCAATAGAAAAGGTCAGCATGCGGATGTGATCAGCAATAACCCGGTGAGGAGTACCGTCCTTTTCGGTATAGGGAAAACCGGTCATTTTAGCAACCTTATCAATTAACGGTCGAAACAGATCGGTTTCATAATTAGAATCCTTGTGTTGCAAAGCCGCGACAATTCGCTCCAACCCAGCACCGGTATCCACATGCTTCTGCGGCAATGGAGTACGTACTCCTTGATCATCCCGATCATATTGAATAAATACCAGATTCCATAATTCAATGTATTCCGGATCGCCCTGATTTATTTTCTCGGCCGATTGTTGCTGCGGCTGGCTGCCAGTGTAATAATGAATTTCTGAACAGGGACCACACGGTCCGGTTTCACCCATTTCCCAAAAATTATCTTTATCGCCAAATCGTAATATCCGGTCGGGCTCGATATCCGTTTCAGTTCGCCAACATTCAGCCGCCTCGTCATCATCTAAATAGACTGTCGCCCATAACCGCTCTTTGGGAAATTTCCAGACCTTGGTAAGCAACTCCCAGGCATAGGAGATAGATTCTTTTTTGTAATAATCCCCAAAAGACCAGTTGCCTAACATTTCGAAAAAAGTATGGTGATAAGTATCCTTGCCGACCTCTTCAAGATCATTATGTTTGCCGCTGACCCGGATACATTTCTGCGAATTGGCAATCCTTGAATAAATCGGTTTTTCCAGATTAAGAAAAATGTTTTTAAACTGGTTCATACCGGCATTGGTAAATAGCAGTGTTGGATCATTAATCGGAATAACCGGCGCACTCTTGATAATTTTATGATCTTTCCCTTTGAAAAAATCCAAAAAATCTCTTCGGATCTCAGCCGCGGTCTTCATCTTTCTCCAATTTAAAACTCTATCCGACTTAAGAATTGATAGTTTTGAATCACATTGTCTGCCCGGAAATAAGCACCGGATTTGCGATTAAAATTATCGTATTCGCAATCAATAATCAAGCCTTGTAAAATTCTAAAATGAAATTTAATACGACAAAATTTCTGATAATATGCTTTAATCATCGGAGTAATAACTCTATCTCATACGCCGATTCATCTGTAAGTAATATTCAATTTTGCAAATACTTGTTGCGATGCTCTGCGTCGCAACACTTTTAGACCATAACGCAGAGCGACGTGGCCAGATCTTTCAAAGATATTTTCAATTCTTTAACTATATGAGATTTTACTTAAAATCCTCTTAATCATAGAGGAATCAAAACCTCGTTGCCAAAGATAACGATAAAGTTTTTCTTTTACCCGGGCTTTGTCTTTAATCTGGCTCAACCGTTTTTGGGCAAGATTGAGCCCAATTTTGAATTCCTCATTCCGATCCTGGGAATCAGCAAGGCTTGTAATGATCTCTCTGCTTATTCCTCGTTTTGCCAGTAAAAATCGGATTTTGTTGAAGCCATAACGATTCAGATTTAATTTATCACGGATAAATACTCTGGCATATTCCAGATCATCGAGATAGCCATGTTCGGTACAATAAGCAATCACTCTTTTTCGGGTAGCTTCGTCAAATTTATTGCGTTTCAGATACACAACAAGTTCATACTCACTCCTCATCCGTCGGGATAATAGCCGCAGTACCATTTCCTTGGCTTTTTCAAATTCTTCATGCCTGAGAATAATCTCGATCTGTTTCGGAGTTAATGTTTCACCTTTTATTATGGGAAATAAATGATAGGTACTTTCACCGATACTAAAGGCAAACTCACCATTCAGAAAAATGGAGTGCCTGTCTTTTCTTTTCTTATTGACTCGACAATCAGTTATGGTCTGCTTTTGGAGGGACTCAGACGCGATATTTTGGTCAGTTGGATCAGAAGTTGACAACGTTCAGAATTACTCGGCAGTTGCAGGTTTATGTGAAAGTCCAAGATATTCTTTGACCTGATTGGTGATTTTATTGAAAATTTCTGGATTTTGGGTCAAAAATTGTTTGGCATTTTCACGCCCCTGTCCAATCCGTTCGTCACCATAGGAGAACCACGAACCGCTTTTCTGAATAATATCTGCTTCTACGGCAGTGTCAAGGACATCACCTTCAAAGGAGATGCCGGTTCCAAACATAATGTCAAACTCGGTCTCTTTAAATGGCGGTGCTAACTTATTTTTCACCACTTTGACTTTTGTCCGGCTACCCGTGTTGCTGGTACCCTCTTTTAAACTGGCGATCCGGCGTATTTCCAGTCGAACTGAAGTATAAAATTTCAAGGCTCGACCGCCCGTCGTAGTTTCCGGATTACCAAACATAACCCCGATTTTTTCGCGTATCTGATTAATAAAAACAACGGAGGTATTGGATTTATTTACTGCACCGGTCAATTTCCGCAGTGCCTGTGACATCAGCCGCGCCTGCAGCCCAACATGAGCATCACCCATCTCACCTTCCAATTCGGCTCGGGGCACCAATGCTGCAACCGAATCAATGACGATTACATCAATGGCACTACTGCGAACCAGAGTCTCGGTGATTTCCAGTGCCTGCTCTCCATTATCCGGCTGGGAAACAAGTAATTCTCTGGTATTGACACCTAATTGAGCTGCATAAGCCGGATCCAGGGCATGCTCGGCATCAATAAAGGCAGCATAGCCGCCGGCTTTCTGAGCCTCGGCAATGATATGCAGCGCCAGCGTCGTTTTACCTGAGGATTCGGGACCAAAAATTTCGGATACTCTGCCACGCGGAATTCCGCCAATGCCAATAGCCGCATCCAATGACAGACAGCCAGTCGAAATTATATCAACTTTTACCCGGGCACCCTCGTCACCCAGCCGCATGATGGATCCTTTCCCGAACTGACGGTCAATCTGAGCAACGGCTAAATCAAGAGCACGCTGTTTATTATCATTATTGATTGCCATATTATTTTCTCCTATAAAATCAATTCTTAATTTTGAATAAAATCCCTATTCTTTATCACTTAGTGGAAAATTGTGCAGCGGTGTATAAATTGACCCGTATGGAGTTAAAGTACTTTTAAAAAGAATTACTTCCTCGACTGGATTGTGGATTGGTTCAAAAGGAAATTCTAAAAATTGATTCAATACCGAAATAGGTTTCCTGGTTTCCTTGATTCTACCGAGTGTAATATGCGCCTTGAATTCTCTCTCCTCTGATTCAATTGGCATAGTCTTTAGTGAGTCATCGAGTATTTTACTTAAATTGGTCAACATTTCCGAACCTTGCGTTATTCCGAGCCAGAGTACTCTTGGACGATGAACATTTGGAAACACTCCGGTTCCTGTACAAATATAATCAAATTTTCGAAAACTGCGAATGGAAGTTTCAATTTTTGCGATTAATTCAGGTATAATTTCGGGATCAATATCGCCCAGAAATTTCAGAGTTACATGAACATTTTCAGGAGGTGCAAATCGGATTTCTTTGCGAAAATGAATAAATATCATTTGTAGAGTATTGATCATTTTTCGTGTGGGATCAGACACATTTACTGCTATAAAGGTCCTAATCATAATCTTGCCTCAGTTTTAGGAAAAGACGCAATTGGTTCAGTGCCATCTGACTAAAATAACATTTGTTCAAAATCCGATCTCTAGTGCTTAAAAAATGGCAGCACTCTTTTGATTTATCCGCAGCAATTCCGATATAGACCGTGCCAACTGGTTTGGCTGCGGAACCTCCAGCAGGACCGGCAATACCCGTCGTACTTAAACCGATCTTAGTGCCCATTATTCGACGAACGCCCTCTGCCATTTCGATCGCAGTTTGCATACTGACTGCCCCATAATTTCGAAGCGTCTCGGATTTCACCCCCAGTTGCTGGATCTTTGCCTGATTACTGTAGCAGATACTTGCATGCATAAAATATTGCGAGCTTCCCGGTATATTCGTCAAGCGATGCGAAATCAAGCCACCGGTGCAAGATTCAGCTACCGAAAGTGTTAAATCTCGCTCGATAAGTAATTTTCCCACAACCACTTCCAGTGTATCTGTACCTCTGCTATAAACCACATCTCCCAAGATATTTTCGAGTTCCTTAACTTGATTTTGGAGTTCCGTTCGCTTTACTTGCTCATCAATAAGTGTCAGTACCAGATTAACGTTGGGAAAATCAGGTAGAATCGAAATATTAGTCTCGGGATGGTCATCAATCCATTGCCGGATTTTAGCAAATATTTCCACTTCAGGGAGTCCTGTCGTATGCAGTGTTTCGGTAAATATTTTCTGATCACTTAAACAGCTGAGTTCGGGCAAAATCTTTTCTAAAAACATCAGCTGCATCTCGCGCGGAACACCAGGCATAAAATAA
>Ga0315554_1002289_pt1 | contig 11066 bp, 9 predicted proteins | sample SalMarSW160370MG_FD_202114 | JGI IMG/M metagenome (GOLD analysis project Ga0315554, IMG submission 202114) | Salt marsh sediment microbial communities from the Plum Island Ecosystem LTER, Massachusetts, United States - Salt Marsh Sediment SW1603-70 ... | reverse complement strand
GCCCGTCTTCCGGGAAGTACCGCAGCACGAATAGAGGGCGGGCCAGTCCGTTTGCTATAGAATCCGAACGCGCACTGCAACTCAGACTGGGTCGTTCGAGGTAAGGGTCAGGTTCTTGCCGCATTGTTTGCTTCTGGAGCAAACGATCGGCTCTGCGAAGAATACTTGCCGGAGTATCCCCCAATTGTTTCAACGTCGACCCGCCGGAGATGGCCACCTGGCTGAGATCCTCTCCGTGCGGCAAGCCGGATCGTGCATGCGCAGGAAATGCGGTATCCTTGTCTGCAGGATGAACGCCAGGATTTGATACAAGCAGGAAGAGACGCTTATGACCAACAAGGAAATAGATGCGATTTCGGTCGACGTGGGCAACAAGCTGCGGGAGATGCGGGTGGCGCGGGATTTGTCCATCCGGGCGCTTGCCGGTGAAAGTGGAATTTCCGCCAACGCATTGAGTATGATCGAACGTGGACTCAGTTCGCCTTCCGTGAGTACCCTGTATAAAGTTGCTTCCGCCTTGGGAGTCCCCATCACCGATCTGTTCCGCAGTCAATCCGATCGAAAAGAAATCGTGTTTTGTAAAGCATCCAGCCGCACACGCGTGCCGTTTACGCGTGGTGTGTGGGAAGGCCTGGGCGGCGAGCTGTTCGCCGGCAGGGTAGAACCTTTTGCACTGACGTTGGAAAGCGGCGCCAACAGCGGACCACACCCCTTGATCCACAACGGCCATGAATTCGTGATTTGCATTCGCGGACAGTTGGAATATCGCGTCGAAAACGAGCTTTATCTACTAAAGCCGGGAGACAGCCTGCTTTTCTGTTCGCAGTTGAGACACCGCTGGCGCAACCCGGGACCGACGGTTACGAACGCAGTCTTCGTCCTCTCCGGATTCGAAGAGGGGGAGCAGCCGGGAGAACACCACCGCTTTCAAGCCGGCCTGAAAAGCCGGGATTGAGGCAATGTGGACGGCTTTCTCTAAGACCCCATCGTTTTGAATTTGAAAATCGCAGGGAAACAAATGTTCGAAAGCACTTGACGAATCGAACAATTGTGCTATACTCGATTCGAACGTATGTTCTCTATTCCGAGAGGGAGGATATTCCCATGGGAAACTCGAACGGTCGAAGCAATGGATCGGGGGATCAGCAGGATCAGCGATTGGAAGTTCTCTCGCGGGCAATTCAAGAGATCACGAAACGATATGGAGATGGAGCCGTCATGCGTTTGGGTGAATCGAAACATTTGGCCGTAGACACGATCCCCACCGGATCGTTGGCTTTGGATTTAGCGCTCGGCGTGGGTGGAATTCCGCGCGGCCGGGTTACGGAAATTTACGGCCCCGAATCATCCGGGAAGACGACGCTCTGCCAACACATCGTCGCGGAAGCCCAGCGCCAGGGCGGGGTATGTGCGTATATCGATATGGAACACGCCTTGGATCCCCAATACGCCGCTCGCTGCGGCGTGGACGTGGACAACTTGTACATTTCCCAGCCCGACATGGGCGAGCAGGCGCTGGAGATTACCGAGACGTTGGTGCGCAGTGGAGCTGTGGATCTCATCGTGATCGACAGCGTCGCCGCACTCGTGCCCCGCGCCGAGATCGAAGGGGACATGGGCGATGCTCACATGGGCATGCAGGCTCGCTTGATGAGTCAGGCGCTGCGCAAGCTGAGCGGTGCCATCAAGCAGACGAACACGGCCGTAATCTTCACCAATCAGCTGCGGCAGAAAATCGGCGTGATTTTCGGAAACCCCGAAACCACGACGGGCGGCAGGGCGTTGAAATTCTACGCTTCCGTGCGTTTGGACATTCGCCGTGCCGAAAGCATCAAGATCGGCCAGGACATCGTGGGAAACCGGGCGCGCATTCGGGTGGTAAAGAACAAAGTCGCACCGCCGTTCAAGGTGGCGGAATTCGACATCATGTACGCCGAAGGCATTTCCAAAATGGGCGATATCCTGGATCTGGGCGTGGAGATGGAGCTGATCGACAAGCGTGGATCGTACTATTCCTTCGGGGAGACGCGCCTGGGCCAGGGCCGGGAGAACGCCAAGAGTTACCTGCGTGAAAATCCCGATATGTCTCAAGAGCTTGAATACGAGATCCGCAAGGCCGCCGGCCTCGAAGCCACGATGCCCGAAGAACCGATTCCGGCTGAGGGTTTGTCCGTTGAAGATGCGCTGCCGCTCGAGGAAGTCAATGCCTGACCGGTCCTGTGAATCCTCTTCCTGAGTCCTTGGAGAGAGGTGGAAGTTTGCCTGGAGAACCTAGAAAAGTGAAAAAAACGGCGTTGCTCGTTATTGATGTTCAGTCCGGATTATTCGGAGGAGTGGATGTCCTTTATCGGGAAAAGGTCTTACTTGAGACGATCAATGAATTGGTCGACAAAGCGAGACGATCTGACGCTCCGATTTTTTGGATTCAGCATTGTGAAGCGGAAGTAGGTAGTCCACTCCATCCCGATTCAAAAGGATGGCAGGTCCATCCCGAATTGAACAAACGAACGGAAGATGTCCATATCCGCAAGAGCCATCCCGATTCCTTCCAGGACACGCGGTTAGAGCAGGAGTTGAAATCACGCGGAATTGGCAGGTTGGTCGTTGCCGGACTGCAAACTGAATACTGCATTGATACGACGTGCAGAAGGGCATACAGCCTAGGATATGAAGTAATCCTGGTCGAAGACGGGCACAGCACCTATGACAGCGAACATCTCAGTGCGGAACAAATCATACGTCATCACAATCAAGTATTGGGATCTTGGTTTGTAACGCTGGAAAATTCCATCGGCATCTCTTTTGCTGCGTAAGAATGTCAGGTACGAGCATGTGGAAGAAAATAGACTCTTCTCGGAAAGAACGCCAGGGTATCCGTCCTGCGACAAAGGATGCAATCGAGTAGCCCGAAGCCGTACGCGTGCACATGAGCTTCGTTATGAGTGGCGGTGGCGTGTGTCGTCCGATCTCTTTGAGGGATCGGACGACCGCTTTTCTCCTTCGAAGTTTATCACCGGAAGCTTTAGATGGAACTTTCTTTTTGGAAGGAATAGGGAGGGAAGACCGTACTTGGGTGAAAACCGCTCTTTGACTATAATCGATAGGATGAAGAGAGAAAATGCTCTACGGAAGCTGGCTCTGTGCACGGTTTTCCTGGCGCTGTGGCTTTCGTCATGTGTTTCGAAGCCGGAGACGAGCGTGCCGTCCGCTGGGCTCCTACAACCCATACCTACGATGACTCCGAATCCCGACTTTACCACGTCCGCTGAATCAACTTCTGGGGTGAATTCTTCCGGGTCTGGTTGTGAGAACGATGCGCGGTTTCTCGAAGATCTCACTTACCCCGACGGCGAGGTGGTGGTGCCGGGCCAGACGATAGACAAACGCTGGTCGGTTCAAAACAACGGCAGTTGCGACTGGGGACCGGATTACCGTTTGATCCATCTTGGAGAAGATGATTTCGAGGCACAGGACGCCGTGGCGCTTTATCCTGCCCGCGGGGGAACGAATGCGATATGGCAAGTCGGACTTCAGGCGCCGCGGGAAGTTGGCCAGTATGTAAGCCAATGGCAGGCACAGGCGCCGGACGGTACGATGTTTGGCGACGTGGTCTACATTTTAATCTCCGTTGAGAAGCCCACACCCACGCCCACAGCGACCCCGCTCATTTCTTCCACGCCGACGCCTTAATATGAAATCGGCTTCCATTTTCACAAACAGAAGCCGGATCGCTATCCAATTCATACGAAATGCGGACTTTAGGTGCCTTCTTCCCAGGAAGCCAGATAGTTCTCTTGCTGGGTGGTCAATTTATCGATCTTGACGTTCATCGATTCCAGTTTCAAGCGGGCGATTTCCCGGTCGATGTCCTCCGGGATGGTGTACACGCGGTTTTCGAGTTCTTCGCCGTGTTGAACGATGTATTCCAACGACAGCGCCTGATTGGCGAAGGAAAGGTCCATCACGCTGGCGGGATGGCCTTCGGCGGCCGCCAGGTTGATCAGACGCCCTTCACCGAGCAGGTTGATGGCGCGGCCGTCTTTGAGCACGTATTGGTCGATGAATTCCCGCGGCTTACGCACTTCGGTGGACATTTTTTCCAGGGCGGGGATGTTGATTTCCACGTTGAAATGACCCGAGTTGGCCACGATGGCGCCGTCTTTCATCACATCGAAATGATGTTTGTCGATCACGTTGATGTCGCCGGTGAGGGTGCAGAAAATGTCTCCGATGGGCGCCGCCTCGATCATGGGCATGACGCGGAACCCGTCCATCACCGCCTCGAGCGCCGCAAGCGGTTTGACTTCGGTGACGATCACGTTCGCGCCCATACCCCGCGCCCGCATGGCCAGCCCTCGTCCGCACCAGCCGTAGCCGGCGACCACGAAATTCTTGCCGGCCAGAAGGATGTTGGTGGCGCGCACGATGCCGTCGATCGTGGACTGACCCGTTCCGTAGCGGTTGTCGAAGAAATGTTTGGTCATGGCGTCGTTGACGGCGATGACCGGATACTTCAATGCGCCTTCGTTGGCCATGGCGCGCAGTCGGATGACCCCTGTCGTGGTTTCCTCCGTTCCACCTCTCACCTCTGCAAGCAATTCGTTGCGGTCCTTGTGCAAGGTGCTGAGCAGATCGGCGCCGTCGTCCATGGTCATGTTGGGTTTGATGTCCAGTGCGGCGTGGATGTGTTCGTAGTAGGTGTCGTTGTCCTCGCCCTTGATTGCATAGACCGGGATTTCGTCGTGGGTGACCAGGGATGCAGCTACGTCGTCCTGCGTGGAGAGCGGATTGGAGGCACAAAGTATGACCTCCGCGCCGCCTTTTTGCAGGGTGCGCATCAGGTTCGCCGTTTCCGTGGTCACGTGCAGGCATCCGGCAACGCGCATCCCTTTCAACGGCCGCTCTTTTGTGAAACGTTCACACACCTGGCGTAGAACGGGCATTTCTTGAGCGGCCCAGTTGATCCGGCGACGACCGCCTTCAGCCAGACTGATGTCTTTGATATCGAACTCCGAACTCATGCTATTCTCCGTGTTATGAGATTACATCGCAGCGCGCAGGTTCTGGCTCGCGACGCCCGGCTATCTTACCACGCATATGCTTCGGGAGCCGCACCACCTGGACCGGGCCAAATTTCATCCAGCTTCTGGAGCGTATCGGGATCCAGCTCGATCGAAAGCGAATGAATGTTTCCCGTAAGCTGTTCCGAAGTGCGGGGTCCGATGATCGGCGCCGTCACGACAGGGTTGTGCAGCAGCCAGGCCAGCGCCACGTCGGCGGGTGCTTCACCCAAGTCTTTGCACAGCGCTTCGTATTTCTCCAACGCTTCTCGATTATCTTCGATCGACTTCTGCACTTGTTCTGCAGCGCGGCGTCCTTCCTTGACTTTCTTCAAAGCGCCGCCCAGCATGCCTCCGGCGAGTGGACTCCAGGGAATGAGCCCCAGGCCGTATTCGCGGCAGGCCGGAATCACTTCGAGTTCGATCATGCGATCGTTCAGGTTATACAGGCTTTGTTCCGAAACCAGCCCCATAAAGTTGCGCGCTCGAGCTGCGCATTGCGCCTGTGCGATGTGCCAACCGGCAAAATTGCTGCTGCCGACGTAAATTACCTTGCCTTCACTTACCAGTTGCTCCATCGCTTGCCAGATTTCCTCCCAGGGAGCTTCGCGGTCGATGTGATGCATCTGATACAGGTCGATGTGGTCGGTCTGCAGGCGCCGCAGGCTTTCTTCGCACGCGCGGCGGATGTGGTAAGCGGAGAGGCGGCTTTCGTTGGGCCAGTCGCCCATGTTGCCGTAGACTTTCGTGGCCAACACGATCTTTTCCCGGCGGCCGCCGCCCTGAGCCAACCAGCGGCCGATGATCTGTTCGGTGATTCCTTCACCGGTTTTCCAACCGTAAACGTTGGCTGTGTCGAAGAAATTAATTCCTGAATCCAGCGCTTCATCCATGATCTTGAAGCTGGGCGCCTCGTCCGTTTCAGGACCGAAGTTCATCGTGCCCAGGCATAAACGGCTGACCGTGAGACCCGTGCGTCCGAGTTTCGTGTATTCCATACTTCTTCCCTCCTTAAGGTGCTCAATCTTTCACTGTATGAATTCATTGTACCTGAACGGGATGCTTCTTCAGTGGCTGGCGCTTTCTTCTTCCGAAAATGTTTGTCCCACTTACCACATGAATGAGAAAGCCCCTCGTTGCTGGATACGGATGAATATTCGCAACCAGCATCCTGGATGCTGGCGCCGGATATTTACTCGGTGCCGGCACAAAGTTTAGGATGCGTTCGAAAGGACTCCTACCCCCTCATGATACCGGCAGTACGGCATGAAACCTACCTTTCGGTAGCAGTGGATCGCAGCTTCATTCTCCGTCGAAACGTTGAGTACGATGGTTTTGAATCCCGAATCCAGCAAATCTTGAACCAGGGCGCTTGTCGCGCGAGTGCCCAAGCCTTGTCCTCGCCGGTCGGGTCGGGTGAAGATATTTCCGACGGCTGCAACACCGGCCCATTTGGAGAGAATGTGAATCCCTGCGATGGACACCAATTCATTCCCCTCCAGGATTCCAAAAAAGGGATGCTCCTGAAGCTGCCGCGGATGGTAGGCGTCCGGCCGATCGGGGTGATCGGCGAAGAGGGCCTCGATTGCAGGTTGATCCGCGCTGGTTAACGTAGTCACCTCACCCTTGGGGATCCCGGGACAGGCTTCTTCCTTCAAGACCATACGGTACATGATCTCCTCTGACTCGACTCGCAGCCGATCGGCGAGTAAATCCTTATGCTCGGTTTTTAGCAGGTAGATGAAACGTCCGGGTGGAATGTCGCTGAGCAGCGGTTGGAGCTGCTCGACGTCACCGCTGGTGAAGAGAACCGCCGGAGACAAGCCGCGGTAGATTAGAACGACCGCACACTCATTGAACAACCAACTGCTGTTCTCGTCCTCCTTGGGATCGAGATCGGCCAATGCGTATGCGGACCAGACTCGATCGCGTTCCAGGAGCCCGCGTAGTTGCTCCCGTGCAATGGGATCCACCGTCACACCCGGTCCAGGTCGCCCTGATCGTCGAAATACTGGCGGAAGCGGGCGGTAAATTCCTTCAGGTCATAACTGTGCGACTGCGGACCGTCGGACTCGAGGCAGTAGGTAGCTGCCAATGCGCCAATCTGTCCACAGCGCTCGAAGCTCAGACCATGTGCGTAGCCTTTCAGAAAGCCGCTGCGGAAAGCGTCGCCGACGCCGGTGGGATCGAGAATCGCCTTGGGAGGGACGATTGGAATCGAGACCTCGTCGTCTGCGTTGTAAATTCGAGCGCCATGTTCACCGTGTGTGACGACAATGAATTCGCAGCATTCGAGCATCGCCGGAAGGTCGAGTTCGGTCTTGTCCTCGATCAAGCTGAATTCGTACTCGTTGGCGAACAGGGCCATCGCGCCTTCGATGCCTGCCTCGATGTCGCTTCCGGTAAGCCGCACGATTTGCTGGCTCGGATCGTAGATGTATGGAATTCCGAGTTGCTGGCATTCCTGGGCGTAATTTGCCATGGCTTTCGGATCGTTGGGGGAAATAACCACCAGATCGGGCTTTTCGGGAAGTTGGGCGAAGCTCAATTCCGAGGCGTATGCCATGGCGCCGGTGAAGAAACTGGCGATCTGCGCGTTGCACTGATCGGTGTTGACGAAAAAGGAAGCCGTGGCCACATCCGGGATGGCGCGGATTGCGCTTGTATCGACTCCCTGTTCTTCAAGCCAAAGCCGCTGCGCTTCGAAATCTTCACCGACCGTCGCCATCACGGTAGGGTGTTCGCCGAGCAGCGCCAGGTTGTAGGCGATGTTGGCTGCGTTGCCCCCAGGCCGGCGCACGAGTGTGTCGACGAGGAAGGACAAGCTGATGCATTCCAATTTCTCGACGAGGATATGATCCTGGAATTTCCCCGGAAAGGTCATCAAATAATCAAAGGCGATTGAACCGGTTAACACGATCTTCATGATGTCTCTCTCACTGCCTCCTCTAACGTGTTGGAGTAAGGTGGCCGGATGATGCCCGCCTCCGTGACGAAAGCGGTTATCAGTCTTTGTGGGGTGACGTCGAATGCGGGATTGCGCGCCTTGCTTCCGGCGGGCGCCACGCGTTGTCCATCCTTCTCCAAATCCAGCACTTCACCGGGATCGCGTTCTTCGATGGGAATCCGCTCCCCGGTGGAGAGCTGCAGGTCGATGGTCGAAGTGGGCACGGCGCAATAGAACGGTACGCTGTTGTCGTGCGCGGCCAGGGCGAGCATGTAGGTGCCGATTTTGTTGGCCACGTCGCCATTGGCCGCCACACGATCCGCACCGACGAAGACGCTGGCCACTTCGCCGTTTTGCAGAAAGTACCCCGCTGCGTTGTCGGTGATGATTTCGTAGGGAATGCCGTAGCGCTCGAGCTCCCATGCCGTCAGGCGCGCTCCCTGCAGGCGCGGGCGAGTCTCGTCGACCAGGATGTGCAGGCGTTTTCCCTGTTCGTGCGCCGTGCGGATCACACCCAGCGCCGTTCCGTAGTCCACCGTTGCCAATGCGCCGGTGTTGCAGTGATGCAGCAATGTATCGCCGTCCTGAATCAGCGCAGCGCCATGCCGGCCAATTCGGCGATTGATTTCTACATCTTCGTCCGCGATGGATTGGGCTTCGTCGAGCAGCGCCTTGCGCATGCGTTGCGGACCATCCACTTTCAGGTTATCGGCGGCGGCCAGGAGGCGGTCCAGCGCCCAGCGCAGATTGACCGCGGTCGGTCGTGTGGCACGCAGCAATTTCGCCGCGCCTTGAATGTCGCCCCATAACTCCTCTGCGCTGGTAGCAGATGATTGATAGCCAGCCAGGGCCAGTCCGAATGCCGCTGCAGCGCCGATTGCCGGGGCGCCGCGCACGGCCATCTGACGGATGGCATCGGCTACTTGCTCGACGTTCACCAGATCGACGGTCTTCAACTCCGTAGGGAGCAGGCGCTGGTCGATCAGGCGTACGGCAGGTCCATTTTCTTCCCAGTTAACCGATCGCATGGCTTCACACAAAAAGGCGCCCTCATCTGAGAGCGCAGTAGAATGTTCGTTTGCAGTGTAGCATGGAGAGCTGAAACTCACAAGATTGACGTTCTTCTGCCCTTGCTTTATGATGCACCCGTGCGACGGCGTGCGTCTCGAATCTTACTTTTTTTGATCGTTACCGCTGTTGGGAATCTGGCCTGCAATCTTCCCGTTTCCATCAGCTTCCTCGCCACACATACACCTACGCTCACTGCTACGGCTACCGTCACGCCTACCGCCACGATGACGCCCACACCAACGCTCACACCCACTCCACAGCCTGAAGCGCGGGTAGAGTTGGGTGAGCAGGCCCTGTTTGTTGGGAATTGGGATCAAGCGCTTGTCGAGTTCGACACCGCACTGAACTTCGCGCCGGACGACGATACCCGGGCGCGAGCGCAGCTTGGCGCTGCAAAAACGCACCTGCAGGCCGGACGCTTCAATCAAGCCGTGGATGCGTCGACCCATTATCTGACCAACTTCAGCCAACACGAAGACTTCGGCCAGGCTTATTTCCTGCGCGCCGAGGCGTACCAGGCGCTTGGCATGCCTCAACAGGCGTTGAGCGATTACCGTGCTTACCTGGAACAGCGTCCCGGACTCGTCGATTCATATACGCAGGAACAGATCGGGGATATTTTATATGCAGCGAAGGATTATGCCGGAGCGCTCGAGGCGTATCAGGCGGCGCAGGTGTCTCCCGGATTGGATCAAGGATTGAGTGCCGAGATCAAAGTTGCCCGCACGCGCGCCGATTCCGGAGATTATGAGGCCGCAATTGCAGCGTACGATGCGATCTACAACAAGACCGGCGAAGATTACCTGCGCGCTTTGATGGACTATCTCATGGGGCAGGCGTATACCAAGCTCGGCAATTATGAGCAAGCGTATGCGCGCTATCTCGATGCGGTTGCGAATTACCCCGGCGCCTATAGTTCGTATGAAGGCTTGGTGATTCTCGTCGAGGCTGGCGTAGCGGTAAGTGAGTTCGATCGCGGCCTGGTGGATTATTACGCCGGCCAGTACGGGGTTGCCCTGGCCGCCTTCGATCGATATTTGTACGCGTTTCCTGATAACCACGACGGCACGGTGCATTATTTCAGGGGTCTTACATTACGCGCTTTGGGGAATTACGAGGCTGCCGTTCAAGAATGGGACGTACTCATCACAGATCATCCCGAAGGTCCTTATTGGGATTCTGCCTGGGAGGAGAAAGCTTATACCCAATGGGCATATCTCGAGCGATATCCTCAGGCGATTGAGACTCTCGAGAATTTCGCGGCTGCGGTTCCGGATCATGCCCGAGCGGCGGAATTTGTCTTCGACGCCGGCCGGGTGAGCGAAATCAGTGGGGATCTGCCAGCGGCGATCGAATACTGGGAACGGGTGGCGAGGGAGTATCCCGATTCAACTTGGTCCTTCCGGTCGCTGTTCCTGGCAGGTACTGCCCACTACCGCCTCAAAGAAATGGATTTGGCCGCCGACGTACTTCAACGTTCCTTGGCTCATGTGCGTGGCGCGGATGAACGCGCTGCCGCCTATCTGTGGATCGGCAAGGCGAACGATGCTGCTGGTGATCCTGAAGCGGCGAGAGCGGCCTATCAATTGGCTTCCGAGGCGGATCGCGGCGGGTATTATTCCATCCGCGCTGCGGACATCCTGGCCGGCTGGGAACCATTTCATGTGCCGGAAAAGGGCTTCAATTTCAAATACGATCTGGATGGAGAGCGTGCGCAGGCGGAGGAGTGGTTGCGCACCCAGTTCATCATTACGGGGCCGGAGCCGTTGACCTCGCTTTCCCCTGCACTGGCCGGCGATGCGCGCATGATCCGGGGAATGGAATTCTGGGCGCTGGGACAGTACGAGAATGCCCGTGATGAATTCGAATCGCTGCGAGAATCCTACGCCAACGATGCGGAAGCGACGTACCGTTTGATGCACACCTATCTGGAAATCGGTCTCTATCGATCGGCTATCTACGCCGCGAAGCAGATCATGACCCTCGCC
>Ga0315554_1002281_pt1 | contig 11096 bp, 9 predicted proteins | sample SalMarSW160370MG_FD_202114 | JGI IMG/M metagenome (GOLD analysis project Ga0315554, IMG submission 202114) | Salt marsh sediment microbial communities from the Plum Island Ecosystem LTER, Massachusetts, United States - Salt Marsh Sediment SW1603-70 ... | reverse complement strand
TTAAATCAAACACAAAAACTTGATGTAATTTTGAAAATTCTAACAGAAAACGATTTTAGATATTTTATAAAGCAGCCTGTTGATAGAAATATTCCCTTTATAAATAAAGACAACAAAAACTATCCCGAAATGGATTTACAACTAAATATTTTTGCATATAAATTTGATAAATAAATTACTTAAAATATATAAAAATCAAACTTTCAATCCTGGATTTATCGGGATATTTATTAATCCTTTCTTTTTTATAAGAAGAGGCTTATTGAATGGAATTAAGAAATATGCGAATCAATTAAGCGGCAACTTACTTGATTTTGGATGCGGTTCAAAACCATATATAAAATTTTTTAATGTTGAAAAATATTTTGGTGTCGATATAATCAACAGGGGACATCCGCATGAAAACGAGTTAGAAGCAATAGATGTATATTATGATGGAAATAAACTTCCATTTAAAGATGAAATCTTTGATTCAATTTTTAGCAGCGAAGTTTTTGAACATGTATTTAATTTGGATAATATTCTGAATGAATTAAGAAGAGTATTAAGAAAAGAAGGAACTGCTTTGTTTACAGTACCATTCGTTTGGGACGAACATGAAATCCCGTTTGATTTTGGCAGGTATTCAAGTTTTGGAATTAAATATTTACTGGAAAAACATGGTTTTAAAGTGATTGCTTTGGAGAAAAGTACCAAGTACCTTGAAACTGTTTTTCAATTCTGGAATTTATATCTTTATTATAAGTTGTATACTAAAAACAAATATTTAAATATTTTTATCAATGTTTTATTTATTTCGCCTTTTACACTTGTCGGAATATTAATTTCGGGTATTTTACCAAACAATAAAAATCTATATAATAATAATATAATACTGGCTAAAAAAGTTTAGTGAAAGTTATTCACATATGTGTTTCGGATATATTAGGGGGAGCAGCAAGAGCGGCTTATTCTTTAAATAAAGCCTTGAATAATTCGGGAGTAAGCTCATCAATGCTTGTTCAAAAAAAGTACAGTAATGATAATACTGTTTTTCCTTTTGTTGATTCACCTATAAAAGAATTTCAATATACCCAACGATTTCTGTTAGACTATCTTTTTATTAAATATTTAACTTTAAAAGAAAGAGGCAGATTTTCCTTTCCATATTGGGGAGCAAATGTTACCAAACATCATCTGATTAAAGAAGCGGATATCATTCATTTGCACTGGATAAATCAAGGATTTTTTTCTTTTAAAACTTTCCAATCACTTGTTAAATTAAATAAACCAATTGTTTGGACATTTCACGATATGTGGGCTTTTACCGGGGGATGTCATTATAGTTTAGGCTGTGAAAAATTTAAGACAAATTGTCTTGAATGTCCTTCTTTAAAATTCAAGGGAAAGAATGATTGTTCCCACAAAATATTTTCAAAAAAAACATCTTTATTTAACAATTTAAACTTCAGCATAGTTACTTGCAGTAATTGGCTTGCCGAAGAAGTTAGAAAAAGTTTTTTACTAAAAAATTATTTCGTTACAGCAATTCCCAATACATTAAATATTGACATATTTAAACCTGTAGAAAAAAATAAAGCTCTTTCTTTTTTTAATTTACCGAAAGATAAATATTTTATTCTTTTTGGAACAATGACCGTAAAAGATAAGAGGAAAGGATTTGATTTATTAAAATCGAGTTTAATAAAATTGTACAATGAAAATGTATCATTAAGAAACAAAATTGAAATTATTGTGTTCGGCTCTGTTAATCAGGAACTATTGGCAGACATTCCATTCAAGACCAATTTATTAGGGAGAATTAAAACCAATGAAAATATTGCATTAAGCTACAATTGCGCGGATGTTTTTGTTGCACCATCTATTGAAGATAATTTACCAAATACGGTAATAGAATCATTAGCATGTGGCACGCCGGTTGCGGCTTTTAATATCGGTGGAATGCCGGATATGATTGAACATAAAAAAAATGGCTATTTGGCCGAACCTCATTCTATTGATGATTTATCAAACGGTATTGATTGGATTTTAAAGGAAAAATCGGGAGGAAAAAATTTCCAACTGGCTGCGAGGGATAAAGTATTAAATAGTTTTTCACCTGAAATTGTTTCAAAAAAATACATACAAATATATAATTCATTTTCAAATATTATTTAGAAACGATTGCTTGTTAAATAATAATTGAATAGTTTTATTTTAATCCAAATCGGGGAGTGGAATGAAAACCTCAATATTATTAAAAACTTTTCTTATCTTTTTTTTAATACTTAATGGTTGTTCAAAAGAAAGCTTGGTGGGTGTTAAGAAAGATGATACCTCAAAAGGCTCAATTGAATTAAAGATTAATAAAAATGCTGCACCTCCTGAAGTTCAGCAAATAACTGCTCTTTTAACCCGTCAGGATTATGATACATTAAGAACCAGTATAGATGTAAATAATGATTCTTTAAATATAATTTCATTTCAAAATATTCTTATAGGTGGCTGGCATTTAACAGTTGAAGCAGAAAATTCCGAAGGAAAAATTATATATAGAGGGGTAAAAGATATTACAATATTAGAAGATGAAACGATTGATGTTTATATAACATTAACGCCAACAGGAAACGGTAAAGGAAATATTAATATATATGTTAACTGGGGAAAAAATTCATGGGTCGACTATTATAGTAATCCAATTTTCGATAATCCGTCTATACCATATGGAGTAGCTCAATGCAAGATTATTTTTGACGATAACAAATATAAAATGTGGTATACTGGTCTCTATAATTCAGGTCAGGCCGAAATATGGTATGTTGAATCTTCTGACGGAATTAACTGGAATGAAAGCACTAGTTATTCTGTATTACAAAAGGGGGAACTGGGAACCTGGGATGATTATCGAGTTGGAGTTGGTGCAGTATTAAAGGATAGCAATAATTATAAAATGTATTATTATGGTTGGCAGGATCAATATTCTATTTGGCAAATCGGACTAGCTGTATCTAATGATGGAATTAATTGGGAAAAGTATCCCGAACCGGTTTTACCGGCAAATGAAATAGAGTTTCAAGTAGGTGTTTCCGATGTCGTCAAGAAAGATAATACTTATTATATTTTTTATAGCTATAGATCTGATGCTTATACGGATAATTACAAAATAAGCTTAGCCACTTCAGCCGACGGGATTACCTGGAATCGATGTAACCAAAATCCAATTATTTCTGCTACTGTGCAGTGGGAAGGAAATAGCATTTCATATCCGACTGTTATATTTGATAATAATAAATTTCTTATGATGTATCAGAGTGAAGATAGAACGGCATTCGGATTAGCAACATCCGAAGATGGTATTAATTGGATAAAAAATGAGTCGAACCCGATTTTTAACTTAAGCAGTGTTGTTAATCATTGGACTTCTTTCATTTATTATCCTTTCTTAAGAAAATTTAACAATGAATATAGAGTATATTATACGGGAAGGGACAATAATAATATACTTCAATTAGGAGTTGCGAGAAAATAAAAATAAATCGGATCTATTAAAGCTATGTTTTGATTCTAACTTTTTAATTGGATATGCATGAAAACCTGTTATAAAGTTAGGGGAGAGTTTGTAAATGAAAAAAATACTATGGTTAATTTTATCATAAAAGATATAAATAATCAAAAAAAATTCTGAAAGGTTCTTTATTTTTTTATAAAAGTTTAAAAGGAGAAAAATGAAAAAGGGTGAAATTATTTTTTTATTCATTATAACCATGAACTTAATTTTTTTAGATAGTTGCTCAAATGAAAATTTAGTAGGTGTTAATAAAGATAATACATCAAAAGGCTCAATTGCATTAAATATAACTAAAAGTGCTATACCCTCGGAAGTTCATCAAATAACTGCTTTTTTAGCACGTCAAAATTATGATACCCTAAGTACAAGTATAGATGTAAATAATGATTCTTTAAATATATATTCATTTGAAAATATTCCAATAGGTAGCTGGCATTTAACAGTTGAAGCAGCAAATTCAGAAGGGAAAGTAATTTACAGCGGTGAAACCGATGTTACTATTCTTGAGGATGAGACCATAGATGTATATCTTACTTTAACTCCTGTTGGCAACGGAACTGGCAGTATTAGAATATTTGTGAATTGGAGAAATAAATGGACTGATTTTTATGGAAATCCTATACTTACATCAAATGATAATCCCGGCCTTCCCAACTCCATTGCACAAGCAAAAATTTTATATGATAATGGTATTTATAAAATGTGGTATTTGAATCTCTATAATTCAGCAAAATTTAATGCTTGGTATGCTGAATCAAATGATGGGATAAGCTGGCATAATGTTCAAAATGAACCTGTCCTTATCCCCGGCGATTCGGGAAGCTGGGATGACTATTCAGTTTATCCTGGAGCAATTATTAATGAAGATAATATTTATAAAATGTATTACAATGGTTTTCAAGATGAATATGGAAAATGGAATATAGGGCTTGCCGTTTCTTCGGATGGATTACATTGGGAAAAGAATAATCAACCTGTTCTAGTTGCAGATGATCAAGAGTATCAAATTGTTGTATCATCTGTTATAAAGTATAATAATACTTACTTCATGTATTATACTGTCAGGCATTACCCTTATTATTCAATTTCATTAGCTCTTTCTACGGATGGAATAAATTGGACCAAATATAAAAACAATCCTATTTTAACAGCTAGTCAAGAGTGGGAAGGAACGGGAGTTTTATACCCATCTGTTATATATGAACAGGATAAATTTGAAATGATATATATGGACGCTGATGCAAATGAATTCGGATTAGCAATTTCAAATGATGGAATTAATTGGGAAAAAGAAAGCAACCCGGTATTTAAAGCTGCCGACACAAACAATAAATGGACTGATAGAATTGCATATCCAAATTTCAATAAATTCAATTCTGAGTATCGAATATATTATACTGGCTATATTGGTAGTAACTATGGTGTCATAGGGTTAGCCACAAAATATTAATGAATCATTTTACATGAGATAGTAAATGAAAAAATCAATATTAATTATATCCTTAATTGCAGTGCTGTTTTTTAGTAATTGTACCAATGATAGTCTTGTTGGCATCAATTCGGCAAGAACTTTAAGAGGGGGAATTTCATTAAAATTTGAAAAAACAAATGTCCCTTCTGAAGTTCAACAACTAACTGCAGAATTATCACGTTCAAATTATGATACATTGCGAACTAATGTTAATGTTTTTAGCGATTCATTGAATATGATTTCTTTTGAAGCTGTTCCTGCTGGAAATTGGAATTTAAATGTAGATGCAAAAAATTATGAAGGGAAAATAATTTACGGTGGAGAAACATATGTAACAATAATTGAAGATGAAACAATTGATGTCTATATTACGCTAAATCCGGTTGGCAACGGAACAGGCAATATAAATATTTTTGTTAATTGGACTCAGAACGGATTAAAATGGATTGATTATCAAAATAACCCAATCCTTAGTGTTCAGGACATTCCTTATTATACTTTAGCTGTTGATCAGGCTCAAATAATGTATGATAACGGGAAATATAAAATATGGTTTGAAAATGTATATAATTCGGGACATGGAGATATTGGTTATGCTGAATCAAGTGACGGCCTAATTTGGCAGATTAATGCTTATAATCCTGTTCTTATCTCAGGTGAGCCTGGTGCTTGGGATGATTATACGGTGGGATTGGGATATATATTTAAAGAAAACGGAATTTATAAACTCTATTATGCCGGAATGCAGGAGCCTCATTATGGGAAAAGGCAAATTGGGTTTGCTACCTCAGCTGATGGAATTAATTGGGAAAAATATACTAATCCTGTGTTGCAATCGGACAGTAGTCAATATTTTCTGGGGGTACATTCCGTACAAAAAATAAATGATACTTATTATATGTATTATGAATCAAGTCCCCAAAACGATTATAAATTCAAAATAAATATAGCGACTTCTACAGATGGTATTCATTGGGAAAAGTATGGCAACAATCCAATTCTAAGTCCGGATAAAACATGGGAAGATGGTAGTATTGGTTATGCAACTATTGTTTATGCTAATAATGAATATAAAATGACTTACGGAAATAATACACAAAATGCTGTCGGTATGGCTTATTCGAGTAACGGTATACATTGGATTAAAGATAATGCAAATCCGGTTTTCAAATTGTCGGATGTTACAAATGGATGGTGTACTAAAATAAGTTATCCATTTTCAGTTTTGATTGGAAATGATTATAGAATTTATTATTCGGGAATCGGTAAAGATAATCAATTTCATCTAGGTGTTGCTTTTTGGAAATAGGAAATAGTACAATTTTAAAATCCAACTGATTATTGTCGATTTTTTTCTACAAAATTTTTGTATGTTAGAACTATAAGCGGTACCCTCTTTTAAGAATCCTGGATTGTTATGAAATTTGAAGAAAGAGTTCCTGATGAACTTATTATAGATAATCATTACATTGGCAGACCAGCTGATTTTAATGATCGGATAATTCAAAAAAGAATTAATTTATTAAAAAAAATTCCAAATTTTTTCGGAAAAGATTTGGAGCTTTTGGAAATTGGCTGTGGAAATGGTGCATCGATGCTATTAATTGCAGAAGACATGAAAAGTTGTCTAGGAATTGAAATCTTTGAGGGAAATAGGGAAGAGTTTCAAACTTTAAAGAATAAACTGAATGTAAATAATTGTGAATTTAAGATTCTTGATATTGAAAAGGAAAAAATCAATAAACAGTTCGACAGAATTATCAGCTTTGAAGTGATTGAACATTTAACAAACGAACTAAATGTTAAAGCTTATTATGAACTATTAAAAGACGGAGGAATTGCAGCGATATCTGTTCCCAATAAGTGGTGGATATTTGAAACCCATGGTGCGAGGTTACCAATGTTGCCATGGAACAGAGTTCCATTTTTCTCGTGGCTTCCACGCCCGATTCATGAAAAATTTGCTAATGCAAGAATATATACAAAAAATAGAATAAAAAAATTATTGGAGGAGGCAGGCTTTAGAATTAAAAATATAGAATATATAACTGCACCCCTGGATGTTCTGAAGGAAAGTAAACTAAAATCCTTTCTACTAAAGAATGTATTTAAGGGAGATACCACAAAAATTCCTTTTCTCTCAACCTCAATTTTTATAACAGCAGAAAAATGAAAATTTTATTGAGTGCATATCTTGTTGAGATTTTAATTTATCGACTTATTCAATATTTTAGTTAATTCTTCAGCGATATTTTTTCGATCATATTTTTTAATTACTGAAAAATTGGTTTTATATCTTTTATATCCGGCTGCAGTGTCAAAAAATTCTCTCACATTTTCATTAAAATTAAAAATCCTTCCCGCGTTTGCTTCCCCTAATATTTTTTTTACTTCTTCATTATCGTTGCCGAAAGCTATGATCGGTTTGCCGGTTCTTAAATATTCAAAAAGTTTTCCCGGCACGTGTCTTTTTTCATTTACCATCATTAATAAAATATCGCTCTTTAATAATTCTTCTAACATTTCACTATAAGGTAAAAATCCGAGGTATTCAACATTTTTTGAAATACCTGTCTTTTGGAGCATTTCATTAATTTTAGGGCTTATGGTTCCAATAAATTTAATTTTTATATTTCTTCCATTACTTATTTCACTTTTCAAATATTCCCAAAATAAAACCGGGTTATTATAATCGTACAAATTGCCGGCATGAGTTATAAGTTCTTCATCAGTTTCATAACCGCTTATTTTTTTTTCGATTTCACTAAAATCATCTTCATTATAACCCCAATATAAAACATGTGATTTATCTCTTATCCCCGGGTATTTTTTAATATAATCCTTTTTCATTGTTTCAGTAATAAAAACTATTTCTTTAGCTTTATTAATAACATTTGTTTCCATGTATTTATCTAAGGATTGGGTGAGTCGGCTTCGATTAAAATCTTTGTAATATACAATATCTGCCCAAGGATCAATAAAAACAGGAATATGAGGAATTTTAAATATCGAGCCCAATCTTCTGCCTAAAAGATGGGCAGTATGCGGAGGACCAATGCTAATAATTGTATCTGCTTTATTTTTAGATAAAAGTTTTTTTCCTTCTTTTACGCAAGGGAAAAACCATCCGGCTCTTGCATCGGGAACAAATATGTTCATCCTAATCCATAATGAAAGCTGATGATTGAACGACTTTTTGGTCTGTGACATACTTTCTGAAGCAACTAAAGGTTCATCCTTCCTTTTTCCTAACAATTTTCTATAAATGTTAAACGGTTCTATTGTTCCGGTTTTAATTACTTTTAGTCTGGGAGAAATTTCTTTAAGTAAAGTTTCATCTTTTTGATAGAAAGTATCTTCATTTACTGTGAGCACAGTTGGTTCCCACTCAAAATCAGGCAAATATTTAATCATCTTTAAAGGCCAATGAAGTGAGGCTTTGCCCGAAGGCGGCCAAAAATATGTTATAAATAAAACTTTCTTCATATACCAATACTATAATAGACCAATACAACTTTAAAAAATAATAAATTAAAATATAATTAACTCGATTATTACAAATAGAAAACTTTTATTCTTCATGAATATGTTTAGCCGTCAAAGTTTTTGTCATTTTATTATTCTAAGTTGTACTATACAAATTTATAGTTGTGAGAATTTATGTTAATTGATATTTCAACTTCTTTACCGCCATATAAAGTTGAGCAACCAAGAGCGGCGGAAGAATTAAAGAAAAGAATGGGGGAAAAACAGTCAATTGCAAGATTAATAGATGCGACCTCAAGTCATTCGGGGATAGAAACCCGTTACATTGTAATTCCTGATGCTGAAAATAACAATAATGAAAAATTTTATTCCAGCACAGGAAATTTGATAATACCTTGTACTCAAAAAAGAATGGAAGAGTATAAAAAATGGTCTGTAATATTAACTAAGGAGGCTGTAACGAAATTAATAGAGAATAATAATATTGAAACTCAAAAAATTGATAGGTTAATTACAGTATCTTGTACCGGTTTTTTTGCACCGGGATTAGATTATGAAATTATTAAGGAATTTAATTTTCCATTGCAAGTTAAAAGGACTAATATTGGATTTATGGGTTGTGCAGCTTCATTAATAGGTTTTAATTCTATTATGGAAGCAATGAATCATGCAAATAATTCTGAAATGAATTCCTTGCTTGTTTCGGTAGAACTTTGCAGCCTTCATTTACATCTGGAACCTTCCCGCGATAATATTCTTGCAAATATGATTTTTGCCGATGGTTCTGCAGCAGTTTTGTTTTCCAATGCAGAGAAATACAAAAATAAAGCAAAGCTGAAACTTATATCTACTCATTCTCTTTTGTTTGAAAATTCTTCCGAATATATGGGATGGAACATCGGTAATTACGGATTTGAGATGCTCCTGTCTTCCGATCTTCCTAAAATTATTATGAATGAAGCAGTTCCAAATTTAAAAAGAATTTTAAATTTAAACGGAACAAAACCGGAAGAAATAAAACATTGGGCTTTGCATCCCGGCGGCAAAGCAATTCTAGATGCATTACAAAATGGTTTGGAAATACCGGAAGAAAAAATGATCCCATCAAGATATGTTCTTAAATATTTCGGCAATATGTCATCCGCTTCAATCTTGTTTGTTTTAAAAGAAATAATTAATTCCGGAGAAGTAAAAAAGAATGATAATATTTGTGCAGTAGCTTTTGGCCCGGGCTTAACTATGGAAATTGCTTTAATGAAAGGAGCATAATGTTTTTTAAAAGAAGTCATTCAAAAGAAATTATGGATGATTTTTCTATTAAGGATCAAAGAATAGATTTAGCTTTGCAAGAATTGAAAATGATAAACAGATATCTTGGGGGTGAAAGTGTATCAAAAACCGGGATAAAAAAAATACTGAACAAGAAAGTTTATGAGAATCTCAAAATCCTTGATGCTGGCTCGGGCGCTTCTATTCCGCTTTTATCAATGAAAACCAATAATTCTACCTTGGAAATATTCTGCCTTGATAAAAATATTAGGGTTTGCAAATATTTAAAACGGAGTTCAGCAAATTTAAAAGTTGTTTGTGCAGATATTTTAAAACTTCCGTTTAAAGAAAAACATTTTGATATAATTCACGCCTCGCTTTTTCTTCACCATTTCAATAAAGAACAATTGAATATAATACTTTGTCTTTTAAAGGAGAATTCTAAACACGGGATAATTATAAATGATTTAAGAAGAAACATTTTAGCTTATTGCGGGATAAAAATCCTCATTCATTTATTTTCAAAAAGTGAAATGGTAAAAAATGATGCCCCGGTTTCTGTAAAACGTGGATTTATAAAATCTGAATTATTGGAAATATTACGCTCTGCAAAAATTTTCAAGTTCGAAATTAAAAGAAAATGGGCTTTCAGGTGGTTGATTGTAATATATTTATAGAATTATGAATTATGATTACGAGGTTGCGATAATCGGCAGTGGACCTGCAGGCTCAACTGCTGCAATAAATCTTGCTAAAAAAGGTTTTAATGTTTGCTTATTTGAAAAAAAATTATTTTCTGGGGAAACAGTCTGCGGAGAATTTTTATCAAAAGAAGTCACTGATAATTTAAAGGAATTAAATCTCTTTGAAAAATTTAAATCTTTAAAGCCTAACGAAATAATTTCCTTCCGCTTTGTTAACAGTAATGGTCAAGATATTTCAACTCCCTTAAATTTTAATGCTTACTCTTTAAAAAGATCAACTTTTGATGAATTCTTATTGCAGCAAGCAAATGAAAACGGGACAAATGTTTTTCAGCCTGCTGAAGTAATAGAAATAATTAAATTAAAAAATCATTTTAACCTAATATTTGATTCATTAAATAAAAGAGAAAGTGTTATAGTGAAAAACGTAATTGCAGCTTACGGCAAGCAGAATATATTAGATAGAGGATTAAATAGAAAATTTGTAAATGAAAAATCTAAATTAACAGGTGTTAAATTTCATATTAAAGAAAAATATTTTAGTGATTTTAACAAAAATGAGATTCATATTTATTCGGGAGAACATATTAATAGCGGTATAAATGCAGTAAATGATAAT
>Ga0315554_1002280_pt1 | contig 11097 bp, 14 predicted proteins | sample SalMarSW160370MG_FD_202114 | JGI IMG/M metagenome (GOLD analysis project Ga0315554, IMG submission 202114) | Salt marsh sediment microbial communities from the Plum Island Ecosystem LTER, Massachusetts, United States - Salt Marsh Sediment SW1603-70 ... | reverse complement strand
CTGGACATAGATATCCTGTTTTACGACGACCGCGTTGTCAGGACGGAGGAGCTGGTTATCCCGCACCCCCGGCTTGCCAAGAGGGCCTTCGTGCTGGTTCCCCTGGCGGAGATTGCCCCCGACCTGGCGCACCCGTTAAGCGGCAAAACGGTGGCCGAGATGCTCGCGGAGCTGGGCGGGACGCAGGGCGTACGCCAGTGGCAGGAGGGCTAAAGGAGACAGAGTGTATCAGGTCTGCGTCGAAGGGCATTTTGATGCCGCCCATTTCCTGAGGGGCTACCGGGGTAGGTGCGAGGCCCTGCACGGGCACCGCTTCCGGGTGGTGGCTAGGGTGAGCGCCCCCGGTGTCGACGAGGTGGGTATGGCCTATGATTTTGCGGAGCTAAAGAGGCACCTCGGGGGTATCCTGTCCCGCCTCGACCATACCTGTCTCAATGAGGTGGCACCCTTTGACAGCCTGAACCCCTCTTCGGAGAATATTGCCGCCACGGTCTATAACGAGCTCCGGGCGGCGCTTGAGGGCGCTCCGGTCTCCCTGGCCTGCGTCGAGGTTTGGGAGTCCCCCCAGAGCGGGGTCGTCTACCGCCCGGACTAGCGGTGCGGCTCCGGGGGCAGCAGGTTGGGTATGGCCTGGGAAATGGGGTAGCGCACCCCGCACTTAGGGCAGTATAGAGAGCCGGTGACTACTTCCGTCTCGTTCTCCTCCTCTACCGCAAGTTCCAGCTTCCCCTTGCACAGTGGGCAGACCACAATATCCATAAGTTCTCGTTTCATGCCCTGATTATACCATAAGTCTAGCCTGTGATTACCTGGCGCGGGCGGCTGAATGTGGCTGGGAAACTTCTTGACAGGGTAAAAGACCTGGGGCTATCATGGGGGCGTCCTTGGCTTCGGACGGCGGGTTATTGCCTGAGTAAATTAGGTAAAAGGAGATAAGGATGTATCAAAAGATACTGGTACCCATGGACGGCTCTAAGCTGGCCGAGTGTGTCCTGGAGCATGTGAAGTCAATCGCCACCGGCTGTCAGGTGCCCACCGTGGTCTTGCTGCGGGTAATCGAGCCCATCAATCCCCCCGGTTATCTACCGCGCGACATGGCAGAAGGCGCCTACCGTGACGCCAGGGAGACCGCCGAGGTCCAGGCGAAGAACTACCTTAACGAGATGGTAGACAGGCTGAAGGCGGAGGGTATCGCTACGGAGGCCGACATCGCCGAGGGCCTGCCCGCCGACGAGATACTGGACTACGCCGACGAGAAGCAGGTAGACCTCATCGTGATGAGTACCCACGGCAAGACGGGCATCTCCCGCTGGTGGTCGGGCAGCGTCGCCGAGAAGGTGGTCAGTCAGTCCCTCACCCCGGTACTGGTGGTGACACCGCCGGGCTGCAGGATAGCCAAATAGATATTGCTGTCTTAGTGCGCCGGGTCGGCTCTCTCAGGGGGTGCGGCGTGAACCGGACTCTCGGCTAATTGAAGAGCGCGCCGATAAGGAAGACCTCATGCTGGAGACGGTAAAGGTGGCCCTGGATGAGGGGAAGTAACATGGGGCATAAAAAGGAAGACAAGCCGGAGAAAGAGGCGGCCCTGTTAGCGGAGCTAAATCTACTGGGCGATATGATGAAGCGGCACGAATGGGCCAGCTTCGGGCCCGAGGAGGCCGAGGAGGAGGCGAAGCTGGAATCGGAGTTGGACACCGAGGCCTCCAGCGAGGATGGTGAGGACGAGGCTTAGGCTTTCCGGCGGCGGTTCCTTAGAAGAGGGGGCTATGAATGATGCGGGATGAGGTTACCGAGCTATTCGATAGCGCCATATATAAAGAAATCGCCTCCCAGGCTTTCTATATAGCCGGGCAGGAGAAGACCGATGACCCCGGTGCCAAGCGGCTCATGGAGGAGCTGGCACAGGAAGAGCTGGAACACGCCCGCTGGCTGGAGGCGCTTAAGGAGAGGGGGGTGGCTAGCAAGGACTGCGAGCGGGACAGGGTGCCCAACCTGATGATTAGCGAGTATCTCAGCGGCGGCGACAGCCTGGAGGGTGCCGGCGTTCAGGAAACCCTGCTCTTTGCCATGAAGCGGGAGCAGCAGTCGGTGGACTTCTATTCGCGGATGATGGGTATAATGAAGGACGAGACCGCCCGGCTTCTGTGTGCCAAGCTGATGCGTGAGGAGCTGGCGCACAAGATGAAGCTGGAGGTGCTCTACGATGATATGATGGCTGCCGCCGAGGACTAGGCGGCCGTCGGCGAGGTGAATCTGCCAGGGAGGAGGTGTCCGGGTGTCTATTTCTTTCTACGGTAACGAGCTAATCAACATCGCCATCGGTATTGAGCGGAGGGGAATCGCCTTCTACGATGTCCTGGCCCGCTCAACCCAGAGTGCCAAGGCACGCGAGGTCTTTCTCTATCTGGTCGGTATGGAGCGGGAGCATATCCGCATCTTCCAGGACATGCTCGATGAGGCGGACAGGTTCGAGGTGCCGGAGAACTACGCCGGGGAGTATGCGGCTTATCTCCAGGCGCTGGTGGACAGCGCCGTTTTTACCGATGACGCCGTCACCAGCGAGCTGGCCACCCAGTCGGAGAACGATGCGGCGGCGGTGGAGCTGGGTATCAACGCCGAGAAGGACTCGATACTGTTCTACTACGAGCTGAGGGAGATGCTGCCCGAGCCGGGGCGTGCCACCGTCGATAGGATAATCGCTGAAGAAAAGCTGCACCTGCGGCAGCTTTCCGAGCTTAAAAAGGCGCTGGCCGCCTGAGGGACGGAGGTTTTTATGGTGGAAGCCAGGATACTGAAGGAATACCGCCGTATCGCCGTGGTTGGCGCTTCGGCGAACCCGGAGCGGGACAGCTACCAGGTGGCTAGCTATCTCATTGAGCAGGGCTATCAGGTATACCCGGTTAACCCCAACGCTAAGGAAATACTGGGGAGAACCAGCTATCCCGACCTCGGCTCCATAAAAGAGGGGGTTGAGGTGGTCGATATCTTCCGGCGTTCCGAAGAGGTGTTGCCCATCGTTGAGGAGGCGATTAGGGTCGGGGCTAAGGCGGTGTGGATGCAGAAGTCGGTGATTAACGAAGAGGCGGCGGCCAGGGCCAGGGACGCCGGTCTCATGGTGGTCATGGATAAGTGTATCCGTGAGGAGCACCAGCGCCTTACGGAGATGATGGACATGACCCTGGATGAGGTGCTGCGCAGGGCGATACGGAAGGAGATTACATCCTGGCTCATGTACCGTGATTTGAGCCGGAGGGTGACCCAGGAGGCGGCGCAGGAGGCCCTCAGGAAGCTGGCGGAACAGGAAAAGGGACACCGGGAGATACTGGAGCAGTACCGGCGGGGCGAGATTAAGGAGGGGGCGCTCAGCCAGAGCCAGGTGATAGATTATAAGATTATCGAGCACCTGGAGCAGCCCAGTATCTACCCTGACATGGGCTTTAAGGACATCTTCCTGCTGGGGGCCAGTCGAGAGAAGGCATCTCACGAGCTTTATCTCGGTCTGGCTGAAATCCACCCGCCGGGGAGGGTGCGTAAGCTTCTGGAGGAGCTGGCGGCGCAGGAGCTAGCGCACAAACAGCAGCTTGAACTCCTCTATACCGAGGTGGCCTTTCCGCAGACCGATGGCGGCTGATGTTTTAGCGCGGTGATGGTGATTATAGAGCTAGAGGAGGTAATATGGAAATAGAGTATGGAGCCGAGGTAGTGGATAAGAACCGTAAGCTCGTGGGGGTGGTCGATAAGGTGCTGCTTGACAAGTGGAGCGGCGAGATAGCCAAGTTTAAGGTCGGCACCGGCAGGGGTGGGGCGGACCTGCTTATCTCCCCCGACGATGTCCTGGAGGCCACCCCCCATGAAGTAAAGCTCAAGATTGCCATTGACGAACCCCAACCCCAGATGGGGGTGGAGTATGGGGCTGAAGTGTTTGATAAGAACGGCAAATTACTGGGTAAGGTTGATTATATCTTCAGCGATGCCTGGACCGGCGAAAGCAGCGGCTTTAAGGTCAGGCTGGTAAAGTCCAAGACCGAGTTACTAATTTCTACCGATGACGTGGTGGAGACTACCCCGGCTAAGGTCAGGTTGGGGGTTGCCCTGGAGGAGCTGGAGTCGGCTTGACCTAATGTCCCGGGTGCCCTCCGGGGAGGTGATACGGTGAAGAGCTACGATGCTGTCGTAATCGGCTCCGGGAGCGGAATGCTCGTCATAGAGGAGGCCCTGGCCCACGGCCTGAAGGTGGCTCTGGTAGATAAGGGGCCGCTGGGCGGCACCTGTCCCAATCTGGGCTGTATCCCCTCCAAGATGCTGATTTTCCCCGCCGATAGAATCGTTGAGATACAGGAGGCCGGGAAGCTGGGGGTGGGGGCCAGGGTGACGGGCGTCGATTTCCCGGCTATCATGGGGCGCATGAGGAAGAGCCTGCGCCAAAACCAGCGTCACATGCGCGAGGCTATCTCGAAGATAGCTAACCTGGACTTCTATGAGGGTGAGGGCCGTTTCCGCGGCGACTACACGCTTAGCGTCAATGGGGAGGAGATAAGGGGGGATAAGGTCTTTATCGCCTGCGGCTCACGCCCTTTCATCCCGTCGATAAAGGGCCTGGAGGGTAGCGGCTACCTGACCAATGAGACCCTGCTCGGGCTTAAAGAGAGGCCGGAGAGCATCATAATTATCGGCGGGGGCTATATCGGCGTGGAATACGGGCATTTCCTTCAGGCCATGGGCGCCAGGGTAACCATACTGGAGATGGCGGACCGGCTCGTGCTGGCTGAGGAAGCGGAGATATCCGCCGCCTTGCAGCAGGCGTTAAGCCGGCGCCTGGATATTTATCTCGGCACCCAGGCCGAGGAGGTGAGGAAGACCGGAGACGGGGTCAGGGTTACGGTCAGGGATACCGGGAGCGGTGCCCGCCGGGAGATAGCGGCCCAGAAGATTATGGTCGCCGTGGGCAGAAGGTCAAACGCCGACCTGCTCGGCGTGGAAAATAGCGGAGTGGAGACGGATAAGAGGGGCTTCGTCAAGGTTGACGCTTCCCTTGAGACCAGTAAGAAGAACATCTTTGCCCTGGGCGACATTAACGGGCAGCATATGTTTACCCATGTCGCCAACCGGGAGGCGGCCATTGCCGCCCATAACGCCCTGCATGACGAGAAGATGAAGATGGACTATAGCGCCATACCGCACGCCGTCTATTCCTACCCTCAGATTGCCTCGGTGGGGCTGACCGAGGAGGCGGCCCGGGCCGGGGGGCACACCATCCTGGTGGGCCGGGCCAGGTATTCCGACGTGGCCAAGGGTGAAGCCATGATGGAAAGCGAGGGCTTCGCCAAGGCTATCGTGGCCCGGGACAGCCGCCGCATACTCGGCTTTCACATAATCGGCCCCTATGCCCCGATACTGATTCAGGAGGTGGTTAATGCCGTGCAGTCCGGGGGGCATGGAGACGAGATAAACGACGGCATCCACATTCACCCGGCGCTTACTGAGCTGGTGCCGCTCACGCTGAGTAACCTTGAGGAAGCCTAGTCCCCAGATGGGCTACCGGAGGGAAGACTGAATGAATGGGTTCCGGGTTGCTCTGTTTCTGATGCTACTTACACTGCTCGCTATCCCCGGCGTATCCTGCCGGGAAGCGCCTTCGGAGACGGCTACCGAAAGCTGGCTGGCTGACGGCGTCATTACGGACGGTGAGTATTCCGGCCAGGCGAGCTACGGTGACTACGAGATACACTGGGACTCCGACGGGCAGTATGCCTATCTTGGTATCAAGGCCAAGACCACCGGCTGGGTGGCAGTGGGCTTTCAGCCGGGGCCGCTACACCGTGAGACGGACATGGTGCTCGGCTTCGTTACGAACGGCGAGGCCGGCGTCCTCGATATGTATAGTAGCGGTGAGCTCGGCCCCTGCCGCGCCGATAGCGAACTCGGGGGTAGTGATGACATCGTGGAGTTCGGGGGTAGGGAGCAGGGCGGTGTCACCACCATTGAATTTAAGAGGCGGCTGGTTACCGGTGACGGGTATGACGGAGAGCTCGCTTCCGGGGTAAACGAAATCATCTGGGCCTATAGCTCATTCGACGATACCAGGCAGAAGCATGCCGAGCATGGGTATGGCGAGATACAGCTCTAGCATCCCCATTGCACTTTTTCATAGCGGGGACTATCATGCAACTAGGGGGATGTGGTGGTGATATGGCGCTAAAGGAGGGCCGAGATGAAGATAAGCGCTCGCAACATGCTGAAGGGGAAGGTGAAGAGTGTTAAGCCCGGGGTCGTGAATACGGAGGTGGTGGTAACGCTTTCCGGCGGAGACATCATAACCTCGGTGATAACCAAGGAGTCCGCTGAGAGGCTGGCGCTGGCCGAGGGTAAGGACGTCCATGCCGTGATTAAGGCCTCCAACGTCATGATTGCCGTGGAATGAAATCGCTGGCCTATCTTCCCGGTGATAGCGGCCTTGACGGGTCCTTCTGTTTATGCTAGTTTGAAAGTGAACTTTCCGAGTCGTATGCCTAAACCCGGAGGGCATGGCATCCGGCCGTGTGGTGGTAAAACCCAGGGTGGAGATGGAAACGTCTCCGCCTCCCGTGCTTGGAAAGGAAAGTAGCATGAAAGACCGAACCATACTTAAAGAGGGAGCCGGTTTAGCTACGGGCTTTCTCTTTTCTTTTTATCATCCTCATTACTAAGCAGAGTGTTTGACTCTCCGAGCCAGGATACCTAAAGCCCCGGGCCACGGTAATCTGGCCGGCAGGGTGTCACGGGAAACAGTGACGCCTCCCGTGTTTGGAAAGGAGAGAAAGCATGGAGCAGTATAGCCGTTTTTGTTAAGCATCTCGAAATGCGGGGTGCTTTTTTCGTGCCGCAGTTTCTAAGTCGCCGGAGGTCTCTTTGGTAAGGGAGTGGGTAAGGTCTAACAAGCTGACGCTGACCTTTGTGCTGCTCGGGGCGGTTATCTTCCTGTTTATCATCGTCCCCCTGTTCCGCATGATTTTTGCCTCTGACCCCGTCATCTTGAAGGAGACCCTTTTCGACCCCGAGGTGACCAGGGCCATACTGCTCACCCTGTATACCGCCCTTATCGCTACCGGGGTCGGTTTCGTGCTCGGGGTGCCGCTGGCCTATCTGTTGGCCCGTCACGAGTTCCGGGGCAAGAGAATAGTCGAGGGGCTGATTGATGTTCCCATCGTGGTGCCCCACACCGCCGCCGGCATCGCCCTGCTCTTCGTCTTCGGGCGCAACTTCCTGATGGGTAGGGCCTTTGGTGCCGTGGGTATCCAGTTCGTTGATTCCACGGCGGGCATCGTGGTGGCCATGCTCTTTGTCAGCATTCCTTTCCTCATAGACTCCGCCAAGGAGGGCTTCAAAAAGGTGGATGTCAGGCTGGAAAAGGTGGCCCGCACCCTGGGTGCCTCGCCCTGGCAGACATTCTTTAAGGTCTCCTTTCCCCTGGCCTGGAGGAGCATACTCTCGGGGAATATCATGATGTGGGCTCGCGGCATAAGCGAGTTCGGGGCGGTCATTATTCTCGCCTATCACCCCATGATTGCCCCCACCCTGATATACGAGAGGTTCGAGACCTACGGCTTAGCCTATTCCCGGCCCGTGGCGGTGCTGCTCATCTTAATCAGCCTTATTATCTTTGTTGTCTTCAGGACCCTGGTAAAGGGGGGTAGAAAGGGTGATTAGGGTAAGAGACCTCTGGGTGGACTTGGGGGACTTCGTGTTACGCGGGGCTAACCTCGATATCTCGGCGGGCGAGTATTTCGTGATACTGGGGCCGACCGGGGCCGGGAAGACGGTGCTCCTGGAGTCTATGGCCGGTCTCTATCCCCTGAAGCGGGGGCGCATCTGGCTCGGCGGGCAGGAGGTTACCGGGCTCCAGCCGGAAAAGAGGGGTATCAGTATCGTCTATCAGGACCAGATGCTCTTTCCTCATTTCAAGGTGCGGGACAACATCACCTTCGGCTTGAAGATTCGGAAGAGTAGCCCTTCAGAGGTGGAGCAGACCCTGGTCTGGCTGTCCGAGCTATTGGGGATACACCAGCTGCTCGACCGTAAACCGGATACCTTGAGCGGTGGTGAGAAGCAGAAGGTAGCCCTGGCCCGGGCGTTGAGCGTCCGGCCCCGGCTCCTGCTGCTCGATGAACCGCTCAGCGCCCTCGACCCCGGTAGCCGCGAAGTCCTGCAGCGTGAGCTCCGGCGGATACACGAGCAGTATCGGGTCACCACGGTTCACGTTACCCATGATTTTGAGGAGGCCATAGCCCTGGCCGACCGCGTGGCCGTCATCGGCGATGGCGCTATCCAGCAGATTGGCACCCCGGAGCAGATATTCCGCAAGCCCAGCTCCGAGTTCGTCGCCCGCTTCGCCATGGTGAGGAATATCTTCCGGGGGGAGGTACGCGGCGGCGAGGGTAAGGACGCCCTGTTTGAGTTCGATGGCACCCATCTGGTGGTGGTCACCGAGCACCGCGGTCGGTGTCATGCTTCCCTCCGCCCCGAGGACATAATCGTCTCCCATGCCCCCTTCCCCTCCAGCGCCCGTAACTCGTTTTCGGGGACGATAACCGGGGTTAGCGATAAGGGCTCCACGCTGCTGCTGACGGTAAGTGCCCCCCCCGACTTTGTCTGCCTGGTTACCAGGAACTCCTTTGACGCCATGGAGCTGTCGGTAGGTAAGCAAATCCACATAACCTTCAAGGCGTCGGCGGTTAATATCTTCTAGGAAAGAGGTGCCTATGAAATACGAATGAATCCAGTACCTTTACAAGTAATCTTTAAGGAGGAGACAGATGAAGAGATTTTCCGTTATCGGTATCTGCCTGGCCGTGATTATGACCTTGGGCCTAGCGGTTGGCTGTGCCCAGCCGGCTCAGGAAACGGGGCTATCGGGGACGCTGCATATATTCCACGCCGGAAGCTTGACTGCACCATTTGATGAAGTAACCAGAAGCTTTAATCAGATCTATCCCGATGTAGAGGTCTTATCTGAGGCGGCCGGAAGCGCCACTACCATTCGTAAGGTAACCGAGCTACAAAAAGAGTGCGGCGTTATCGGCTCGGCCGATTACAACTTGATTCCGCAACTAATGTTCCCCGATTTCGCCGACTGGTATATCATCTTTGCTACCAATCAGATGTGTATCGCCTACACCGATAGCTCGCAGTTCGCCGACGAGATAAATGGCGACAACTGGTATGAGGTGCTGCAGAGAGACGGCGTCACCTACGGACGCAGTGACCCCGACCAGGACCCCTGCGGCTACCGGACCCTGATGGTCTGGCAATTGGCCGAAGAACACTATAACGTTCTGGGGCTATACGATGCTCTGTATGAGGGCGAAGGGGACGTCATGCGGCCGAAGTCCGTTGACCTCATCGCCCTGCTGGAGTCGGGTGACCTGGACTATGCCTTTGAGTACACCTCGGTGGCCGCAGAACAAAAGCTAAACTATGTGAAACTGCCACCTCAAATAAACCTGGCTGACGAAACCTACAGCGATTTCTATAATACCGCTGTGGTGGAGATTGCTGGTACCGAGCCGGGGACCACCATTGAGCAGAGGGGTACGGCTATCGTTTACGGGGTGACCATACCCACCGGCTCCACTGAGTATGACCTGGGCGTAGCCTGGATTGACTATCTGCTGAGTGATGAAGGTATAGCCATCATGGAAGCATACGGTCAACCAGCGGTTGTCCCCGCCCAGACCAACGACTCGGCCCTGGTACCCGAGCCGCTGCAAAAGTATCTCGATTAGCTTAAGTAAGTCTGTTTGGTTGTGAAAAGCCTCCGACTCCCTAAACGGTTTCGGGGGCTTTTGTTTCCGGGGTCTACGGGTGGTATTAGGGGAGGGGCTATGCTTGATTATCCTAGAGGCAGAGCCACTGCCCCACCGTGTTCACGGCGTAGCCGGTACCGAAGTATCCGGTAAAGAGGCGGAAGTAGTGGAGCTCCTCCTTGCTGCGAATCAGCGGTTCGCTGGCCTGTGCCTCAGCCATCTCCCGGTCTGAGATTTGCTCCTCGAAGTGGGCGGTCAGGACATCGGCCGAGCCCGAGCCCTGAGAAAACTCCTGTTTCCGCCGCCAGGCAATGGACCGTGGCAAATAGCTCTGGTAGGCCTTACGCATAATCCACTTCTTAATTTTTTCATCACCGTCGGGCATCTGCTTATAGTCGGGAGCTATGGTCAGGGCATAGTTTAATAGTTCCTCCGAAATCAGCGGTGCCACCACCCGTATCGAGTGTGCCATGTTCATCCGGTCAAGACGCAGAGCGGCATTGTTATGCAACTGCGCGATGCATTCCATCTGCTTCCCGAACAAGGCCTCGGCAGGGTACTCAGCGAGGTATTGATAGCCGCAGAAGACCTCGTCGCCCCCCTCGCCGGAGAGCAGTATCTCGATGCCCTGCTCACGGGCGTATCGGGAAACGAGATAGTTGGCCACCGAGCTCCTTACCAGGGAAGGGTCGAAGCTCTCCAAGTGGTAGATAACCTCGGGGAGGGCCTCCAGCATATCGCTGAGGCTGACGATGAGTTCGTGGTGTTCGGAATCGATGTGCTTGGCTACCAGGCGAGCTGACCTAATATCGCTGCTCTCGCCCACACCCAGGGCGAAGGTCGGGAGCTTGGCGTCTTTGCCCTTTTCCTTTTTGTACTCCCGGTTGGCGATATAGTTAATGATGCTGCTGTCCAGCCCCCCGCTGAGTAGACCCCCTGTAGGTAGGCTGAAGTCCACCCGGTTAGCGAAGCTCTTCTCAATGAGTTCCCTGATGTCGCTGGCCATCTGCTTCGGGCTAAGGTCCCGGGGGTGTGGTGGCTTTTTAGGGAGCTTAGCGAAGCTGGCTAGATGGCCGCTAGTGTCCATAGCGTATCCGTTGGGGAACTCGTAGACCGCTCTGCTCACCGCCAGTATCCCCTTGAGCTCGGAGGCGAAAAACAGGGTGCCGTTTCTCTCGGCGTAGAAGAGGGTCTTGATGCCGAGCAAACCGCGCGCTGCCAAGATACCTTTTCCGTCAAAGATGACCAAGGCGAAGATGGTATCGCCCAGATAATCAAGCACCCCCCGGCCATACTTCTCATAGAGGGCCAGTAT
>Ga0315554_1002279_pt1 | contig 11098 bp, 8 predicted proteins | sample SalMarSW160370MG_FD_202114 | JGI IMG/M metagenome (GOLD analysis project Ga0315554, IMG submission 202114) | Salt marsh sediment microbial communities from the Plum Island Ecosystem LTER, Massachusetts, United States - Salt Marsh Sediment SW1603-70 ... | reverse complement strand
AATTGTATTGCAGATTTTATTCAGACTTCATGGAGCTCCAGGAGCAACTACTATGGATGGAGTTGGTCAAGTGATATTGGGCCTGCTTTTTTAAATTATGTAAACATGAAATATCCTTACTTAAGCCCAACCCGTTCGACTGTTGGTGTAATGAACAATCCTGCTTCAGCGTGGGAACTCTACAAAACAGAAATAGATAACAACAGACCGGTTGTATTATTAGTTGATTCTAACGGAGATGGCAGCACGGATCATTTTGTCACGGGAATCGGGTACGATCCCGATAACCAGTATTATGGTATTTATAATACGTGGGATCATTCTATTCATTGGCTCCCCTGGAAAAAAATGCAAAGCGGTTTACAATGGGGGATTTATTGTTTTGAAAGATTGAATATTACTACACAAAAATATATGATTACAACTGTATCGAATCCTTTAGACGGTGGAACAACAATTGGTTCCGGTGTTTATGATAACGGGCAGCAAGCCATTGTAGAAGCTATTCCTAATACCGGCTGGAACCTCATCAACTGGACAGAAAACGGTAATGTAGTTTCAACTAATTCGAGCTACTCTTTCATAGTAATATCAAGTAGAAGTATTACTGCCAACTTCAACAAGATCCGGTATACAATCTCTTTAACATCCAATCCATCAAATGGTGGAACGCCTACAGGTGGTGGAGAATATGATTATGGTGATACTGTAACCATAAAGGCTGCTTCGGCTGCAGGCTGGCAATTTATCAACTGGACTGAAAATAGTAACATAATATCAACCGATACAAGTTATTCCTTCATAATAACTTCCAATAGAAATATTACAGCTAACTTCAGTAAGGTTCAATATACAGTATCCGTTTCATCCAATCCATCGAATGGAGGTACGACAACAGGAGGCGGAGAATATAATTATGGTGATACTGCAACAGTAAAGGCTGCTTCCGCTGCTGGCTGGAATTTTATCAACTGGATAGAGAATAGTAACATCGTATCAACCGACACAAGTTATTTCTTCATAGTGACATCTAATAGAAATATTGTAGCTAACTTCAACAAAATTCAGTATACAATATCCGTTTCATCAAATCCACCGAATGGAGGAATAACGACTGGAGGAGGAGAATTTAGCCATGGCGATACTGCAACTGTAAAAGCTTTTCCTGTTGCCGGCTGGAATTTTATCAACTGGACAGAGGATAGTAACATCCTATCAACCGATACAAGTTATTCCTTCATAGTAACCTCAAATAGAAATATTGAAGCTAACTTCAGCAAAGTTCAGTATACAATATCCGTTTCATCCAATCCATCTAATGGAGGTGAAGCAACAGGAGGTGGAGAATATAATTATGGAGATACTGCAATAGTAAGAGCTATTTCTGTTATTGGTTGGAACTTTATCCATTGGACAGAGGATAGTAACATCCTATCAACCGATACAAGTTATTCCTTCATAGTAACTTCAAATAGAAATATTGAAGCTAACTTCAGCAAAGTTCAATATACAATATCAGTTTTATCCAACCCATCGAATGGAGGTACAACTACGGGAGATGGTATATATTTTTATGGTGATACGCTACATTTAAACGCAAAACCGAATCCGGGTTGGAATTTTAAAAACTGGAGTGAAAATAATTTGGTTATTTGTGAAAGTGCAGTCTTTTCTTGTGTAGTAGATAAAAATAGAAATTTTGTAGCCAAGTTTGATTCAATTGTAACCGGTATAGATGTTCTTTCAATGATGAATGGAAATGTATCTGAATATTATATTACAAATAATTATCCAAATCCGTTTAATCCTCAAACATCAATTGAATTTGGTATTCCTGAAGAATCAATTAATACACTAAGGATTTTCGACATAACCGGTAGCTTGGTTCAGGTATTGCTGCAAAATAAGACACTTCCTCAAGGTCGATTTAGATACAAATTTAATGCTGGGAATTTACCATCCGGCATATATATCTATGTTTTAACTTCTGCATCAATAGTATCGAATAAAACCTATAATGCTGTTAAGAAAATGGTTCTCTTAAAATGAGTTAGCCGGTTTTTATAGAACGAAATTGTCCTTCAGTAAAAGGGAGGAGCTATTCGTGGTTTGTTTACTCAACTTTTTCAGCTTCAAAATGCTTAATTAGAATTTCTGCTTTTTTCTTTCCGATTACGGAAGCCAATTTATCGAAGTCGGAATTTTTTATTTCGGATATGCTGCCGATATTTTTTAGCAGCATTTGCGCAGTGGCAGAGCCAATCCCTTTTATATCCGTTAACTCTGTTTTGATTGTTCTTTTACTTCTCCTGTTCCTGTGAAATGTAATTGCAAAGCGGTGCGCTTCATTTCTTACCTGCTGCAAAAGCTTTAATCCTGAAGAAGTTTTAGGAATTGATTCCGGTTCGGAATGCTGCGGGAAAAATACTTCTTCAAGTCTTTTTGCCAGTCCGATTATATTATAATCTTTTATACCGAGTTCATTGAGCACTTCTACAGCACTCGATAATTGACCTTTACCTCCATCTACCATTATTAAATCGGGAATTTGTTCATTCTCTTCCAGAACCTTTGAATATCTTCTCCTTATTACTTCCTGCATACTTAAAAAATCGTCCGGGCCAACAATATCTTTTATAATAAATTTTCTGTATAAACTTTTTTTAGGTTTCCCATCTTCAAAAACAACCATGCTTGCAACGGAATCAGTACCCTGCAGATTTGAGATATCAAAGCATTCAATTTTTCGCGGGAGAATATTTAATCTTAAATCTCTTTGCAATGCAGCTACAGAATAAGGCACATAGCCTTCATTTTTCATCTTCTGCAGCTGAGTATCTTTTAATTGAAGTAAAGCATTCTCTTTACACATTTTTATTAAAGATTTTAATCCTCCTTTTTGAGGGACAACAAACTTAATCTTTATTGTTTTGTTTGCAGCTTGATTATTTGCTTTTAAGCTTAACCATTCATTCAAAGTTTCAGAATCGGCAGGTTCAACTTCAAGGACAATATCTTTGGGGATTTCAACATAATCCGTGTAATAAAATTTAACTGCGGATGAATAAATTTCTTCTGCTTCTTCATCTCCATCTATGCTCAATTTTAATTGTTTTTTGCCCACCAGCTTTCCATTCCTGATATTTAAAATTGAGCATGAAGCATCCTTGCCTTCATATGCTATTGCAATAACGTCTTTATCAATAAAATCATCACTTACCACTTTTTGTTTTGAAGATATAATCTGGAGCTGATCAATTTTATCTCTTATTTCGGCGGCTTTTTCAAACTCAAGATTTTCCCCGGCTTTCGCCATTTTTATTTTAAGATCATTTATCAGATCATCTGTTTTTCCCTTAAGCACTTTTATAACTTCACCAACCATATCGTTATAATCTTCTTTGGAAACCAATCCCTCACACGGACCATCACACTTTTTAATATGATAATCAAGGCAGACTTTGAATTTTTTCTTTTCGATAGCTTCTTGAGTTATGTTTAATTTACAACTTCTAATTTTAAAGACCTGGTTTATAAGCCGCAAAGAAGATTTCATATCTTTAACGCTTGTATACGGACCAAAATATTTTGACCCGTCTTTAACCACTCTCCTGGTTGGATAAATTCTCGGAAAAGGTTCATTTGTTACTTTTATGAAAGGGTATGATTTATCGTCTTTAAGATTTATGTTATATCTTGGTTTTAATTTTTTAATTAGATTATTTTCAAGAACCAATGCCTCGATTTCATTGTCGGTAACAATCAATTCCAGGTTGTTTATTTTGTTTACCAAGGCCTCGGTTTTAGGAGAACTTACCCCGCTTCCAAAATATGTTTTTACTCTATTTTTTAAATTTCTTGCCTTGCCGACATAAATAACTTTCCCTTTTTCATTTATAAATTGATATACACCGGGATTGCCTGGTAAATTTTTTAATTTAAACTCTAATTCGGGATTCATCATAAAATATTTTTATTAATCCTTATTACTCATAATAAAATTAAAACATTTGAAAATAGAAAAAAATGAATAAAAAAAAAGCATTTATGCCTGCTAAAAAAGCAAAAATTATTGTTGTATTTTTTACAAGTTAATAATATTTGTTTATATTAACCGGTATAAATTCCTTAGAATTTTTTTAGCTTAAATTCATCGTTGCGTTAATATTTATATTCGATTGTCACTAAGGCGTAAGCAAAAAAAATTAAGTACAATTCCACGAAGCTTATCGGGGATTTGTGTTCCGGGCTTATTCTACAGTGTGTACGTGTAGTTGTATCAATATGATATATATGAACGGCTATCACAAACGTTTAAAATTAACTGAAATACTTGATGTTTTTGGTTTGAAAAAAAACTACATTACGAAAAACAAACAAATACAATTATTTTTTAAACAACTAGCGGTAAGCAATGCCAAAGATAAACTTAACTAATAAATCTACTTCCGAACAAATTAGAATACTTAAGGATTATCTTAAGAGAAGAGCGCAACATTCTAACCAGGGAGATGTAAGAGTAACACAAGTTGTTAAAAGATTTAAACACAAAGCTTTATTAAGCGATAGAGAAAAAGCCGCTCATTTTAGAAAGTTATTGGATTTAGCAAGGAGAGATGAAAAAAAAGGAGAAAAAAAGATAGAGAAAAGGGGAGAGAAGAAAGTAGAAAAGTAGCTAATTAAATCTATTATTTTCAAACACTAATTTTTATCTCAATAAATATTTCCAGCAGAATGGTACGTGGAACAATTCTGTTTATGGATAATAACTTTCTATCCTCATTTTTCATATTAGTTTTTGAAGAAAATCTCCAATTATTTCATTTAACATTTTAATTTCAATTAGAAATGCGTCGTGTCCGTATATCGATTTAATTTCGATATATTTTGATTTAGGAATAAATGATGCAATATCCATTTGTTCGGAAGGGGGATAAAGTACATCGGAGGAAATACCAATATTTAAAGAATCTGCTTTTATACTCCCAAGTGCATCCCCGATTTTCCCCCTGTCATAACTTACATCATGCAGATCCATTGCATGAGATATATATATATATGTATTGGCATCAAAACGGTTTACAAGTTTTTGTCCCTGGTAAGACAAATAATTTTCAATCTGGAAAAAGTTATCCGGATTATAAAAATGATCAGTTTCATTAATTCTTAAGCGACCGAATTTTGCTTCAAAAGATATATCGCTCCGGTAACTAATCATTGCAATTTTACGGGCGAGGCTTAATCCGTGAAGTGGCTGAACATCATAATTCCCGTTATTCCAGATCGGATCATTTTTAATAGCATCCCTTGCTGCCTGGTTTAAAGCTATGCACCAGGGAGAATGTTTAGCAGCAGTTGCGATCGGTATAATAGATTTTACAAAGTCAGGATACATAACACCCCATTCGAGGACCTGCATACCTCCAAGGGAGCCGCCGGAAACAGTAACTAATTCGTTAACTCCTAATTTGTTTAACAATTTATACTGAACTCTGACCATATCTCTAACCGTTATTATAGGAAAACTCATACCATATTTTTTACCGGTTAAAGGGTTTTCACTCGAAGGACCTGTTGTTCCATAGCAGCCGGATAAAAAATTAGAACAGATAACAAAATATTTTTCGGTATCGAATACTTTTCCAGGTCCAATTAGACCTTCCCACCATCCCGGTTTCTCGTTAAACATGTTATTATATTTAAATAAGAATTCCGAGTGCTTTGACCGGGATATTTCTTCTTCGGTTATGATCCCGCTTGCATGTGCATTACCGGTTAGAGCATGGCAAATTAAAATGGCGTTTGTTCCGTCTCTGTTTAGAGAACCGTAAGTTTGATAAGCTACTGTAACTGAATTCAATTTTCCGCCTGAATCCAGCAGCAGCGGTTTTTCATCATTATAAAGTTTTATGAACTGTGTTTTAGATTCTATTTCCACAAACTCTTTAATATTGATATCCATAAAATTGTAAGAATAAGTGTATAAAATAATAAAGATTTAATTTACATTTAATTTTTTATATTGAATTATTTTCTAACCTTTAGAAAACTTATAATATTTTTGATAAACCCCAGCCTCTTTAAAGAAATCGGGGTAATTAATTAAACTAAACTAACAGACTTTACAGCAACTTTTATAGCTTCATCAAAGTCATGGATTATATCATCAACATGTTCAATTCCGACTGAAACTCTTACCTGTTCGGGAAGAACACCTGCTTCTTTTTGTTCTGTTTCGGATAATTGCTGATGTGTGGTTGAAGCCGGATGAATGACAAGTGTTTTTGCATCTCCGACATTTGCAAGCAAGCTTGCAAGTTTAACATTGTTAACAAAAGTTTTTCCGGCCTCAATTCCTCCTTTGATTCCGAAAGATAAAATTGAACCGAATAAACCGTTCTTTAAATATTTTTTTGCATTTTCATGATATGGATGGCTTTCAAGCCCGGGATACCAAACCCAATCGATAACCGGATTTTGTTCCAACCATTTTGCAACCTTAATTGCGTTCTGTCCATGCCGTTCAATTCTCAAAGAAAGAGTCTCAAGACCCTGCAAAAATAGAAATGCGTTGAAAGGACTTAATGCAGGACCAAGATCTCTTAACCCTTCAACTCTTGCACGGATTATAAATGCAATATTTCCGAATTGGGAATCCTTTCCAAAAACTTCATTAAAGTTTAAACCATGATAACTCGGTGAAGGTTCTGTAAAAATCGGGAAGTTACCATTTCCCCAATCAAATTTTCCCGAATCAACTATAACACCGCCGATAGAAGTCCCATGTCCACCAATCCATTTTGTTGCTGAAGCAACGACAATATCGGCACCATGTTCAATCGGGCGGGCTAAATATCCGGCAGCACCAAAAGTGTTATCAACAATTAAAGGAATTCCATGACGATGAGCTATTTCAGCAATTTGTTTTATGTCGGGTATATTTAATCTTGGATTACCGATTGTTTCAATATATAAAGCTTTTGTTTTCGGATCGATTAATTTTTCAAAATCTGCAGGGTTATCTCCGTCGACAAATTTTACATTTATTCCAAGGCGGGGGAGGGTAACTTTAAACTGGTTATATGTTCCGCCATAAAGAAGACTTGTTGAAACGATATTTTCACCGGCTTGAGCTATTGTTGTAACTGCAACAAATTGTGCTGCTTGTCCCGAAGAAGTTGCTAGTGCAGCAACACCGCCTTCAAGTGCAGCAATTCTTTTTTCAAATACATCAGTAGTTGGATTCATTATCCTGGTATATATATTTCCAAACTTTTGAAGCCCGAATAGATCGGCAGCATGCTGTGCATCATTAAAATTATATGATGTTGTCTGATAAATCGGTACTGCCCTCGAACCTGTTGTCGGATCCGGTTCTTGACCTGCGTGCAACTGCAGTGTCTCGAATTTGTAATTGCGTCCCTTTCCGTTTGTACTCATTGTTCTATCCTTTCTTTATGTATTTAGATATGTTTGCTAAATTCACTTTTATTTTATTCTTTTAGTCAATCGACTATAAATAAAAAACCTCTTCGAGAAAGATTCATCGAAGAGGTTTTTAAATTCTTCTCTCATCTTTCCCTTTTGTTCCGCTAATGCGTCACAGGGCAGGAGTTAGCACCAAAACCTCCGGATAAAAAACCGGAGTGGTTGCCAAGGTTTCACCGGGCCTGATCCCTCAACCTTTCTCGATAAGAGCTATATGTATTTACTTTTTTTTGTAATAAAAAAGCCCTTCTCGAATTATTCGGAAGGGCTCAGTCTACAAAATTTATTTTTTAAATAGGCTGTGTCCCTTCTGTATGATTACACATCATCATACAACAATGACACATCGCCATAAAGTTTAGTTTCCTTGTAATATATTTAAGTTCTTTTTTCATTGTGGATAAAGATAATTCTTTAAAGTTATTATGTCAATATCAGGGGATACTTTTATCAAAATATTTTTTTATTCATGAATAAAAATATAAAATTTCTTCATTTTTATTCGGACCATTCACAAAACTTTTTAATATAAAAGAATGTTCTTTTAATTTTATTTCGGCAGTATAATTATCATTACCGCATAGTATAGCAGAAGATGATCTTAATAATTCATTTTTTACAGGTATTAGATTAAACAGAAAAAACGGGTTATTCTCACCATATCTTAAGTGTTCCAAAGTTATCAAAGATTTATCTTCATTGTATCTCCATAAATAAATATTCTTAAACTGTATTTCCACATTTTTTTCATAAACATAGCCCCACATTCCAAATTCAATAAATTTAATTGTTGTCGGAGTAATTATATTAACTTTTACTTTACCTTTACCGATACTGAAAATTTTTGAATTTTGTGTTTTGGAACACGCAGTAATATTTATTGTTTTAATCTCTTTTAAAAGTTCCCAAAATATTTTATCTAACATATAAATAAGTTTTTAGAAAATTTTATATTTAATTTTGTAACAAAAGAATTTCTTTGCTGTGATTAATCTTCGTTTTCTTAAAATAATTATTGTGCAGACCAGTACATATCAATTAGAAAATTGTTACTAGAATAGATAATAATTTGACCATAATAATGTCTTACTCTTATTTACCAGTTTATCACATTTAATTAAGAACCAAAGGAATTAATTTATGCCTGGAGAAAAGATTGATGAACGTTATCCTATCGGAAAATTTGTTTATGAGAAGAAAGCTGATGATACACAAAGGAAAATATTTATTTCAGAAATTGAATTGGCCCCAAGTAATCTAAAAGAAGCAATTAAAGGATTATCAGAAAAACAACTCGATACTCCTTATAGAGAAGGAGGATGGACTGTAAGACAAGTTGTTCATCATCTTCCCGACAGCCACATAAATGCTTTTGTTCGTTTCAAATTAGCGCTAACCGAAGACAATCCTACAGTTAAGACTTACGATGAAAAGAAATGGGCTGAATTAAAAGATTATTCGCAAACACCAATAGATGTTTCCTTGAATTTATTTCAAACACTCCATAAAAGATGGAGCATTTTAATAAAATCAATGAGACCGGAAGATTTTAAAAAATCTTATATCCATCCAGAATTAGGAAAAGTTGAGCTGGATTGGGTGCTTGCACAATATGCGTGGCATGGAAAACATCACATAGCACATATTATTTATTTACGTAAAAAGAAAGGATGGTAAAAAAGTTATTACGAATTTTCCTGTTTACATTTTTTTATTTGATTATTAGAATTAATAAAATTAAGTTTTAATAAACCAAATCATTTAATAAACACTTCAGGTTATAGACATGAAAACTAAAGTCTTTATTTTTTCCGTTATTTTTTTTATTTCTTTGATTGATCTTAATGCTCAACAGATTTTAAAAAAAGGGGGCAATTACAATTATATTATTTTAGATGACGGTACAAACATTACCATTGTAGACAGAAACTTTAACACGATTGGACAAATGCTTAATGCTGTTAATGTTATGAATTATATCCCGGTTCAAAATTTTATAGTCATGAAAGAGAAAAACGGCTATCTTGTTAGTTATGACAGTACAATGAAAGAATTAGGTAGAAAGGGGATACCTCCTAATTTTAATGATAATAATTATAAAGTAACTGATAATTACATACTGGTTGTTGAGAATAACAATATTGAAACATATGATAAAAATTTTAAAATTCTTGGCAGTTTCTCATTAACACCGCAGGTAAAAAAATACTGGGCTACAGATAATTATGTTTTAATTATGGATGATATGACCATTGCAGCTTATGATAAATATTTCCAAAAATTGAATGACAGGCTGGCTAACCAGTATTTGAAAGAAGTAGTAACCCCTGATAATTATATTGTTACAAAGGAAGTAAATTTAACTGATACGGGGATACCTGTAAACCCAAATGAAGAAGACGATTCTTACTATATTTTCGATACAAAGTTTAATCAGCTCGGGAGAAAACAAATTACAACTAATTTGGAAAAAGAATTTTTTACGAATGATTACATTTTAACAAAAGAAGGCACTCACCTTTATACTTATGACACGAGATTCAATAAAATTGGTGATAAGTATATTAGGTCGGATCTTAACGAATATATTCCTGCTGATGGTTATATAATTACAAAAGAAGGAGATAATCTTTATACATACAATCCCCATTTTTTAAAAATGGGCGAATATCGTATTGAATCGGGTATTCAGGAATGTGATGCCGCAAAAGATTATATACTTATAAAAACCAAAGATTACGATTATACCTTTGATACTAAATTTAATAGTATCGGTAAAATAAAAGTTCAGAATAATTAATACATTAAAATAGCCGACGTTGAAGTTCATGCCGGCTATTTTTTGTTCACTATTTCATTGTTTTTTGTATATCTTCAATTCGATCAAGATGTTTTTGTAAAACAGGTAATGTATTGGATGCCCATTCTCTAACTTCGGATGAGTAAGCATTTTGCACTTCATCTTTAAATTTTGCTATATCATTAGTATGATCCTTGACCATTAAAGGAACATATTCTTTGTCAAATTTTCTACCGGATAATTTAGACATATTGTTAATTATTTCCTGATTATCTTTACTTAAAGTATCCGTAAGGGTTATATTATGTTGCTGTGCAAGATTTCTTAGCGTATCATTAACATTTGAATGATCCGTGACCATCATTTTACCAAAATCTTTAACATCTTTTGAATGAGCCTTTTCTTCTGCTATCTTTCCTAATTGAACTTCAAACATACCGCCTTGAGCAGCTTCATTTAAGAAATTCATATCTAGTGAAATTTTACTGGTATCTTTGTTCATGGTTGTATCAGTCATTGAATTGCCTGGCTGTTGATTTTTATTCTGACAGGCCACTAAAAGAACCGATAAAAATATTGCTATAAAAAAAACTATCCTTTTCATAGTGATCCTTCCTTTGATATAATAAAAATAATCTGTAAAAATATAATTATTAATAATGCTTCGTTTAATGTTATTTGTCACTATTATTTTTTTAAAAGAAAAAAGTGAAAAATAACACAGATGAAATTTGATTTTGATTATCCATTTATTTTTGAATTTAACTGTTGGGGTTACTTCACGACAGATTTAATAACAATATGATTGGT
>Ga0315554_1002276_pt1 | contig 11115 bp, 9 predicted proteins | sample SalMarSW160370MG_FD_202114 | JGI IMG/M metagenome (GOLD analysis project Ga0315554, IMG submission 202114) | Salt marsh sediment microbial communities from the Plum Island Ecosystem LTER, Massachusetts, United States - Salt Marsh Sediment SW1603-70 ... | reverse complement strand
TTTAAATAAGCCGGGGACGCATTATCGATCCAGTGTACAAATATCCATCTTTCCATATCACTGCCAGGTGCACGTCTAAGCCAGACAAAATTATCTTTAGGTATATTTAAAGCTACTTGATAATCAGCCTGGACATAAATAATCCACCCGTAGTTTTTAAGAAGCATCCCCTCAACATCTTTTCTTTCATATGGTGCACTGTACAGACTTTGAGCTAACCTATTATCCGAGGCTTGCTGGAAAGCATATAAAAGATTATCTCTATTATCTAAAATTTCCGATTTTAGTTCTTTCATTGTCGGAGCTGTTAGTACCATTACAAGCTGATTCTTTGCCCAAAGATTGTATTTATTAACATTTATATTTTTATCTTCAATAAGTTTTGATTTCGCCGTGGAATCCATAATTGCATTTATAAACCTGGATGTTAAAGACTGCGAATTTAACGGAGCAACAATAATTAAGTTTTTACTTTGTTTATAATTTTCCACATTATTTGGCGAAATTCTTTTTATAGTAAATAAATTTTCCGGTTGGGGAGTGTAAATTATTTTTTCAAAAGCAGAGTCCAATGCAGGTTCAAGCTGCTGAAACTCCGAAGAATCAGCCATTACATAAATTTCATCTTCAGGTCCTACTGCCGGTTTGTCTGCAGGATTACATGAAATTAAAGTGAAAAGTATAAGAATTAAACTTACAAAAGTTAGGACTTTAATCATTTAACCAACCTGTTGCTGTTTTATAATTGTAAGTTAGGTAAATATAAAATATATAATAACCACATTGATAACCCTATTGAAATTGGAATTGAAAGATTATCATCAGCAAAGCCGAATGAAATATTTTCTACGATTGCACCAATTGCAGCGGCTGCAATTCCAATTAAGTATTCGGAAAATAAACCTTCTACTTTAGGAGTAAAAAATACAACGATGATTGCACTAATAAAAAAAGTTAAAGTTCCCTCCAGGCTTTTAGACAGAAATTTATGTTTTCCATATTTCCTGCCGATTAGTGCAGCAAGTGAATCACTTACTATTAAAATACTGAACGCAGTTAAAAAAAGTATCTTGGGAAAGATTATTACACATATTAGAGCGGAAATTAAGACATAAGTTGCACCGTTTAAATTTTTCTTCCGGGTATCAACTTCATGTTCTCTTAAAAGAAATCCAAAAATTGAATAAAAAACTTTACCGGCAGATGGTAAAAAATGTCTTGAAAGATCTATAACCAGAGCAACAAGTGTAGCAATACTTAAGATTATTACTGCACTTGTTTTAGATATAAAATAATATATTATCGGTATTGATAAAGAACAGAGATGAATTAGTTTTCTAACTACTTCATTCCTGTAATTAATAGAACCTTGGTCACTTTGAATCATCTTTTGAGAAAGGTTCTTTCAATTTACGTTTATCCAAAAGTTTTTTTACATGATCAGGTATTTCAGACTCTTCGCCTTCAACACTTCCGTTCTTTTTAAGCGGCGGAAGCTCTTCACCACGGATCAGCGTATCGATTTCTTCGGCATCAAGAATCTCCCTTTCAAGAAGCTCTTTAGATAGTATATGCAAAAGCTGGATATTTTCCGTTAATATTTTTTCGGCTCTATTCATTGCAACATTAACAATATTTCTAATTTCATCGTCAATTTCTATAGCAGTTTTTTCACTATAATCTCTGTGCTTTTGAATTTCCCTGCCTAAAAATATTTCTTCTTCTTTGGCACCGTAACTTAATGGCCCAAGTTTTTCACTCATTCCCCATTCGCAAACCATCTTACGTGCAATACCGGTAGCTTTTTCTATATCATTACCGGCACCGGTTGTGTAATGGTTAAAAATTAATTTTTCTGCAGCACGTCCGCCCAGTGCATAAGTTATAATTGATTCGAGATATTCCTTAGAATAAGTATGCTTTTCATCAATCGGCAGATAACTTGTAACACCAAGTGCTCTACCCCTGGGAATAATTGTTACCTTATGAACGGGGTCAGCATCGGGAAGCATTCTTGCGACCAAAACATGTCCTATTTCATGATAAGCTGTAGTTTTCTTTTCTTCTTCAGAAATGATTAAGCTTTTCCGTTCCATACCCATCATTACTTTATCTTTTGCTTCCTCAAAATCAATCATCTCAACTTTTTTCTTGTTTTTTCTCGCAGCAAGCAATGCAGCTTCATTAACAAGATTTGCCAGGTCCGCACCGGCTAATCCAGGTGTTCCTTTAGCCAGAACTTCAAGGTTCACATTAGACTCAAGCGGAATGCTTCTTGTATGAACTTTGAAAATGCCTTCTCTTCCTTTTACATCAGGGCGATCAACTACTACTTGCCTGTCAAATCTTCCGGGACGAAGCAGTGCAGGATCCAGAACATCAGGACGGTTTGTTGCAGCGATAATTATAACTCCGCTGTTTTGTTCAAATCCATCCATTTCAACTAAAAGCTGGTTAAGTGTTTGTTCTCTTTCATCATGTCCGCCGCCAAGTCCGGCACCCCGGTGTCTACCGACAGCATCTATTTCATCAATAAATATAATGCACGGAGCATTTTTCTTTCCCTGTTCAAAAAGATCTCTAACACGGCTTGCACCGACTCCAACAAACATTTCGACAAAATCTGCACCGCTTATTGAGAAGAACGGCACACCGGCTTCACCGGCTACAGCTCTAGCCAAAAGAGTCTTCCCCGTTCCGGGAGGTCCTAATAAAAGCACCCCTCTTGGAATTTTACCGCCTAATTTCTGAAACTTAGTTGGTTCTTTCAGGAATTCAATTATTTCATGCAACTCCATTTTTGCTTCATCGGCGCCGGCAACATCTCTAAAAGTAATTTTTTGTCCGGATTGTGTAATCAATTTAGCTTTACTTTTTCCAAAAGAAAATATTCCGCGAGTGCCTCCGCCAGCCCCCTGCATCCGTCTCATAATTAAAATCCAAACACCAATAATTATTATCCAGGGTATAAAGCTTAGAAGAACATTCAGCCATTCATTGGATTCTTTATCAAAAGTAAAATCTATATTTTTACTTTTCCAGACTGCTTCCTGGTCTTTAATAATTGGTTCGGGCAAATAAACCGATACCTGTTTAACCTTTTGCGGTCTTTTATTAATAGTTAAGGTTTCTTCCTTTTTTAAATCGGCTTTAAAGTAATAATCATTTACATCGGATTTGGTGATATGCGCTTTAGCAATATTATCTCCATTTAACAAGTTTTCGTACTGGTTAAATGTAATTTCCACATAATTTGCAGAATCGTTTCTAAAAAGCTGCATAACGATAACTGCTGCAACGATTACCGCACCCCATCCAAAAACCAATCTTATTATTTTTGACCAGTCGAAATTATCATCAGGTTTGTTCGGACCGCCTTTATCTCCGTTGGGAGGTTTCGGCAGCGGTTTTTTATCATTATTTTCTGCCATGTATAGTTTATTGTTATTAAACATTATAATTAATATTCTCCGTTATTCATTTAAAACATAAATTGATCTTAAATTTCTGTACTTTTGTGCGTAATCCAGTCCGTATCCAACTACAAATTTGCTGGGAATATCAAACCCAATATAATCAATTTTCACATTATATCTAATGCTATTTGGCTTAACCAGCAGTGAAGCAACCTTCCAGGTAGCCGGATTTTCTTTCAAAATTAGTTCTTCAATAAATTTAATTGATAAGCCGGAATCTACAATATCCTCAACAATTATTATATCTCTTCCTTTTATATCACAGTTAAGTTCTTTAATTAAAGTAACTTTTCCGGAAGAAATCTTTTCATCGCCATAACTTGATAATTTAAAGAAATCTATCTCACAGTCAATATTTACATTTCTTATTAGGTCGGAAAGAAACAAAAACGAACCGTTTAAAACTCCAATTAAAACAGGAACTTTCCCTGCATAATCTGCAGAAATTTGTTCACCTAATTCTTTTATTTTTTTTTGAATTACATCCTCGGTTAAAAGCGGAATAAAACTTTCACCATTAATTATTATTTTATCTTCTTTTACTTCAGGCATAAGCGGTAAATTTTTTTTGTTTGTTCTGTTAATTTGAATCTGTTATCTAGTCTCAGACCTAAAACCCAAACGATTTTATTTTGGGTTGTTAAAACTAATTGTTTTTTCTTAAGGATGGAAGGGATTTTCTGTTCATTTAGAAAATCAGAAATTTTTTTTGAACCGAATTTACCCTCCGGCAGATTTTTAAATCCAATAGGAAAAAACCTGTCACCTTCTTTCCATGTTCTTAAATTAAAATTTTTCCCGCACCCATCGCCTGATATATATTCAATATTCCGATCACCTGAGATTTTTACTTTTTTTCTGGGAACGCTGTTTATATAAAATTTCTTCCCATTAATTTTAACTTCAGAATTCACACCTATTTTTTTATCAAAGGGAAAAAATTTCTCTCCGGAATTCAAAAAAATAAGGATTTCGTCCCTTTCTTTTAGAGCAGAAAGATTTTCCGCAAGATTAATTCTTTTGCCGGTTTTTGAATTAAACAATAAAATCAAATGTTTAACATCATTAAACGACAGCTGAATGAAAAAGTTTCGTTTGACGGCTTCTTTTAAAAAATCCCCCCAATATTCATTATCCAAATTATTTAATTTACCAGGAAATATTTTTAGAATTTTTTCTTTCTTATCAAATTTAACCGTATCAAAGAACGGATTTATTTCTTTATCAATTACTAAAGAAATTTTTTTAAATACTTCAGATGAATTGAACAAAGAATCTTCAAACGAAGGATTTAATCTTTTCTTTATAAGAGGAATAATTTCATTACGCAAAAAGTTACGCTCATAATCGCTGCTGAGATTCGTTTCATCAATTCTGTAGTTTAATTTATTCCGATGGAGATAATCCAGTATTTCATCTTTTGTCAGTTTAATTACAGGTCGAATAATGTTTTCTCTTTTTAACGAAATACCTGAAATTCCTTTGATGCCGGTTCCTTTAATAAGATTCAGCAGAACAGTCTCTGCATTATCGTTGGAATTATGTGCCGTAGCAATTTTATTATAATTATTCTTTAATGCGGTACTTTTTAGCACAGAGTATCTTATTTCCCTTCCGGCTTCTTCCAAAGAAATTTTTCTTTCAGATGCAAAGGATTTTACATTCTTTTTAAAAGAGAAATATTCAATATTAAAATTTTTACAAATTTTCCTGCAGAATTCTTCATCCTCATCCGCTGCATTTCCTCTTAATTGATGATTTACATGCAGAGCACCCAATTCAATTTTAAATCTTTTTTTGAATTTGTTTAAGAGATGAATTAAGAAAACCGAATCGGGCCCGCCGCTCAAAGCAATTAAAACCCTGTCATTTTTTTCTATGAGATTCTTCTCATCAATAAACTTAATGACCTTCTGCTCAATATTATTAATCAAAAAATATTTATACCAATTTGATTGAGATATACTATTTATATTTTAATATAAAAACCGAAGCATAATTGCATGAATGCATAACTGATGATTAGGCTTCGCAAAAAAACTAAAACTTACTTTACGTTTTCCATTTTCCATCAAGCATTTTCCATTTTCCATCTATGCATCCTGCTTACCTTCCATAATTCTTTCCACATACTTACCTAGAACATCAAATTCAAGGTTAACAGAATCTCCAATTTTCTTGTTTGAAAAAATAGTTTCTTTCCAGGTATGCGGGATTATCCCGACTGAAAAACTATTCCCTTTTAATTGAGCAACCGTCATGCTAGTTCCGTCAATTGAAACAGATCCTACGTAAATTAAATATTTAGCAAATTCAGAAGGAAAAGAAATTTTAAGAAAATGGCTATTGGATAATTCCTGAATTTCTTCAACAATCCCGATCGTATCAATATGTCCCAAAACAAAATGTCCCCCAAGTCTTTCATCGGCTTTTAATGGACGTTCAAGATTTACTTTATCATCAATATTTATTTTACCAAGATTTGTCTTTTTTAATGTTTCTTCAATAGTATCAACAGCAAATGAGTTTCCATCTTTTTCAACAACGGTTAAACAGCACCCGTTAACGGCAATGCTGCTCCCGATTTTAAGATCATCAATAACTTTTTTTGCAGTTATTTTAAAACGAAAGCCATCACCGGTTTTAATTTTTTCTGAAATATTTCCTATTTCTTCAACTAATCCTGTAAACATTATTTGTACTCTTTAGTTTTTAAGAATTGTTTAAATCAAAATTTTTTTTGAAAAACTGGATTTTTGATTCTCTCTGTTTCAATCTCTTCAATCCAGCATCAAGAATCAAGTATCCAGCATCCCGTTATTTAATAAGCTCAATTAAAAAATCATCTCCAATTTTTTCAGTGTTTCTTACACGGAGCTTTAGGGCGCTTTTTATATTCTGTTTATTTATATTACCAAGTAAAGAAACGCCACAGCCGATTAATTTGGGAGTCAGAAAAAGCATTATATCATCATATAAATTCTTTTTAATAAAGGAAGTAAATACTTCCCTTCCGCCTTCCACAAGGATAGATGAGATATTAACTTTTGCTAATTCTTTAAGAGCGCTCTTTAGATTCAATTTCCCGTTCGCATCTTCTTTAACAAAAATAATTTCTGCTTTATGCGATAATATTTTTTTTATCTTTCCTTTTTTCTCAATATTTCTTTTAGAAGTTAAAATTATAAGCTTACCGTCTTTATTATTTACCAGAAGCTTGAACTTATTATTTAAATCCAGGTTTGAATCAAGAATTATCCTACGGGGATTCCTGCCTTCAGCCAGTCTAACAGTTAATTTGGGATCATCTTTTAATACCGTACCGTAGCCAACCAGGACTGCATCATAATTTGCCCTAAGCTTATGAACATATTTTCTCGAATCAAGAGAAGAAATCCATTTTGAATCACCTGATTTATCCGCAATTTTTCCATCTAAAGTTTGTGCAGCTTTTAAAGTAACATAAGGAATTTTTTCTGTAATATATTTGAAAAAAAACCTGTTAAGTTCAATACATTCATTTTCCAGGACACCAACTTTAACATCTATGCCGGCAGATTTTAATTTTCTTATTCCGCTTCCGCTCACCAAAGGATTCATATCATTTGTACCAATCACAACCCTTTTAATTCTTTTTTCAATTATCTTGTTAACACACGGCGGAGTTTTACCAAAATGACTGCAAGGTTCCAAATTTGTATAAAGAGTTGCACCTTCAAGGTTTTCCCGGGCTTTTTCGATAGCATTTATTTCCGCATGATTTTCACCAAACTTTTCATGATACCCGGCAGAAATAATTCTATCACTTTTTACAATTACACACCCAACCATCGGGTTGGGGCTTACCGCTCCGCTTCCTTTTTTTGCAATTTCTATAGCAAGTTTTATATAAGATTCGTCAGACAATAATAAACCTTTAACTATATAAGAAAAAAAACAGTAATTATTTTTATTCACAGATTACATAAATGCAGATTTTATCCACCCTAATGCACAACAATTAAGAAAATTTTTAGTATAGCGAATTAATAATTAATTATTCAATAGATAGAATTTCAAATTCCAATAGACCAGCCGGTGCTTTTACATTAACCTTCTCACCATTTTGAGCCCCTAACAATCCTTGCCCAACTGGAGATGTAATTGAAATCTTCCCCGCCTGAAAATCAGCTTCCTCCGGAGAAACCAATGTATAATTAAAAATTTTCTGAGTTTTTAAATTTTTTATTTTAACTTTAGATAAAATATGCACTTTACCTTCATCAAATTGTGAAGGTTCGATTATCCTTACCCTGGAGAGAATATTTTCCAGCTTACTAATTTTTAGTTCGAACAAACCCTGCTCTTCTTTTGCAGCGTCGTATTCTGCATTCTCTGAAAGGTCACCATGGGCACGGGCTTCTGCAATCTTTGCAGCAATTTCTTTTCTGCCGTTTGTTTTTAAATCTTGAAGTTCTTTTTCAAGTTCGACTAATCGTTCTTTGGTTAAATAAACAAAGTTGGCTTCAGTCATATTATAAACTCATATTGTTTTTGACAAAAAAAATTGCCACAGCTTCAGGAGCAGTGGCAAACGGAAAATTAAAAAATATTAATCTACTTGTCAAGATGAACTATTAAACAAAAATGAACCGGTAAGTATTATTGATTTGTATTACACAGCTTTTGGGACGCAAAAGGTAGAAATCTTAAATAATAGAAGGCATAATGGTATAGATGTATTCATAATAAAATCAACCCTATACAATATATCATATTATAGATCAGGAATATATTCTAAGCTATTTCAGCAAAACGAGTTTTTTGGTTACAACCAGAGAGCCTGCAGTTAACCTATAGAAATATACCCCGCTTGCAAGATTAGCCGCATTAAATATTACTGAATGTTTGCCAGGGGGCTGTCTTTCATTTACTAAAACTGTAACTTCATTACCAAGAATAACCGGAATATTATACACTGTACCAAGCTCAGGGACCTGATATTCAATTGTTGTAGTTGGATTAAACGGATTGAAAGGATTCGGATGATTTTGCTCTAGTTTGAAAGCAATAGGATTAGTTGAATTATTGTTGTTATCTGCAAATGTAATTGCATCTTTTAATATCCAGTTATTGGGATCTATGGTTAATAAAGTAGGATTTCCTTTTACTAAAAATTTTACCTGCTGGTTTTGCTGGTTATTAAAAAATGAAAGGAGTGTATCACCTTCAATGGTAGAAATTTTCATCTGAATCGGCATTGTAAAGAAGGAAGGATAGGTATTTACCGTTTGACTGATATTTACAGTGATTTCATATTCGTTATTGTTTTTTGAAGATGAACTCCAATCAATTTTATATTTTGGATAGCCTGATCCATAAATCCATTCGTTAAAAAAATATTCCAGGTTTTCACCGGCAACTGCCTCAGCATCCCTTTGAAAATCTGCAGTAACAGCAGTGCCGTACGCAACCAGCGGATCATCGGAATAAGTTTTCATAATTTTAAAGAAAACCGAATCACCTACAATTCCCCTTAACATATGCAGTACTATTCCGCCTTTTGAATAAGATCTATTACCGTTGAAAATTTGAGAAATTGAGCTGATATCCTGGACATAAATTGAGCCTTGTGCATTTTTTGCCCTTGACATTTCCAGTGAAACAAAATCATTATATGCAGAATCTCCGTAGACAGTTTGAGCATAAAGCATTTCACCAAAAGTAGCAAACCCTTCATTAAGCCAGATATCCTGCCAATCCCTGCATGTTATCTTATCACCGAACCATTGATGCACTAATTCATGAACTATAACAGTTTCGGAAAAATTACTCATTGAAGAAACGGTTTGATGTTCCATTCCTCCCCCGCCTTTCCATCCCATTTCCGCATTGCCGTATTTTTCTTTTATAAAAGGATACAGATCGAAATAATTTGACATTATTCGAAGCATGTTGGGGACTTTATCAAGATTATCTTTATAACCGGCAAGGTTTTCCGGGAAAATATAATTGATAACGGGCATCGAATCATTTTCGCTGTATTTGAAATAATTTTTGTATATAGTGTAATCTGAAATTGCCATGGAAATTAAATATTGAGCAATAGGATATTTGTTAGTCCATTTATAAGTTGATGTACCATCGCCATTTTTAATAATTCTAACCAGGTCGCCGTTGGATACGGCATAGAGATTATTAGGCACCGTAATCCAAACATCGGAAGAATCGGCTTTGTCGGCGGGAGTATCTTTCACCGGGAACCAATCGCTTGCGCCGTAAGGCTCACTTAAAGTCCAAATTACAGGTTCATTATTTCCATGGGTTTCAAACTCGAAACTTCCAAACCCGCTTGAACCCGGCAAACCTTGATAAAATATTGTTACTTCAAATTCTTCATTAGGATTATAAGTTTTATCAAGTGTGATATTTAATTTTGCATTGGCATGAGTAAACTGTACTTTTTGGTTATAAGATAAAATTGAATCGACTTTCATCGGATCCTGCAAATCCAAAAAGAAAGAGTTTAAGGAATTATGTGAAGGCGCAGCTTTTATTGTCACAGAACCTGACAAATAATCCGGGTTATAAGTAACCTTAAGATCTAATTTGTAATATTTTACATCAATTGTAGAATCACCGGGATAATTTACTTTTAAGAGAGCATTTACTTTTGAAAAATCTTCTTTTCCTTCTTTCCCTATATTTTGTGAAAAAGCTAAAACACTAAACAGGAAGAAAAAAACTGAAACTTTGAAAAGAGACATGTTATGAGTTATTATTTTTTATAAGAATCAAAATGAAATATTATTCCTAAATATTCAACTCATAAAATAAGGCTTTGAGGTGAATCAAGGTTATACTATAAATGAAATTTTATATAAAAAAGTGTTTATTTTACTTAATTATTCTTATATGAGGGAATTTATATTTATTAGGCATTAAGTCTAATTTGGGAGATGAACCTCTACTTATTTTATACCATTCTTCTATTACATAATTGTTAAACTTACTTTGAAATTGATTTTCTAAACGCCCTTCTATAAAAAACCCAGTTGTAACTATATATTCATCAGGAATCAAGGGTTTATATTCAATAATTTCGTAGCTAATCTTACCTTCATAGTATTCACTCGATTTTAAATAATAATCACATTCCAAAGTTAAAACATCATGTTCTCCTCCCAGTTGAAAAGGGAAATATTTATCATTATATAATGCAACAAAATTACTAATTTCACCGTTACAACTAGTAATTGATACATGTATTGTTCTTGTGCTTAAATTTGTTACTCTTGCTGTAAAAGCTACTGTATCCCCTATCCTATTATTCAGTATTATCTGTCCAACCCTCAACTAAAACAATCTGTTTCATATCTTTAGTTTCAATTTTCCCTTCACTATCTATATCCAAAGTATCAAGCTTTACTTTTCCTTTGTCCAGATAAATTTCTGCTGAATCCATATCATAATCATTAAGAAAATAAATAAGCTTGAATTCACCGTTGTATACTGAGTCTTCTTCGCTGAATAAAATTGTATAATTACCGCTGGAATCAGTACTTACTCCTCTATTCAAACTATCAATATAAACTAAGGTATTATTATATTCATTCTGGTTCTCAAGAGTTACTTTACCTTTAATAATGGAAGTATAAAA
>Ga0315554_1002274_pt1 | contig 11120 bp, 10 predicted proteins | sample SalMarSW160370MG_FD_202114 | JGI IMG/M metagenome (GOLD analysis project Ga0315554, IMG submission 202114) | Salt marsh sediment microbial communities from the Plum Island Ecosystem LTER, Massachusetts, United States - Salt Marsh Sediment SW1603-70 ... | reverse complement strand
AAAATCAAATTATATTTTTCCAAGAAATTTTTTTTCAATCAATTATAATGTGTAAAGAACTAAACAATTAAAAATTTACATGTTGTGCAACGGACTCGGCAGGCAGGTCGGTCGAAATGACATTTTAAACATTCGATCACACGCATTTACATGTTTTAATCAATTATGTAATAATTATGAAAACAGATACTTCCAAATTGAACTTTGAGAAACTCAACGGGTTGATTCCTGCCATAATAGTTGACCACAGTAACAACCAGGTTTTAATGCTTGGTTTCATGAATAAAGAATCACTTGATAAAACACTTGAAACAAGCAATGTTACTTTTTACAGCAGGACAAAAAAAGCTTTATGGACTAAAGGAGAGACCTCCGGTAATTACCTGAGATTAATTAATATTCTTACAGATTGCGATAGTGACACACTTCTTATTTATGCTAAACCGCAGGGACCAACCTGTCATACAGGGAATTATTCGTGTTTTAATGTTAACAATATTAAATCCTTAAATTTTTTAAATGAACTTTTTGATTTAATTAAAGAAAGGAAAAAAGAGCTTCCTGAAAATTCCTATACAACAAAATTATTTAAAGAAGGACCAAACAGAATAATTCAAAAGGTAGGAGAAGAAGCAATTGAAACTGTTATTGCAGCAAAAAATAAAGATAAAAATGAAATAATAAATGAGACTTCTGATTTAATTTATCATTTATTTGTAATGCTTGCGGACCAGGATATAGAATTTTCAGAGATCGTTGGCAATCTAAAAAAAAGAAGATCGGGTAATAGAACGGAAAACATAAAACGGAAAATGGAAGAAGGTGAATGAAAAAATTTGTTTACTTTTTTATATTATTTTTACTGTTCATTATAAATAACCAAGCACAAGAAAAAAAAATTAAATTTGATTTCTTACCTTCCGGTTTAAATTTTGTACCGCTTAAAGCAAACATCCAGGAAGCTAAAATAGGTGTTTTGTTCTTTCCCGATAACAAAAACTTAAAGGTCGATATGGGTAACAGCACGGATCTGTTAAAATTAAATATTTTAACGGATAATATTTCTTTTGCAACAGGAATTGAGTTTATGGGTTATGCGCTTTCAACAAACTATAAAGAATATAGACTGCAGATAGATGCACTTGACGGTTTTTTTGGCGGCAACATAACCTTTAAAAAAAAATATACCAATAATGAATTAAATATTAGACTTCGTATAATTCACAATAGTGCTCATTTAGTAGATGGACACTATGATTTTATAAAAAAAATGTGGATTGGTATAGACACTTCACTTCATTTTACAAAAAATTTTTATGAACTTACGATTGCTCATCAATTAAATACAGGCTTTGGATATTTTAAATACTACGGCGGTTTCTCACACTCTTTTTTTGTACGGCCGGCAAGCATAAAAAGAATAAATTATCATGCCGGATTCGAGCTTGATTTCAAAAATCTTTTTGGAAAGTTTTTTGCAAAAGATGAAAATATTTTTTTAGCAAATCACTTCGGCCTTTCAGGTTTTCATGAATATGTTGGAAGCCAGCAGACAATGCTGGGAATAAAATTCGGGGATTGGGAAAGTAAAGGAATAACCATTTATACATCTTATTATACTGGCTTAAATTTTTTCGACGCTTATTATGGTGAAAGAATTTCAAAGTTTGGAATAGGGTTTTATGTAGATTTTCCCTAAGGATTAATTTATTTAATTACTAAAAAAATATTCTTATTTATTATTAATATAAATCACTTGGATCTTTAGATAACTATTTTATCTTAATCCAAAATATTTTATGGGAGAAATAATCAAAATGCAAGATTTTTTAAATCAGGTTTATTTTGGCAACAGTATATTAACTTATATAACTGCCGTAGTAATATTTATAGTCGCTATAATAGTAATAAATATTTTTAGAAAAATAATTTTAAGCAGGTTAAAAAAGTGGGCAGAAAGTACTGCGACAAGTATTGATGATTTTCTTATTAGGGGGATAGAAAAAGCCGTAATACCCCTTTTATATTATGGAGCATTTTATCTTGCAGCAAGAACACTAATCCTTCCTTCCAAAGCAGAAATGCTGCTAAATACTATTTCTGTTATTTTAATTACTTTTTTAGCTCTTAGAGTTATAACATCATTTATTAGTTATTCCCTTGGTGTTTATGTAAGAAAAAAAGGAGACGGAGAGGCAAGACAAAAAGAGATAAAAGGAATTATAACAATACTTACTCTTATTGTATGGGCATTGGGTTTGGTTTTTCTGCTGGATAATTTAGGTTTTAAGGTTGCCTCGGTAATTGCCGGACTCGGCATTGGCGGTATTGCAATAGCGCTAGCTGCACAGGCAGTCCTGGCTGATCTATTCGCATACTTTGTAATATTTTTTGATCGCCCTTTTGAGATTGGTGATTTTATAATTGTCGGTGATAAATTAGGTTCGGTTGAACACGTAGGTTTAAAAACAACGAGATTAAGGAGTCTTGGCGGGGAGCAGCTGGTTTTTTCAAACAAAGATCTTACAGATTCGAGAATACAGAATTACAAAAGAATGGAACGAAGAAGGATCGTTTTTCATGTTGGGGTTATATATCAAACCAAAGCCGACCAATTGAGAGATATTGCTGCTTTTATTAGAAAAATTATTGAAGATCAAAAAGATACAACTTTTGACCGCGGGCATTTTGCTTCTTACGGAGATTTTAGTCTTATTTTTGAGTTTGTGTACTATGTATTAAGCCCGGATTACAACAAATATATGGATACGCAGCAAGCTATAAATCTGAGAATATATGAAGAATTTGAAAAACGAGGACTTGAATTTGCGTTCCCGACACAGACTTTGTTTTTAAATAAAGAAAATTGGAATGGAAGCGAGAAGATTCATTCCGAAGTTGTTTAATAGACAATTAAGCAATTTAATGCTATATAAATTAATTATGCCGTATTTATCTTTTTTCTAAATTCATTATATAGAGAATTATCTGATGGAAGAGCGCCTTTTATTTTTATTATTTCCGAAGCGAAGTCGCAAGCCAAAATATTTATTTTTTTAATATTCCAGTTTTTTAAATATCCGATGCAGAGAATTACCGAATAAGCATCTCCGGCACCAACAGTGTCAATAATTTCGTCAAGTTTTACATTTACTTTACAATGATAAGAATCATTACCCTTATACAATATAGCCCCATTTTCTCCCATGGTTACACATAAAAGATCAATATTAAATTTTTTTATTATGAGCCGTGCAAAATCCTCATCCTCTAATTTAAATGGAGCCTTAACATGATTAAATAATAAATCTGCAATTAGTTTTAATTCATCATAATTAAGTTTTACAACATTAGCAGCTTTTAAAGATCTCTCAATAATTTCTTTTTTATAAAAATTTTGCCTGATATTTAAATCGCAGAAATATTTTACTTCACTGTTGAATAATGATTGAATAGTATTTCTTGATTCATTGCTCCTTTGTGCAAGTGTCCCATAGTAAACACAAGAAGTGTAGTTGTCTATTAATTCTTTTACTTCTTGTGATAGTTGAATAAAATCATAAGCCGTATCAGGCATTATGGTCCATTCAGGAATTTTACCTTCATCTAATTTTGCACTTGCTTCGCCAGTTGGATGTTTTATATCAATTTGAATATAATATGAAGAAATATTGTGAAATTTTAAGAATTCCAGAATATCTTTTCCCAAACGATCATTACCTATACGGCTTATGAAATTCCCGTTACCAGTAAGATTGATAATATGGTAAATAAAGTTGAACGGAGCTCCTCCAATTCTTTTTTCGCCGCCATAAAGATCAAATAAGATTTCTCCAATTGAGGTTATTTGTTTCATGTAATTTTAGGACAGTTTAGCTAAATTTAATATTATTAGAGAGAAACGACAAACGAAAAATGAAGAACCGAAGACGTTAAGATGTGTAAACCTAAAGAGATTAGAGAATATTAATTTTACTTCTTTGTTTTATCTTGTTCTCAAATATGTACTGATAATATTTATCCCTATATATTAGTACCACCAAAAATCAAGAACTTAATCGAAGGTAGAGTTTACAATTCTTTTACTCTAGGTGCATATCGTTTAACATTTATTGGAGTAAATACCCGGATGACACTATGGCAATAGAACATTAGGCATTTTCAAATATATTCGAGGTTAAATAGTAATTCCTAAAAAATTTAATTGTACATTTCTGCAAGTTTGCTCCCTGTCATGGTAGATATTCTTTTTTATTCTTTACTTTCAAAGCGTAATATCTAACTAATATGAAAACACTTGGATTTGAAGGAGAAGGTAAATATGATATTAAACCTGCCTGAGTTAATTGCCTACCGGAAAAAAGATAAATGGGGTTTTTGCGATAAATCCAAAAATTTAATAATACCGGCTAAATTTGATAGTGTTGGAGTCTTTACAGAAGGATTTGTCAAAGTAAAATTGAATGGCAAATGGGGCTTTATAAACAATAAGGGGGAAGAAATTACCGAAATTAAATACGATGAAGCAGAGAATTTCAAAAACGGTTTTGCAAAAGTTAATTTGGGAATCAAAAAGAACAATAATAAAGTAGTATTTAGCGGGAAATGGGGAATTATTAATACATCCGGCAAGGAAGTAATCCCTGTACAATATAATGAAATCGGAGAAATTTTTGATGAAATTTTTCCTGTTAAATTGAATGACAGGTGGGGTTTAATAAATAAAGATGGGAAGACTATTACCCTCGCGAAATATGATAAGTTAGGTAAATTCAGTGAAGAGCTTATGCCGATAAAACTAAACGACAAATGGGGATTTATCAACAAAAACGGAGAGGAGATTATATCAAATCATTATAATGAAGTCGGATACTTTCAAAATGGAATTGTAAAAGTAAGGTTAAATGATTGGTGGGGTTTAATAAATAAAAAAGGAAAAGGAATTACCCCTATTAAATATGATGAAATGGAAGATTTTAAAGACGACCTGATTAAAGTAAAGATTAATAATCAATGGGGATATATTGATAAAAACGGAACCGAGTATTTTGAAGACTAATTTGGATTAACCTTCAAGGTTATGGTATCGTTAACAGTGTGCTAACCTTGAAGGTTCTCGAAGTCCTTCAATTAATAGTAAAAATGAAACTGAAGGACAAATGAGTTATTATCAACAGCCGGTGTTTCCATTTGAATCCTGTATTGCGGTCTAACTTCTATAAAACTATAGGGATAAAACTCAAATCCAATAACCCATCTTGAAAGTTCATCATTACTAACGTCTTTATTCGGATCAAACCTATCATACCTGACAACGGCTTCCAATCCTTTAACTACCTGATATGTACCTTGAACCATTAAAGCTTTTGCGGTAGCATTATTTTGGGTTAGATCTTTGGCGATATCATATTCCCCGGTCAATGTAAAATTTCCAATTCCGAATCCCAGGAATCCTCCATACATATTCACTTTGGAATATTCTTTAGGTATATAAGATCCAATCCTTCCCTTAAATGTTGAGTAAGAGCCGCCTATCAATAACGGAACTTTGTTTGCAATAACAGGGGTAAGCTGTAAGCTTGCTGTAAATGAAGGATCATTTGTAAAAATCGCAGGATCGGTTACTGCAAATCCCTGGTGTGGATTTCCAACACTTGCTGTTAAAAATACAAAATTAGATAGGTATGCTCCAACTTCTACGCCGGTTTCTGTAAAACCCGGTTGATAAATAAGACCATATGATGAATTAGTTATAAAAGCTAAATCTCCCCCCCTTGTGTATGCTGTATGATCGTCAAGTCTTATTCCGTAATTAGGAGAATAAGTGCCGGCTTTTATATAACTTCCGTTCGGCAGGATATGTGCAACTCCGTAAGCTTCCCAAAATTGATTGATAAAATCGTACATTCCATAAATATCAAGTTTATCTGTTAAATTAACATCGGTATAAATTGAAGCATTCATTTTTTGAAAATCGCTTCTCTTTACCTGCTGGGAATATAAATATTGTGTGCGGTAATCGAGCCCGAAGAAAATATTATCTCCAATCTTATCATTAGTTTTAATATCTTTATGCGCCGAGAACATTGGAAGTACATTTTGTTCAAAATGGAAGCCGCCTTTATTTCTTAATTCTCCGCCAGTTGGATTTACATGACAATCTGCGCATTGACCCCCCATTCTTAAGGCAAAACGAGGCAGAGAATAACTCATTTCTGTAAATGAAATAATGAAAAATATAATTAGAAAATATTTGGATTTTTTCATTGCATACCTTTTTCACATATTTAATTGAGATTATAGAAAAATATATTAAAATTTATTTGTACCGACTAAGTTGACTTTTATCTGTATATCGTTTGAAACTCTTTTTCCAAGTAGCAAATGTTCAACATTAAAATCGGATAATTGAATATCAAAACTTGATAGAATCCCTAAAAGATCTCCCGGCATTCTTGCTCTAGTCATTTCATTTTCATCGAGATATGTTACTGTATCTTTTGTTGTTATTTCCTTTGTAACACCGTGAAGAGTAAAGTCCCCGATTACATCAGCACTTAACTTATTGGGAGAAATTTTTTGAACATTAGTTGCTTTTGTTATCTTAAAGGTGATTGTTGGATATTTTTCTGCATCAAGCCAGGAAGAGCTTCTTAAATCTTTCTCCATTTTTTCAATTCCGGTTTTTAACGAAGCAACCGGTATAGTAAATTGACCCTTTAATGTGTTGGCAAAATCTATAACATCAAAAGTAACTTTTCCCTCAATCTGGGTTGTCAATCCATTAATTTCCTCGAATGGAGTGGTGCTGTGGAAAGCTGCCTGATTCCTGCTGCTTTGATCAGCAAATGAAAATGTTTGGACGCCCGTTGCCTTTACATCGAAACCCTGTGCGTGGCCTAAAGTTGTAAAAAATAAAACGATAAATGTAACTTTAACTAGGTTTTTCATCTCTTCCCTTTTTTTTAAAAATAAAAAATAGAATTCCTGAAACTAAAACAGTTACTCCCGAAATGATTAATGTTAGATCCAATCCCCAAATAAATTTATTTTGCCATTCTTTATAGGTTGTTCCGAATAATTCATCCTTCTTTTCAATTAAAACCTGGGTTTTAGTAAATATTTCGCCCCCGCTGATAAGCCATATTACGACCGCAGCAGTTATTATTATTAAACCAATAATAATAGTTCTTTTTTGATTTTTGTTCATTTCTTTAATTTTGATGAATCATTAACATCTAAGTATTCTTAAATATTAAAAAAGTGACCTTTTAGAATATTAAAAAAATAGTTATCACAATGTGTCACAATTATCTTATTTTTTTATAACATATCTTTAACCTTCTATTTGTTGAAGGAGATCCCATTAATTTTTCCATTCCTTGCTAATTGGAATATTTTATATTAAATTTACATACTGTTTTCGCCCTTTAATGGGCGATTTTTGTTTGTATGAAATGAGACGTATCTAAAAAGGTTTTGTTTTCGTAAATTCCATTTTATATTTGGTTTATAATCAAAATAAATAGTTATTAAAATTACCTTTTTAGAGGGTACTCATGAATTTATTTGAAAAAAATATTAAAGATATAGCCAACGGTGTTGTTGAAAAAAATGGATTTTTCCTAATCGATATGATATTGCGAGGTAATGAGAATAACAGGGTTATAGAAATATATATTGATGGGGAAAAAAATATATCAGCTGAAGATTGTGCTAGGGTTAGCAGAGAATTAAACTCTGTAATTGAATCACAAAATTTAATTGAATCAAACTACAGGTTGGACGTTTCTTCTCCAGGTACAGATAGATCATTAATTTTTTTGAAGCAATATCCAAAACACATAAACCGTAAATTCGATGTCTCATATGTTCATAATAATGTAACTAATATATTGACCGGGAAGCTTTTAGATGTATCCGGTGAAAATTTAACATTTTTATCAAACAACAAACAAATTATAATTAACTTTAATAATATAAAAAAAGCTAAAGTAATAGCGGGTTTTTCTTAACGGAGGAAACAAAGAAATGAATTTCGATATAGTAGAATCCTTTGCCCAGATGGTAAGGGAAAAGGGAATTGATAAGGATGTTCTTGCCGGTATAATTGAGGAAATTTTCGGAATGCTGGTGAGGAAAAAATTTGGCGAAGAAGCCAAGTATGATGTTGTTGTTAATATGGATAAAGGCGATATAGAAATATTCCTCGAAAGAGAGATTGTCGATAAAGTTGAAGATCCCAACACCCAGATAAGTATTAATGAAGTCAATAAAAAAGGAAATGACGAAGAACTCGAAGTGGGTGAAGACTATGTTGAAAAGCTGGATTTGGCTGCATTCGGTAGAAGACTAATTGTGCTGGCGAAACAAAATTTAAATCAAAAAATAAGAGAAATTGAAAAAGATATTATTTATAATGAATACCAGGAATTGCTCGGTGAAATAGTAGTCGGGGATATTTACCAGATAAGAAAAAACGATATACTTGTTAATCATAATAAAAATGAATTGCTCCTTCCGCGCAATGAACAAATTCCATATGAAAAATATAAAAAGGGAGATACTGTTAGAGCAATTGTAAAGGAAGTTAAAAAAGGTACAAGCTCGCCGTTAATAATTATTTCACGATCAGATAATATGTTTTTAAGAAGGTTGTTTGAAATTGAAATACCTGAAATTTATGACGGCATAATTGATATTAAGGCTATCGCAAGAGAACCCGGTGAAAGGGCTAAGGTTGCTGTTGAATCCCAGGATAACCGGATTGATGCGGTGGGTGCCTGCGTTGGTATGAAAGGAGTACGAATTCATGCAATTGTTAGAGAGTTAAATAATGAAAATATCGATGTTATTAATTATTCTGAAGATCCGATTATATTCATTCAAAGATCTTTGGCGCCTGCCAGGTTGAAACAAATTGAATTAGATCCTGTTGAAAGAAAGGCTGTTGTAACTGCAGATAGTGACCAGGTTTCATTGATTGTTGGAAGAAATGGAGTAAATATCCGCCTTGCAATGAAGTTAACCGCTTATGAAATTGAGATCTTAAGAGAAGAAAAACCGTTTGAAGAATATGATGAAGATATTGAGTTAATAGATCTCAAAGAAGAATTAGGTAGTGATATTTATGAAATTTTAATAAACAACCGTTATGATACAGCGTTGGAAGTTTTAACGGCAGGTCCTGAAAAATTAAAAGAAATTGAAGATCTTAATGAAGAAAAGATTAACGAGATTATTGAAATAATTAAAGGGCAGTTTGAAGAAGAAGAATAGATTTAAACAAGAAAATTTTTCGATATATAAAAATAGATAGGTAGTTATAATGCCAGAGACGAAAACAAAGAAAGTGAGAGTTTATAAATTAGCTTCCGAGTATAACCTTTCGGCTGAAAATCTTATTGAGTTCTTGCAAAAGAAAGGTCATGATGTAAAATCGCATATGTCTATGCTGACTGATGAGATGATTACGGATATAAATGCTCACTTTAAAAAAGATATTGAAAAAGCAGAAAAGCATTATAAGAAAATAGCAGAATTTAATAAAAAACGCGAAGAAAAAGTTGAAGAAAAAGAATCGAAAATAGAGACACCCGAAACAGAAACAGAAAAAATAGAAGAAGCAAGGGAAGAAGAGACTGCACAAGTTCCGGTTGAAGAACAACCGGAAGAAGAAAAAGCTGAAGAATTGGAAGAGGGAGTTCAGGCGGAAATTATTGAAGAAGAAGTTTCTACCCCTGTAGAAGCTTCAGAAGCAAAAACCGAAGAAGTTAAAGAACCTGAATTTAAAGCACCAAGCGAAATAGAGAAAGATAAAAAAAGGGGTTTAAAAGTTGTCGGAAAAATGGATCTTGGAGAACAAAAAGAAAAAGAAAAGAAAATTTTTACCCCTGAAAATGAAGAGGATAAAGAAGGAAAACCTAAAAAGAAACGGAAAAAACCAAAGGCAAGAAAAAAAACCGGCGAACAGACAGAAGAGCAAGTTCCGGCTAAGAAAAGAAAGCGAATCAAAAGATTTGAGATTGATGAAAAAGAAGTGAGAGCAGCTATCAAAAAAACTCTCCTGAGTATGGATGATTCGGTAAGTTCGGGCCGGGCAACTGCAAGGAAGAAAAAAAGAAGAGAAAGAGAAGCAGAGGAAGAAAGAAGACTTGAAGAGAAAAATCTTGAACAGAAAACAATTGTTGTTAACGAATTTATTGCGGTAAATGAACTGGCAAATTTGATGGGCGTGCCCGTTAGTGAAGTTATTCAAAAATTTATAGAACTTGGTTTAATGGTTTCAATTAATCAGAGATTAGATGTTGATACAATTACATTGGTAGCTGATGAGTTTGGTTTTAATGTTAGATTCCGCGAAGAATATACATCCGAAGCTTTGGAAGACTTTGAAGATGATCCGGAATCATTAAAATTCCGCCCCCCTGTTGTAACCATAATGGGGCATGTTGATCATGGTAAAACTTCTCTTCTTGATTATATTAGAAGGACGAATGTAGTAGCCGGAGAATCCGGTGGAATCACACAGCACATAGGTGCATATAAAGTTGATGTTGGTAATGGAAAGAGTATTACATTTCTTGATACTCCGGGTCATGAAGCCTTTACGGCTATGCGTGCTCGGGGTGCTCAATTAACGGATATCGTTGTGTTAATAATTGCCGCCGATGATGCTGTCATGCCGCAGACAGTTGAAGCTATAAATCATGCCCAGGCTGCAAGTGTTCCGATTGTTATAGCAATTAACAAAATTGATAAACCCGGAGCAAACTCGGATAAAATAAAACAACAGCTTGCAGATAGAAATATTCTTGTCGAGGATTGGGGTGGTAAATATCAATGTGTTGAAGTTTCTGCGAAAACAGGATTGAACGTAGATAATCTCTTGGAAGTTATTCTTCTAGAAGCTGAACTATTGGATTTAAAAGCTAATGCTGACAGAAATGCACGTGGTGCAGTAGTTGAATCGGAACTTGATAAAGGAAGAGGAATTACGGGTACTATTCTTGTACAAAAAGGAACTTTGAAAATAGGAGATCCTTTTGTTGCAGGTGTATATCAGGGTAAAGTTAGAGCAATGTTTGATGAGCGTGGTAATAAAGTTGAAGAAGCTCCGC
>Ga0315554_1002273_pt1 | contig 11121 bp, 9 predicted proteins | sample SalMarSW160370MG_FD_202114 | JGI IMG/M metagenome (GOLD analysis project Ga0315554, IMG submission 202114) | Salt marsh sediment microbial communities from the Plum Island Ecosystem LTER, Massachusetts, United States - Salt Marsh Sediment SW1603-70 ... | reverse complement strand
ACATAAGTTGCCGAGTCACCCAGACGGCTTGGAGAGGCGGCCGCGCGGTAGAGGGAGTCGGTCTTAATTTCCCACAAGCCATCATCCCGGTCGGTATATTTTCTCCCAAGGTTATCCAGGAACCAGATTTCATCCCCGATGGTCGTTGTCGATACCAACGTTATCGTACTGTAGCCGGATGTCGTGTGCCCAAGCGTATCAATGGTCGTTACATAATACTCCCAGGAATTTCCTATCGCCAGCGGCATAATGATCGGAGCAGCGATGGTGGTAAACGACCACGAATAATCCGCTGCCAGCGCGTTGCCCAGGGTATCGGTGATACCCGTAGTCAACGTCGCCGTATACGTATGATTGGACATCAGCGTATCTTCCTGGATAAAGAGCAAGGTGTCCTTGCGGGTCTCGACTGCCCCCATAACGCCGTCGCTGAGATAAAAGGTGGACGTTGTCACCGAGGCCGAATCGATTGGCTTGGACATCAGCACCCGGATAATAGCGTAGGTAGGGACATTCACGGCGCCGTCGGCGGGATCGGTCAGAAAAACGATCGGCCGCGTTGTGTCCGATCCGGTGGTGAAATGCCACACGTAATTCTGCGCCAGCCGATTGCCCGCCGCATCGCGCACATTCGTCGTCACCGTGGCCGTGTATTCGTGATAGTATTCCAAATCTTGCGCCGGGATCAGCGTCGCCGAACGGCTGCTCGCCAGCACCGAATCGCCGGATAAGCCGACGATATATATGGTCTGGCTAGTGAGCATCGATGTGGTCATATCCTCGGAAAAGCCGACCTGAAGGTGAATATCCACAGCCACGCCGGTGTCGCCGTCGGCGGGAAACGTCGTCGTCACCCGGGGCGGCGTGGTATCCGGCGCCGACTCGGTCGTCTTGTCCTCGGAACATCCCCAGATGATGAGACCGGCTATCAGCACTCCGGCCCAAAGGCAAACTCGACTAAGCATATTATCTCCTCCCTCAGAATACCTATGATGCCATGGCCCCGGATTTTTTCGCGTTCCCCATAGTCATGAGGCCTCCGGCTCGTCAGCCGCCCGAATCGCCGCTCCTGGCGGAATCGCCCTGATGTTCCTTCAAATATTGACGCCGGAGCGCCTCCTGGCTACTTATCAGATTGAGTTCGGCCAGCATATCCATAGCGATCGGCTGCTGTCCGCTCCGGTCCATAATTTCCATTTTGACCAATCCCACGCCGGGGGCGAAATAATAATTGGTGACCGCGTTCAACGGCATGACCTTCTGAACATATTTGTAGCAATAATAGGTCCCGGCAGGCGATTTCACCTCCACCCCCGTCCCCTCCACCGTCGTCTGGGCCGTCGAGGCGCCGATGAGGCTGGTGAAAGTATCCCCCGGTTCGGCCGGATATTTGGCGAACAGAAAAGGCTGCCCGACCGGAAGAGCGAACCAGAACCCGTCCTTACGGTTCATCACCCATCCCTCCGTCCGCTGAAGCCCCCCGATGTAGAACCAGCGCTCACGATTGATCAGGGTATCGGATATCACCGACAGGGTGTCGATCAGAATGGCCCGGAGTTCGTTTTTGGCCGTATCCAGGCCATAGACATTATACACCCACATATTGCCGACTTCGAGCGGCATGATGATATTCCCGACTCGCTGGCCGGGACTTATGTCGATCGACGGCTCATCTGATTCCTTCTTGCTGCTGCAGCCCAGAAGGGTCAAAATGACGATTCCCGTTAGAAGTGCGTTCCGCATGATATCCGTTCCTCCGATTATTCTGGCGTAATATACCCAAAAGTTGTACAAACGCAACGGTTACCGTGATCGATAAAATCGAAAAACGCCAATATCCTGTTTGCCATCGCCAGTCAAAATTATATATATTTGTAACTTGTGCCGTCCGCCTCGAAAATGGCCGTGAGCGCGGTCGGCGGGATACGATCAACGAGGTGAAACATGAGCGAAAAATCCCCGCGTGAAGAACCGGAGCGGACTATAGATCAGCTTATCGCCGGCCGAATCGACAAACTCGGCCGCCTGCGGGAACTGGGTATCAATCCCTATCCCTACCGTTACGAAGTCACCCATTCAACCCGAACGGCGCTGGCCGAGTACGATAATCTGGCCGAGGACGGAATCGAGATTTCGATGGCCGGGCGGATCGTCGCCGTCCGCAGGATGGGCAAGGCCTTGTTTTTCCATTTTCAGGACGAGCTCGGCCGCATGCAGGCTTATATGAAAAAGGACACGGTCGGCGATCGGCTGTGGGAAATTTTTGGTCTCATCGATATGGGCGACATTATCGGGATGACGGGAACGCTGTTCACAACCAAAACCGGCGAAAAAACACTTGCCGTCAAAAAGTTCGAGGTGCTGGCCAAGTCGCTGTATCCCCTGCCGGAGAAATATCACGGCCTCACCGACAAAGAGATGCGCTACCGTCAGCGCTACGTCGACCTGATCGCCAATCCCGAGGTGCGGCAGACGTTCCGGCTGCGGTCGGGCATCATCGGCGCCTTCCGCGAATTTCTCAACGGCCAGGGCTTCATGGAAGTCGAAACGCCCATCCTCCAGCCGCTCTATGGCGGCGGGGCGGCCGAGCCGTTCGTGACCCATCACAACAAGCTCGACCGGGATCTGTATCTCCGGATCGCCGACGAGTTGTATCTCAAACGCCTGATTATCGGCGGCTTCGACAAGGTTTGGGAATTCTGCAAGGATTTCCGCAACGAGGGCATGGACCGGCTGCACAACCCGGAATTTTCCATGATCGAATTGTATCAGGCCTACGCCGACTACAACGACATCATGAAGCTGTTCGAGGATCTCATGCGATTCGCAGTGGAGAAAATCCACGGCGGCACGGTCATCGAATACGAAGGCCACGCCCTCGATTTCGGCAAGCCGTTCCGGCGGCTGCCCATGCTTCAGGCGATCATCGAATACGGCGGTCCCGACCTGTCCGACTTCGATTTCGAACGGGCCAAGAAGCTGGCCAAGGAGGCCGGTATCGCCACCGAGGGCATGGTCAACCACGGTCAGGTGGTGGAGGCGTTCTTCGGGTTGCTGGCCGAACCGAACTTGAGTGCGCCGACGTTCATCACCGATTTCCCGCGCGACGTGTCGCCGCTGGCCAAACCGCATCGGGATAACCCGAAATTAGTGGAACGGTTCGAAGCATTCATCGCCGGTATCGAATGTGGCAACGCCTTTTCCGAACTCACCGATCCCATCGACCAGCGGGAACGGTTCGTCGAACAGCGCCAGGCCGCCGCCGCCGGCGACCTCGAGGCGCATCAGATCGACGAGGATTTTCTGATGGCGTTATCCTACGGCATGCCGCCCACCGGCGGGTTGGGATTCGGCATCGATCGGCTGGTGATGATTCTGACCGATGCCCACAACATCCGCGACGTCATCCTGTTTCCGCAGATGAAACCGGAAGCGGAAGGCGAATGATGATCGTGTAACCGCCGATCGGTGCGGCGGTGGAAGTGAGAAAACGTGCTGACCTATACCCGGCCCGATGTCGACGAACTGGACAAGCTGTTCGACCTGATGCGCAACGAGGCGTCGGAGTACCTGAAGGACAGCCTGTGGCTGATCGGTCTGACGGTTTCAGCCTTTCGGGCCAAGTTCAAGTCGGTCGGCGAAGTCGTGGAAGTTCTATCCGACGAAGAACCGGCCGGGTTTTATTGGATAGAAAAACGCCGCGATATCCTGCACCTGCATGGTATAATCCTGAGGCGCGAATTCCAGGGACGCGGCCTTGGCCGCGAGGCCATGCTGAGGATCGAGGAAGAGCACGGCCGGGGAATGTCGGCGATAGAGCTTGGCGTCTATCGCGGGAACGGCGCCGCCCGGCGACTGTATGAAAGCCTCGGATATGTGGTCGTCAGGCAGCTCGACGACATCCATTTCGATATCATGCGCAAGACGCTGTCGCATGATAACGCCGAATCGGCTGCCTCTTCCGGCCCCGCCCGGCGGGACGGGGGATAACCCGGCTTCGCGCAAGGAAGGAATACAATTTGCGGTATGAATGGTTCATCGCCCGGCGCTATCTGATGTCGCGCCGATCCGGCTCCTTTATCTCCCTCAACAGCTTTTTCTCCATCGGCGGCGTTGTGGTCGGCGTGGCGGCGCTGATCTTCGTCATGTCGATGATGAACGGCTTCGAAACGGAACTACGGACACGCATTCTGGGCGTCACGTCGCATATTACCGTCTTCCCGCGTTTCGCCGAAAGCATCACCGATCCGGACGCGGCCATGGCCGATCTCCGCAAAATCGACGGCGTCGTGGCGGCAGCGCCGTTTATTTATTACAAGGCGGCCGTCGCCTCGGATGAATCGGGCGACGGCATTGTCGTGCGCGGCGTCGACCCCACACTGGAGAACGCCGTCACCGGATTGGGCGACGATATCATCGTCGGCAATTTCGACCTCTCCCCCAACGACGAAGGGATCGGGGGGATTATCATAGGCAAGAGCTTGGCCTCGTCTCTCGGCGTCCTGCTCGGTGACCCGCTGGTCCTGTTTTCGCTGCGCGGAGAAAAACTGCGGGCGGGCGCGCAACCGAAAGTCAAAAAGTTCGAGGTGCGTGGTATTTTCGAGACCGGCATGTATGAATACGACGCGTCGATGGCGTATATTTCGATCCCCGACGCAGCCGGCCTGTTCAAGATCGACGGGGTTTCGGGGATTCATCTCAAGACCGATGACTTTTTCAATGCCGACAAAATTGCCGATCATATAAACGAGATGTACACCGACCGCTATGATGCCGTCGATTGGAAGCAGATGCACAAGAACCTGTTTTCGTGGATGGAACTGGAAAAGATCGGCATGTTTATCGCGCTATCGCTGATCATCGCCGTGGCCGCCTTCAATATCATCTCCACCCTGGTGATGATCGTCATGGAAAAGCGGCAGGAAATCGGCATTCTCAAAACCATGGGTTCGATCCCGGCGGCGGTGTCGCGCATATTCATGGGCATCGGCCTGGCGGTGGGCATCGTGGGATGCCTGCTGGGGTGGGCGCTGGGGTATACCCTCTGCTGGCTGCAGCTCCGGTTCAACATCGTTCATCTCCCCCCGGAAATCTATTTCATCAGCAGCCTGCCGATCGACATGCACCCCTTCGACTTTCTCGTCGTCGGCCTCGCCGCGGTGTTTTTGTGCTTTTTGGCCACGATCTATCCCGCCCGCCGGGCGGCCAAATCGTCGGTGGTCGAAGTATTGCGTCAGTAGCCGGTGTTTACATATTGAACACGAAGCACTTGACAAGACCGAAATATAGTGCTAAGTAATTATTGGGTAAAGAATTTGCCGAATTTGGCGAAATATAGAGTAACTACAGAATGGCAGATATGAGCCAAGCGCAACGGGTTGACGACATTATTCTGCGGTCGGATAATATCCACCGTGGTTTCGATACCCCGCAGGGACGCATCGAGGTCTTAAAAGGGGTGGATTTGAAATTGAAACGGGGTGAAATGGCGGCGGTTTTGGGTGTATCGGGTGTCGGCAAGACTACCCTTCTCCACATCTTGGGCGGTCTGGACCGTCCCGACCGAGGCGAGGTGCTATTTGACGACCGGCCCTATTCATCGTTATCGGAAACCCAACTGGCGGCCTTCCGCAACCGGCATGTCGGATTCGTCTTTCAATTTCATTATCTGTTGTCCGAATTCAGTGCCTTGGAAAATGTGATGATGCCGCTGTTGATCGCCTCCCATACTCCGCGCGACGCGCAGAGGCGGGCGGAACTAATACTGAGTGAAGTGGGTTTAAAAGATAGAGTCGGTCATCGACCGGCGGAGTTGTCTGGCGGGGAACAGCAGCGCGTTGCGGTGGCACGGGCATTGGCGACCGATCCGGAACTTGTTATCGCCGATGAGCCCTCGGGAAACCTCGACATCGATACCGGCCACAAACTCCATCAGCTCTTGGTCGATTTGAACCGGACGAAAAAAACGACGTTTTTGATCGCGACCCATAATCAGCCGCTGGCGGAAATGTGCAGCCGGGTGATTCATATGAGCGACGGGGTCACAGGCAAAACGACGGCGAATTAGGGAGTGAAAGTGCAGGTGATGACATGAAATGTCAGGATTGCGGCGAACGGGACTCGACCGTACAGGTAACGCAAATCGTTAACAATGAAAAAGTCGTATTGAATCTTTGTAAAGAATGCGCCGGGAAACGAGGATTCCATTCGCCTTTGGACAACACCCCGTTTCCACTGGCCAATTTTCTCTCCGGTATGCTGACCAAGGATACCTCCGGCAAATCCTCCAAATCGATGACACTGCCCGATATCACCTGTCCCAACTGCGGCCTGACGCTGGAAAAATTCAAAAACCTGGGACGGTTCGGCTGCGGCGAATGCTACCAGGCTTTCCGCGAACAGCTTCAGGATTTGCTTCGCCGAATACACGGTTCCTCGCTTCACCGGGGCAAATTGCCGCCGATGCTTTCCGAGGAAGCCACCACGATCAAGGAACAGGAACGACTGCAGGAGGAATTAAAACGGGCGATTTCCTCTGAGGATTTTGAGCGAGCGGCCGATCTACGGGACAAACTGAAATCGCTCAAAATGGAAATCCGCACGGTCGAGGATAAAGAGCGCGAAAATGTTTGATACGATGGTAAAAAAACCGGCGGGGTGGATTAACGGCGAGGGTGAAGAATCTTCGGTCGTGCTATCCAGCCGCATCCGGCTGGCCCGGAATATCGCCGGGATCAAGTTTCCCAATTCGGCCGAACCGGAAACCCGCGAAAAACTTCTCGAATTATTCGATTCGGCCATGGGCAAGTCCGAATTTCTGCAGGACGGGACCTTCTACCGCACCTCCGGAATGGACCGTACCAACAGCAGTTTCCTCGTGGAGCGGCATCTGATTTCCCCCACGATGCTGGATCACCTCGACGGGTCCGGCGTGTATATCGCCTCCAGCGAGCAGGTATCGATTATGATTAACGAAGAGGATCACCTGCGGATACAGGCGCTGACCTCGGGGCTGGAGATGGATCGCACCATGGAGCTGGCCTCGCAGTACGACAACGAAGTGGGTCGGCTGCTGGAATACGACTACGATTCCGATTTCGGATTTCTCACCGCCTGCCCCACTAATGTCGGGACGGGCCTGCGGGCGTCGGTGTTGATTCACCTGCCCGGGCTGGTGTTGACGCGAGAAATAGAAAAAGTGATTCATAAAGTGACGAAAATGGGTTTAATTGTCCGAGGATTTTACGGCGAGGGAACCGATGTCCTCGGAAACTTGTTTCAGATATCGAACCAGACGACGCTCGGGCAGTCCGAAAATGATATTCTCGAAGCGATCGAGCGGGTGACGAGAACGATAATCGCCGACGAAGCCACGGCCCGGAACCGTCTGAAAGAAGAAGCCTATGATCAGATCAGTGACAAGATATGGCGCGCCTACGGCATTTTAAAACACGCCCGGGTGCTGTCATCCGAGGAAGTGATGAACCTGTTGTCGGCGGTCCGGTTGGGCCTAGCGATGGGGATCATCGATATGATCAGTATCGCGACCATCAACGATATCCTGCTCCTGTCCCAGCCGGCGCATTTGATGAAATACTACGGCGAGGAGATGGACGTCGATCGGCGCGATATTGTCCGAGCCGAAATGGTCAGGGAAAAATTGTCATAGGACCTTACAAGGGAGGTATTACAATACCATGAATGAGATGTTCACCGAAATGGCCCGTAAGGCGATCGAGTACGCGCGCGACGAAGCCGCGCGGCTCCGCCATGACTATATCGGGACCGAACACCTCCTGTTGGGGCTGATTCGCCTGGGCGAGGGTCGTGCGGTCGAGGTTATCAGCAACCTGGGACTGGAAATGACCGACCTCAAGGCCGCCATCGAAGAGGTGGTGCAGCCGTCGGGCGGGACCATGACGATGGGACAGCTCCCGCTGACCGCCCGCGCCAAGAAGACCCTCGAGATTTCCGGCCAGGAAGCCCGCGCGCTCAAATCCAAGGATATTGATACCGAGCATATTCTTCTGGCCCTACTCAAGGACGAAGAAGGCGTGGCGTCGCAGGTGCTGTCGATGTTCGAGATCGACTACAAGGAAGTCTACGACGAACTGAAAAATATTGACAGCGGCAAACCGTCGTCGTACAAACGGAAACGCCGCAAATCCAAAACCCCGGCCCTCGATCATTTCGGTCGCGATCTGACCGAAATGGCCCGTCGCGGCCGCCTCGATCCCATCATAGGACGGCAAAACGAAATCGAACGGGTCACCCAGATTCTGTCGCGCCGCAAAAAGAACAATCCTGTCCTCATCGGCGAACCCGGAGTCGGCAAAACCGCCATCGTCGAAGGACTGGCGCAGCGTATTGTCGAGGGCAAAGTCCCCCAGACGCTGGAAAACAAGCGGGTCGTGACGCTCGATATGGCCTCGCTGGTGGCCGGCACCAAGTACCGCGGCCAGTTCGAGGAACGGCTCAAATCGGTTATGACCGAAATCATGAATTCCCGCGACGTCATCATTTTCATCGATGAGTTGCACACGATCGTCGGAGCGGGCGGCGCCGAGGGATCGCTTGATGCCTCCAATATCTTCAAGCCGGCGCTATCGCGCGGCGAATTGCAGTGCATCGGCGCCACGACGCTGAATGAGTATCGCAAATATATCGAGAAAGACGGTGCGTTGGAACGTCGTTTCCAGATGGTCATGGTCGATCAGCCCGGCGAGGAAGACACCATCAAGATCCTCAAGGGACTACGTCCCAACTACGAAGAACATCACCGGATCAAAATTTCCGACGAGGCCGTCTATTCGGCGGTGCGGCTGTCGAGCCGGTATATTTCCGGCAAGTTCCAGCCGGACAAAGCCATCGACGTTTTGGACGAAGCCGGTTCGCGGGCGCATCTGTCGTCGTACACGCGGCCCAAGGAATTCACGGAAATAGAGAATGAGATCACGGAACTGGTCGAAAAGAAAGAACAGGCTGTCAAGAACCAGGCGTTCGAAACGGCCGCCCAGTACCGCGATGAATTGAAATTCAAGAAAGACAAGCTGGCCCAGATGCAGAAGGAATGGGAGGAGCAGCGCGACAAGGAACAGATCGTGCTCAACGACGAGGATATCGCGCAGGTCGTCTCCAGCATGACCGGTATCCCCCTGTTCCGGCTCGAAGAGAAGGAATCCCGGCGTTTGCTTCGCATGGAGGAGAGCCTCAAAGAGCGCATCGTTGGGCAGGATAAGGCCATCCAGGCCATCACGCGCGCCATCCGGCGTTCGCGGGCGGGTCTCAGCGACCCGAGACGGCCAATCGGATCGTTCCTGTTCCTCGGCCCCACTGGTGTCGGCAAAACCGAATTGGCCCGTCAATTGGCGGAATTCCTTTTTGAGGACGTCGAATCGCTTATCCGTATCGACATGTCCGAGTACATGGAGAAATTCGCCGTCTCGCGTCTGATCGGCGCTCCGCCCGGATATGTCGGATATGAAGAAGGCGGCCAATTGACCGAGCGCGTCCGGCGCAAACCGTATTCGGTGGTTCTGCTCGATGAGATCGAAAAAGCTCATCCGGAGGTGTTCAATATCCTGTTGCAGCTCCTCGACGACGGTCAGCTCACCGACAGTTTCGGGCGCAAGGTCGATTTCAAGAATTCGGTCGTCATCATGACGTCGAATATCGGCACCCGCCAGATCGGCGACGCCAAGTCGGTCGGTTTCGACAAAATCCAAGTTTCTCAGGATTACGACGCCATGAAGAGCAAAATCGGCGACGAGGTCAAGAAGCTTTTCAATCCCGAGATGCTCAACCGCATCGACGAATTGGTTTACTTCCGGGCATTAACCATCGATCATATCAAGCAGATTATCGACATTCTGCTGATCGATCTGGCCAACCGCTTGGCCGAGAAGGGCATTTCCTTCAAGCTGACCGCTCCCGCCAAGGATTGGCTGGCCGATAAGGGCTTCGAACCGCAGTACGGCGCGCGGCCGCTCAAGCGGGCGCTCCAGAAGTACCTCGAAGACCCATTGGCCGAGGAAATCCTGCGCGGCCAGTACGCCGGCGATTGCGAGGTGGAAATTGTCGTGGCCGATGACAACGAAAAGTTGGCATTCAATATCCATCCCGGCAAAAAGGAAGAAGAAAGCGAACGGATCGACACCGTAAATTCGAACTAAATCGTCGCAATAACCGATACACGGGGCGGTCCGTTGTGGCCGCCCCTTTTTTTTAAGGAATGAGACCGGCCTGAAAATTGGCGGAAAGTCGGCGACTTTTCGCTTGCGCTTTTCGGCTCGGGACGTATATTACAGGGCTTGTGCGGCCGGAAAAACGACGCGGCCCAGCGACAGAATTGAAAACGAAAGACAGGATGATACGGATATGGCACACAAAAAAGGCGTAGGCTCATCCAAGAACGGGCGTGACAGTCACGGTCAGCGGCGCGGCCTCAAGGCGTACGGCGGTCAGGCCGTTCCGGCCGGCGCGATAATCGTCCGCCAGCGCGGCACCAAGTTCCTTCCCGGCGATAACGTCGGCGTGGGCCGGGACTGGACGATTTTCGCCAAGATCACCGGAGTCGTAAAATTCGAGCGGGTCGGCAAAGACCGCACGCGCATTTCCGTCGTCGAATAGCGGCGAGACAAATTTCTAAGTCAAAGGTCGATGCCCCTCGCGGACATCGGCCTTTTCTGTTTCGATAATTCGATCCCTTCAGATTCAATGCCAACTATCCACAAGCAGACGATATGTGCACAATTCGCCAAAACGCACGCCTCGGCCTGGAGAACCACCTCCAAAACAATAGCATAGGTCATCGGCTGGCACCCGGCCATCGCCCGAGCCAGAAGCTTATTCAGTTGAATCGAACAGTGAAAGCTGAAAGATATTTCGTTTCTCACATGAAAAGAAATCTGGATCTTCGTTTGTCTCTGTAGGTGCAATCTTATGTCCATGAAGCAATGCGGCAATTGAAACGGCTGCCGACCATGCGGGATTCCTATCTAGACAGAAGTATGATTGCGGCGGCCTGAGTTCACAATCTACGAGGTGTGACAATCGGGTGACAGGAATTGCGTCAATGTAAGATTTGATTTCATCTAACACTATTGCGTAAACGTTTTTTTC
>Ga0315554_1002272_pt1 | contig 11121 bp, 12 predicted proteins | sample SalMarSW160370MG_FD_202114 | JGI IMG/M metagenome (GOLD analysis project Ga0315554, IMG submission 202114) | Salt marsh sediment microbial communities from the Plum Island Ecosystem LTER, Massachusetts, United States - Salt Marsh Sediment SW1603-70 ... | reverse complement strand
CCGGATGATCTGGTCGTCGTCATTTTCGCCGACTCCGCCCAGCGCTACATCTCCAAATGCTTTTCCGATGCCTGGATGTCCCGGCACGGATTTGCCGTCACCGAGAAGGCTCGAACACTATGATGAAATTTCGCCCGCCCGTAATCTTCCTGCTGTTACTCGCCGTCGGCTTCATCGGCGCCGTCAAGCAAGACTATGAACCGGAACCTCCTTTGGTGGTTTCGGAAATGATTTGGTTGTTCGGCATGATGCCCCGCGACGCCAAGGTGACGCATCATTTCGCCCTGACCAATCAGCATAAGGATACCGTAACGATTCTCTCCATTGATGCCGACTGTGAATGCACCACCGTTCCCAAAGGGCCGGTCGCCGTCCCGCCCGGCGAGACGTATCTGTTGAAAGTCGGTTTCGATTCGAAAACGTACTTCGGCGAAACCAATCGGGATATCAAAATCACCACCGACTACGATTCCCTGCCGGTGATGGTGCTCTATATCAGTTCCCTGGCCGGGGAAACCCCGCGAACGCTGAAGATCACACCTCCCCTCACCGCGTTCATTCCCGGAAAAAACGAGCAAACATTCACCGTGGAGAACCTGTCTGATATGAAGACCGACTTCGCCGTGCTCATTGATCATGATTCCATATTGGTTCCGTCCGAGACCGAATTTACCCTCAAAGGGAAACAATCGCATGAGTTCACTCTCAGCCCGATATGGGACAAGGTGCCCCGGGGATATTCATATAGTTGCGCCGTGCTCGAATTCACCCGCGCCGACACGTCATATCAAGCATCGATTCCGATTACGTTGAATAAGTATTGAAATCGCGACGCATCCGTCCCGACCGATGAGCAGCACGGCCGACGAAGTCACGGTGAACCGTAAGTGGAGAAAATTTCGAAAATTATTATTGACAAGTATTTCGCTAAATCGTAAGCTGAATGTGGAAGAATTGCGAGGGTGACATTCTGTTGTCCCTGGGTAGTTTCCTAGCCCCCTCTACCCAACCAGGATGCACCCTCTTTTTTTTTGCCCGCCGCACCGAAAATCTAACAATGTATCTAAAGTCCCGCGATCCGGCAACCCAAATCGACTTATCCTTTTATATTCGCCAGCGGATGAAACCGGGCCACCAGACGGCTGAGGCCGAGATCGTCGACGGCCCGCGAGACGTCGTCGATATTCTTATAGGCAAATCCCGCCTCCTCGGCCAGCCCCGAAAGGCTCTTGGTGCGGACCATAATGCCGCGAGCCGCCATGTCCCGTTGGAGCTTGTCGCCCCGGACCTGTTTCTTGGCCCGAGTGCGCGACATGACCCGTCCCGACCCGTGCAGGGTCGATCCGAAATAATCCCGTTCAGCGTCGGCTGTGCCGACAAAAATCGCCGAGCCGGTCTCCATCGATCCCCCGACGATCACCGGCTGGCCGACACCCCGATAACCGGCCGGCACTTCACTGTTGCCGGGGCCGAACGATCGGGTCGCCCCTTTGCGATGCACCAACAGACGTTTGGTCTGCCCCGAGATATCATAATTTTCGAACCGCGCGATATTGTGGGCAACGTCATAGATCGTCGACAGCCCCATCGCCTCGGCGGGCTTGCCGAATACCTTGGCAAAGGATTCCCTGATATGATGCGTAATCACCTGGCGGTTGGCGAAGGCGTTATTCGCGGCGCAGGCCATGGCGGCGTAATAGGCCACTCCGTCGGGGGAATGAATCGGCGCCGCGGCAAGTTCCCGATCGCGAAAAACCAGTCCGTGCTTGGCCGCATTCTGGGTGAATATCTTGAGATAATCGGTGGCGATCTGGTGCCCGAAACCGCGCGAGCCGCAATGGATCGCGACGATGATCTGACCGATGTCTTCGATACCGAGAACCCGTCCGATTTCCGGCCTGAAAAGGTCGCCCTCGGATAAAAATTCGATTTCCAGATAGTGGTTGCCAGATCCGAGGGTGCCGACCTGATCGATCCCCCGAGCCATCGCTTTATCCGACACCGCCTGGGGATCGGCGCCCGAAACCTTGCCCTGACCCTCCGTATGATCGACGTCGTTCTCGGTGGCAAAGCCGCGATCGAGACACCATTGCGAACCGTCAGTCATCACCTTCCGGAACTCATTACGGTCGAGCCTGACCGATCCTTTCGTCCCCACCCCCGACGGTACTGCCTGAAAAAGCTCCTTCATCAGGTGATCCAGCCGGGGCTTGACGTCATCGACGGTCAGATTGGTTCGGATGAGGCGCATGCCGCAATTGATATCGAAACCGATTCCACCGGGCGAAATCACGCCTTCATCGCTGTCGAAGGCGGCCACGCCGCCGATCGGAAAACCGTACCCGCGATGGGCGTCCGGCATGCATATGGCGTAACGCTGGATTCCCGGCAGGCAAGCGACGTTGGTGATCTGATCGAGGACGCCTTCGTCGATGCCGCCGATCAATTTTTCCGACGACAAAATCCGCGCCGGAACCCGCATCCCCTCCTTGGCGCCGGTGGGGATTTCCCAGATGCCTTCCGCGATCTTGTTCATCTTCATCATAGGTCAAACACCACGTCACAGCGATACAGGTCGCCGTCCTTTTGAATCATTAATTTGTAATAGGTTACCGCCTTTATCTCATGCTCCGCATTATCGGTGTCGCGGTCGTATCGGCAATAACCTATTGTCCCGGATACTCGCGAATCATTATCGGTTCGCGAGACGCTGATATCGAAATGTACGGGAATTAGCCCATTGGTGTCAAACCCATATAAAAGCTCCGACAGCCAATCGATCATGAGCTGCTCAGCCGAATCGGCGTGCAAATCAATCGCCTGCGATGCAACCGCCGGCCGGGTGGGCCGCGCCCCCATAATAATTTCGAACATCCCCTCGGCCCCGGCGATAAACAGCTCGGTCAGGCTGTCGGCTCGCAGCGACACGCCGATATCGGATACGGTATAACGGTCGTTTATATCAAATTTTCTCATGACGGTGCCGGCAATTGCCGTCCCGAATTGACGATATTCCGCGTGTGATCACGCCGGTTCGATACACTCGACCGGGCAGACCAGCACGCACTGCGGTCCGCCCTCGCGGTCTTCGCATTCATTGCAGGTATCGGGATTGATTTTGTACGGGCTCGCTTCCGATATCGATTCAGTCGGGCATTCGGGCAGGCACAGGCCGCATTCCGTGCATTCGTCGGTGATTTTCATCGCCATATTCGGACTCCTTACATTCCAGAGATGATAATATACTACGAGCGGGAATATATATTTTTGCAGACCAAGTTCAAGGGATTTTCAGATTCCGGGAAATTCGGCTTTTCGCCACTTGAATGAAACTCAGGCCTTCTCCGCAGCGAAATGCTCGTGGATTTTGGCGGCCAATTCCTTCGGGATCGATTTGACCGACGCCAGGTCTTCGGCCGATGCCTCTTTGATCTTCTTCACCGAACCGAAATGCTTCAGCAACGCCGACCGCCGGGCCGGGCCGATGCCGGGGATTTGGTCGAGTTCCGACCCGACCGTCCGTTTGCTGCGGAGCTTGCGATGATAAGTTATGGCAAAACGATGCGCCTCGTCCCGCACTCGTTTGAGCAAGTTCAGCGCGGGCGATGTCTTGGATATATAAACCGGATCGCTTTGGCCTGAAACGAAAACCTCCTCCAGCTTCTTGGCCAAGCCAATAATCGGTTGATCGGCCAGACCGTGCTCATCCAGCACCGCTTTCGCAACCGATAACTGCCCTTTACCGCCGTCCACCATCATCAGGTCGGGAAGGGGCTCTTCGTCTTCCAGACGGCGGTCGACATAACGGCTGACGACTTCCTGCATGGCCGCGAAATCGTCCTGTCCCTCGACCGTTATGATTTTGAAATGACGATATTCCGATTTCTTGGGTTTGCCCCGTTCGAAATATACCAGCGACGCCGCCTTATCGGTAGCGCCGAGATTGGAAATATCGAAACAACTAATGGTCAACGGTGCACGGCTCAACCGCAAGACTTTCTGGAGCGCAGCCGCCGTTTCCGGCACACGTTCCGAATATTTCCGTTTCTGGATCATCATTTCGTCGAGCAAAAGCCGGGCGTTCTTTTCGGCCATGATCACCAGATGATATTTCTCGCCGATCTGCGGGGAGATGAACCGCACTTTCGATCTCTTGGTATCGGAAAGCCAGTTCTCCAGCAATTCCATTTCATCCGCCGGGCACGGCAGGTATATCTCAGACGGCAAATCTTCCATGTGGTTGTAATACTGCTTGAGGAATCCGGCCAGCAGATCGCCGTCGGCGACATCGGTGTCGATGCGCAGCGGCAAATCCTGACGCCCGATCAGGACGCCTTCCCTGATTTGCATAACCACGGCTACGGCATCGCGGCCGTCGCGGGCGAAGGCGATCACATCGCGGTCGATCGGCTCGGCCGAATCGACCTTCTGCTTTTGTCGCACCGATTCCATCGCCTCGATCGTATCGCGCACACGGGCGGCATGCTCGTACCTTTCCTCGTCGGCCGCTTCCTGCATTTCTTCGCGAAGCCTTTGGATCAAGTCCGTACGGCGGCCCGACAAAAACATGATCACCGCCTCGACGTGCTTCTTGTATTCCTCCTGCGATTCGAAATCCTCGCACGGCCCGGCGCATCGCCCGATATGGTAATCCAGGCAGACCTTGTATTTCCGTCCGGTCGGCGAGGGAATATCGAAATTGCACGACCGCAGGCCGAAATGCCGCATCAGAAATTTCATGGTCCGGCGCATCCCGGCGGCGTTGGTATAAGGTCCGAAATAGCGCGCCCCGTCGCGCATCACCCGCCGGGCCACCATCAGGCGCGGAAAAGGCTCGTTGACAGTCAGCTTCAGGTACGGATGATGCTTATCGTCCTTCAGGTTGACATTGTAGCGCGGCTTATGTTCTTTGACCAGATTGGCTTCGAGGATCAACGCCTCGATTTCGGAATCGGTCACCAGCAGTTCAACGTCGGCCACTTTGGAAACCATGATGGCCGTTTTGGGGTCGGCAGCGCCCCGGCTCTGGAAATACGAACTGACCCGGTTCTTGAGATTTTTGGCCTTGCCGATATAGATAATCTTCCCGTGGCGGTCTTTCATCATGTAAACGCCCGGCTTGCCCGGAAGATTAGTCGGCTTATATGATTCAGTCGTTTTCATTTCATCTATATTAAACGCGCCAACGCCTCCGGAGTGCCCGCCTAATATAACCGAGGGGCCGCTCGGCGTCGAAGATATGCAGGTGACACGGCCGATTCAATAAAAAAAACCCGGCCGGGCGGCTTTATCGGCCGGGTTTGACAGGTACGAAAGAGCAACATGAAAAGATCTTTTTCCCTATGAGAATATCGGACGCTTTCGCCGGTCATTGAGCGGTATTCTCTCGGCTGGAAATTGTCTATAAGCTATTTCTTGCGTTTTGCGGCGAGGCCTGCGATATTCAGGGAAATTCAGCAGGAGGATCACATGCGTAGATCATATCGTTTCCCCGGCGCGGCTTTGGGGGCGATCATTATAACGGGAATGATTCTTATCGCTCTGGCCGGATGCATCCGCAAGACCGAGACTCCCAAACCGTATTTGATTCTATACGCCTTCGAAACCGAGGGACGGCTATTGGCCGGTCAGATGGAAATCGAGGATTCGGTGCGTTTGCTCGGGCGAATGGTGTACGAAGGGACGCTATCGGGCAAGGATATCGTGCTGGCCGAATCGGGCGTCGGCATGGACAATGCCGCCATGACGGCTCAACGCATGATCGACGTCTACTATCCCGAGGCGGTCATATTCACCGGCATCGCCGGCGCCGTGGATACAACGGTGCACATCGGCGATATCGTCATTTGCCGCACGTGGCGCGAGCATGATTACGGCTACTGGGGCAAGGACGGCTTCCGGCCAACTCCACAGGGTATTTTCGATCCGCGCGTCGACAGCGTAACGAAGACGACCGCCTACATGGCCGACAGCGCCATGTTCGCCGTCGCCGAGAAATTACCGCAAATGTCGATTGAGCTCGCACAGATCGGCGACCGTAAGCCAAATATCTCTGTCGGCGGCGTCGGCGTTTCCGGCAACGCTTTTATCGACAGCCGCGAAAAACGAATCTGGCTGAGTGAGACCTTCGCTGCCTTGATCACCGATATGGAATCGTCGGCCGTAGGACAGGTCTGCACCGTCAACGACGTCCCGTTTATCGTCTTTCGGTCGGCGTCGGATCTGGCGGGCGGTTCCGGCTCGGAAACCGCCGATTCGGAACTGGAGCAGTTTTTCCGCGTGGCCGCGGACAATTCGTCGCGAGTCGTGATGGAATTCCTGTCCGAACTTAAATAATCATTTGCACAAAAACCGCTTTATATGATGTAATTCGGATTTTGGTGGCCCACCCGTGCTTTGCACGGGTGGGTTTATTTAGCGGCATGCGACAGGCATCGGATCATGCCTAAAGATACCGATAGGCTTTGAGGCAGTGAGATACCTTATTCCATCACGCGGCGTGAGCCGAGATACCGCTTGTGATAATAATCTTCGTTGAGATTGGAGATCATGATGCCGTTCGAGGTCGAGGCGTGTACGAATTCATCGAATCCAACATAAATGCCGACGTGCGATACACCGTGCCCGCCGGTGTCGAAAAAGACCAGATCGCCAAAGAACAGATCGCCGGCTTTGACCGGGCGCCCCGCCCGGTACATGTTTTCGGTCGTGCGCGGGAGATGAATCGAGGCGTATTCCTCGTAGATGGCGCAGACGAATTCCGAGCAATCATACCCCTTCTGCGTCTCGCCTTTTCCCGCATACGGCTTGCCCAGATACCGGTCGATAATCCGTCCCATCTTTAATGGATCGACGGCGCTGGCCGGAGCGGGGCCGGGCGGCGGCGGGGCTTCTTGCTGTTGTGTAGCCGGTTTGCTCTCCCCTTCGGCGGTATGCAACCCACCGCCGTATCGGGGCTGACCCTGGCACCCGACAATAACCGCCGCCCCCAATAGTATGATTGTCATCCGTCGCATAATTATTCAATCCAGCCGGGGGTAAATGATCCCGAACCGTTTTATATAATAGAGCCTTGTGAAAAAGTATGTCAACAAAAGAATCGCCGCATATGCGGGATAGTGAATCGCCGCAAGAATCGTCAAAAGCAGAATCGGGAGCTTGCAGGCAAGCATCACGATCTTCCGGCTGAATGACAGCAGCGAATATACACAGAAAACCGCCGTTATCGCTGCCGTCAGTGCCAGTTCGATATTGCCGGTCCATACCGATGTCCCCCCGGCCGCAATTGTGAAGGCCAGCGCCGACCACAAAGCGCCTCTGGCTCCGAATATGACGGCAACGGTCCGCTTGCCCGTGGCGGCGTCTCCGTCGCGATCCGGAATAGTCGTGAGCACATACCCGGCCGCAATGGCAAGAAAATACGGAATTGCGAATTTGCCGACGGGCCGTTCCGGACAATTCCAGGCCGCGATCCATGGGATGAGCAATCCGTAGCCCGCGGCGTTGGCCGCCAGGCCCGCCAGCGGCCGGTCCTTAAGGCGAATCACCGGGGTGGAATAAAGAATACCCAGCAGCACGATCATTATCACGGCGAGGAGGATACGCGGTTCCATGAAAGCTGCCATGATCACACCAGCCGCGGTCAGACTGATGTAGAGCGCCCATGCCAACGGGACGGATATGATTTTCCGGGGAAGCAAAAACAGCTTGTCATTGATGCGGTCGCTATCGATATCAAAAATCTGGTTGAGTATGTATGACCCGGCAAAAATCAGCGTCAGCGCACCAAGATGCATGATTGCCGGCCGGCCCGGCGCAAGGACGATATATGAGTCGGCATGGCATTGCGCCATATAATGTAGGTAAACTGTCCAGACCGGAATCAAAAGCATCGGCCGGGCGAGAAATATCACATCGGCGATTTTCACCACGATATTATTCTGGCGACGTATCGTAGATACAAATACAGCACCGGGGCGGAGAACAAGAGCGAGTCGAAGCGGTCGAGGACGCCGCCGTGACCGGGGATGATATGCGATGAGTCTTTGATGCCCAGTGACCGTTTCCAGAGCGATTCGACCAGATCGCCCAATTGTCCGAACAATCCCAGCAAAAGCGCGATGATGACGAAATGAATGGCCGGGACGTCCGTCAGCCAGAATATCTTGACGATCATGGCCGCCACGAGATACCCGACCAGCCCGCCGAGAAATCCCTCGACGGTTTTGTTGGGCGAAACCGTCGGCGCCAGTTTGTGCCGGCCGAACGATTTGCCGAAAAACATCGCCGCCGTATCCCCCAGCCAGAGTGACGCAAACAGCAACAGCAGCCACCATTGTCCCGGCGACGGCTCCATCCACGCCGCATCGCCCCGGATGCGGTACACATACGGATACAGAAGCCCCAGGTAAAACGTCCCCCAGATGATATAAATCAGCTTATGAAATAACGTCTCGACCGGGTCCTTGCCGATCGCAAGCATGATCCCCGCCAGTAAGAAGACTCCCAGCAGCGGCAATGCGCCCAATCGGAAATACCCGGCGGAACTCAGCCAGATGGCGGACACTATTCCGGCGAAGGGAATGATAAAAAAGGGTGAATACGGCCGGATGCCGCCCCGCGAGAGATATTCGTACGCCCCGATCGCAGACAGAAGCAGGATGAAATAGAGAAAGTAATCTCCGCCGCGAAAAACAAGAAACAGAATCAACGGGCCGAATATCACAGCGATCGCGATCCTTTGAGCCAGGTTTTTGGAAATCATTTCGAATTGACCCGTCCGAATCGGCGTTCACGTTTTATATAGTCCTGGAGCGCAGCCAGAAAATCGACTTTGCCGAAATCGGGCCATAACGTATCGGTGATATAAATTTCGGTATATGACGTTTGCCAGATAAGGAAATTGGACAGTCGCATTTCGCCCGAAGTCCGGATCAGCAGGTCGGGATCGGGCAAATCGGACGTGTACAGATATGCCGAGAGCAGTTCTTCATCGATATTTTTCGGTGCGATATCTCCCTTCTTGACACCGGCGGCAATGGCCCGCACGGCATCGATAATTTCGGTCCGCCCGCCGTAATTGAGGGCCAGATTCAACGTCAGGCCGGTGTTCCGCGCCGTCTTCTTGATCGCCGACTGCAGAACCTTGCGGCGCGCCAACGGTAATTCGTGAATGCGCCCCGTGGCGATCAAGCGAACATTGTTTTTCATGAGGTCATCGAGTTCTTCCCGGGTCGTTCTCGACAGCAGAGCCATCAACGAGGCCACCTCGGCCTTGGGGCGATTCCAGTTTTCAACCGAGAAGGTATACATCGTGAGGTACCTGACGCCGACTTCTCCGGCCACTTCAACCACCTGCCGAACCGCTTTCACCCCGGCCTGATGTCCCTTGGTACGGGGCAACCCTCGTTTGGCCGCCCAGCGTCCGTTGCCATCCATAATGACGGCAACATGAACCGGGCATTTGCCGCTCTGCCGGATTTCTTCGATGATTTCTTTCTGCGCTGAATTCATCAGCCTATTCTACACTCCCCCGCCGGTTAGGGCAAGGCAATTTTTGTTGCCTCCGAACGTCCCGGGCATATATTCGACTATTGGTACGGTTCGCGACAGCCAAACCGAAAATTCGCTTTTGCGTATTATGTATGAACGATTTTCATCAAGGGAGCCGCGCATGAAAGTCAAAGATATTCTCGGGAAGACGAGCCGTCCGGTCATCACCATCACCGGCGATAAGACCATCAAAGAGGCTATGGAGCTTCTCAATAAACACAAAATCGGTTCGGTCGTAGTCGTTAATCAGGACGGCGACCCGGTCGGGATTCTTACTGAGCGGGATATGTTCCACCTCTGTTACAAGTATACCAGTGATATGAAGTCCTTAAAGGTCGCCGACCATATGACCGCCGATCTGCTGGTCGGCGTGCCCGAGGACGATCTCGATTACATCGCGGGAGTAATAACCAACAAACGCGTCCGGCATATTCCCATCATCGACGAAGATCGAAAACTGTGCGGTCTGATTTCGATCGGCGACATCGTGAAGGCCAAGATGAAACAGGCCGAGATCCACGTCCGATATTTAACGGAGTATATTACGGGCAGGTCCCAAACGGATCACGAATAAAGGCGGGCAAAAAAAGGCGGCGTCCGGCGACGCCGCCCGATATCCTATACCGACATTAATTCTTTTTCTTTGGCTTCGACTAATTCATCGATTTTTTTGATGAACTTGTCGGTGAATTCCTGGATTTTTTCCATCGACCGATGCTGCTGGTCTTCCGATATCTGTTTATCCTTTTCGGCCTTTTTCAACTGATCATTGGCGTCCCGGCGGACATTGCGGATGGCCACTTTTCCATCTTCGGCGATCTTTTTGCATAATTTGGCCAATTCGCGGCGGCGTTCCTCCGAGAGCGGCGGCACCGGGATCCGCACGATATTGCCCTCGACCTGTGGATTGAAACCAAGTTCGGCGATTTGAATGGCCTTAACGACCTCGCCGATAATGCTTTTATCCCACGGCTGAACCACAAGGCTCTTGGGGTCGGGCACGGATATCGACGCCACTTGGCTGAGCGGCGTCTTCTGCCCGTAGGCCTCGACTTTTACACTGTCCAAAAGCACCGGGGTCGCTTTGCCCGACCGGATTCCGCTCAAATCGTGTATGACCGCTTCCACTGATTTCTGCATCCGCCGTTCGGTGTCGGTCATAATCTTATCCTGCATAGCCAACCTCCATATCTCAGTGCACCAGAGTGCCCACCTTCGCGCCCACTCCGGCGCGGTAAAGATTGTCTTCGCTTCCCAGATTAAACACCCGGATCGGAATGTTGTTTTCCTTGCAAAGGGCGATTGAGGTGCCGTCCATAACTCTCAAATCCTTGGTCAGCACATCGAAATATGAAACCTCGGTATACAATTCGGCTTCACTGTCCATTTCGGGATCGGCGCTGTAGACGCCGTCCACCCGCGTTCCTTTTAGAATGATCTCGGCGCCGATTTCGACCGCCCGCAACGCCGCCGCCGTATCGGTCGTGAAGAAGGGATTGCCGGTCCCGGCGGCAAGAATGACGATTCGTCCCTTTTCGAGATGCCGTACGGCCCGCCGGCGGATATACG
>Ga0315554_1002271_pt1 | contig 11122 bp, 8 predicted proteins | sample SalMarSW160370MG_FD_202114 | JGI IMG/M metagenome (GOLD analysis project Ga0315554, IMG submission 202114) | Salt marsh sediment microbial communities from the Plum Island Ecosystem LTER, Massachusetts, United States - Salt Marsh Sediment SW1603-70 ... | reverse complement strand
TGCTGCGGCCGAGTTCAAAGAGCGCCACGGCATTACACCCACCATCGCCGTACTGCGAGCGGGCGAAGACCCTGGCTCGGTCTGGTACGCCAACGCCATCCAGAAAACGATGGCAGCCCAAGGCATGGAGTCGCAGATACACGTGCTGCCCGAGACCGCCTCTCAGCAGGAACTGGTCAATTGGGTGGCCAAACTCAACGCCGACCCGCGGGTGCACGGCATCATGATTCAGGAACCCCTGCCCAAGGGCATCGACGAGGCCGCGGTGAAAGCCGCCCTGTCCCCCGACAAGGACGTGGACGGCGTCCATGAGGTCAACGCCGGGCGATTGGCGCTGGCCGCTCCGGCCGGGCGACCGCCAGGCGTTCGGCCATTCTTCGTGCCTGCCACGCCCGCGGGCGGTATGGAACTGATGGGCCGCTACGGCATCGAGTTTTCGGGCAAGCACGCCGTCGTCCTCGGCCGCTCCAGCATTGTCGGCAAGCCGATGGCCCTGCTGCTGATGCGCGAGAACGCCACGGTCACGGTCTGCCACTCCCGCACCAAGGACCTGCCCGGCGTCTGCCACCAGGCCGATATCTTGTGCATTGCCGTGGGGCGAGCCGAGATGGTCAAAGGCGACTGGGTGAAGCCCGGCGCCGTCGTCGTTGATTTCGGCGTCAACGACGTGGAAGGCAACATGGTTGGCGATGTGGCCTACGAAGAAGCCGCGGAGGTAGCAGGCATGATGACGCCGGTTCCAGGCGGAACAGGCCCCATGACCAACGTCATGCTTATGCTCAACGTTCTTGAAGCAGCAAGACGGCAAATCGAAGAGATTTAGCGTCCATACATTCTAGAAAAGAGGAGGAAACTGTCATGGCAAAGATGCTCGTCGAAATCAAAGAGAAGGTCCCAACCGACATCGAGATTGCCCAGGAAGCCAAAATGCGGCCCATCGTGGAGGTCGCGAAAAGCCTGGGGCTCAGCGAGGACGACCTTGACTTCTACGGGAAGTACAAGGCAAAAGTCCACCTGGACGTCTTGAAGAAGTTGGCAGACCGCCCCAACGGCAAGTACATTGACGTGACGGCCATCACACCCACACCGCTGGGCGAAGGCAAAACCGTTACAACCATCGGCGTCAGCCAGGGACTGGCCTACATCGGCAAGAAGGTCATGACTTGCATTCGCCAGCCGTCCCAGGGGCCTACCTTTGGCATCAAGGGCGGTGCGGCCGGTGGCGGGTACAGCCAAATCGTATCCATGGAGGATTTCAACCTGCACCTCACCGGCGACATCCATGCAGTCGGCGCGGCACACAACCTGCTGGCCGCTGCCATCGACAACCGCATTGCCAAGGAAGCACGTTGGAGCACCGATTACCTTGCTCAAGCCCTCTGCCCCGACGACGAGTACACCGCCTCCATGCGCAAGCGGCTGGCCAAACTGGGCATCGAATCGGAACGGCCCTCTGACCTGAACGACGAGGACAAGGAGCGCATGTTCCGCCTCAATATTGACCCCTACTCCGTCCAGTGGCGGCGCGTGGTCGACGTGTCCGACGCAGCGCTCCGCAACATCATTATCGGCTTGGGCGAAAAGAACGACGGCCCCACACGCCAAGCGGGCTACGACATCACCGTCGCGTCAGAAATCATGGCCGCGCTGGCCATGTGCAGCGGCCTTGCCGACCTGCGCGAGCGCATGGGGCGCATCATCATCGGCACCAGCAACCCCGGCAACATGAGTCACAAGAACGAGGTGCTGCCTATCACGGCAGAGGATTTGAACGTGGCGGGAGCCATGACAGTCCTCCTAAGAGACGCCATCATGCCCAATCTGATGCAGACCCTCATGGGCAGCCCGGCCTTTGTCCACTGCGGCCCCTTCGCCAACATCGCCCAGGGGAACAGTTCCATCATCGCCGACAAGATTGCCCTGAAACTGGCCGACTACGTGGTGACCGAGTCCGGCTTCGGCGCCGACTGCGGCATGGAGAAATTCATGGACCTGAAGTGCCGTGTCAGCGGGCTCGTGCCCAACTGCGTCGTGATGGTCACCACTGTCCGCGCTCTGAAGATGCACGGAGGCGGCCCCAAGGTGGTTGCCGGCAAGCCCCTGGACAAGGCGTACACCGAAGAGAACCTGGCGCTGCTGGAAAAGGGCCTGCCCAACCTGCTCCAGCACATCGAGAACGCCCTGAAGTTCGGCGTGCCGGTCGTGGTGGCCATCAACCGCTTCAAGGACGACACCGACGCCGAGATTGCACTGATTCGCAAGCGAGCTCGTGAGACCGGCGCGGAGGACGCAGTCGAAAGCAACGTGTGGGCAAAAGGCGGCGAGGGCGGCGCGGCGCTGGCCGAGGCGGTCGTCAAAGCCTGTGAGAAGCCCACCAACTTCCACTTCCTCTATTCGGATGAGATGTCCATCAAGGAGAAAATCGAAACCGTCGTCCGCGAAATCTACCGCGCCGATGGCGTGGACTACACGCCCGAAGCCGAAGCCAAGATCCGGCTCTTTGAGAGCATGGGGCTGGGCCACCTGCCGCTGTGCATGGCCAAGACCCACCTATCCTTTACTCACGACCCCAAAATCAAGGGCGCACCGCGCGGCTGGCGGATGCCCATCACCGACGTGCGGGCCAGCGTAGGCGCAGGCTTCATCTTCCCGCTGTGCGGCACCATGCGCACGATGCCCGGCCTGCCCACTCGCCCAGCCTTCACCGACGTAGACCTCGACCTAGAAACCGGACGAGTGGTCGGCCTGTTCTAGGCGGCTCTCTTCTGTGCGGGTGCGGGAAAATTCCTGCACCCGCACAGCGCTGCGCTGTGAAACCTGTCGCAGTGGGACACAACCGAATATCCTGAGTCTTCGCAATGGGAGTTGTAGCATTTGCCCTACCTTGCGGGTCTACATATAATGGAATGTCTGTACGCACGTCGAATTCTGCGTGCGAAAACCTTATGTACTCGCCAGTTCACAACACAACCAAGGGGGTTACCATGAACAAAGCAGTCTTTGACGTACCCACCCTCTGGGCTGACCACCACGTTCTGAAAGTGCGCTCCGCACTGGCAAACCTGGAAGGCGTCGAGAGCGTGTACGCCAGTTCAGCCTGGAAGCAAGTCCTCGTTACATACGACCCCGGCAAGACCGATGAGGCTGCCATTAAGAAGGCACTGGCCGACGCTGGCTACCCCGTGGGCGAAGGTGGAGTGCCCATATTGGTTCAGCCGAACGACCGACGCCGAGACCCTCAGTGGGCAGTGCTGGGCGCCCGCATGACCGAAACGTACCTGGCCGACCGCGAGATGTCAGGCGAATTCCGCAAATACTAACTGGAGGTTCTACAACATGGCAAAGAAGCAAAGAAGTCCAGAGGAGGCCAGCGCAGACAGAGCCTCCATAGCCCTTTTGGAATATGCCTGCGAGATGGAGGTGGACACCTGCTTCTCGCGATCTGACGCCATCACCCCATGTCCCATCGGAGCAGATGGACGATGCTGCAAGAACTGTGCGATGGGCCCATGCCGCCTTGTCGGCAAGACCGAGCGAGGCGTGTGTGGAGCAACAATAGAGACAGTGGCGGCCCGCAACTTCGCTCGCGCCGTGGCGGTGGGCTCATCAGCCCACTCCGACCATGGTCGCGACCTGGCCTACACGTTGCTGGACGCAGCAGAGGGACATGCAACTGACTACGGAGTTCGCGACCCGTTCAAACTGAAAGAGGTGGCCGAGTACCTGGGCGTGAAAGCAGATGGCCGTCCGCTGGACGAGGTTGCGAGAGACGTGGCCCTGGCGGCGCTGGCGGAGTTCGGCAAGCCCCAAGGTGAAATCCTCAACCTGAAACGCGCTCCCGCCAGGCGACAGCAAATATGGAAGGAGCAAGGCATCGCCCCAAGAAGCATCGACCGCGAGATAGTGGAGATCCTCCACCGTACCCACATTGGCAACGACCAGGATGCCGAACACTTGCTGGACCAGACGCTGCGCTGCGCGCTTGGCGATGGTTGGGGCGGCTCCATGCTGGCCACCGACCTTTCGGACGTCCTCTTCGGTACGCCCGCCCCAGTTGTGACGGAAGCGAACCTGGGCGTGCTCAGCGAAGACCAGGTCAACGTCATCATCCACGGTCACGAGCCAACGCTATCAGAGATGATTGTGGCTGCGGCCCAAGACCCAGAACTGATTGAGTACGCCAAGAGCAAGGGGGCCACCGGCATCAACCTCTCAGGCATCTGCTGCACCGCCAACGAGACACTGATGCGGCAAGGCGTTCCGCTGGCAGGCAACTTCCTCCAACAGGAACTGGCCATCCTCACCGGCGCCGTCGAAGCGATGGTGGTGGACATACAGTGCATTTTCCAGGGATTGGTTCCTGTGGCAGACAAATTCCACACCGCGCTCATCACGACCTCGCCCAAAGTCAAGATTACGGGCGCAACCCACGTGCAGTTCGAGGAAGACAGGGCGCTGGAGATTGCCAAGGACATTATCCGCATGGCCATCGACCGCTTCCCAGAGCGCGGCGAAACGCGCATCCCTGACATTCGCAGCAACATGGTGCCCGGCTTCTCCCACGAATACATTGACTATGCCCTGGGTGGCTTGTACAGAGGCTCTCTGCGCCCCCTCAACGACGCCATCATCGCAGGACGCATCCGTGGAGTGGTGGCCAACATCGGCTGCAACAACACCCGCGTCCGCCACGACGAACTCCACAACTATGTCGTGACCGAGTTCATCAAGAACGATGTGCTGGTTGTCGAGACGGGCTGTGGAGCCATCGCTAGTGCCAAGATGGGATACATGACGCCCGAGACGGCGCTGGAGTTGGCCGGGCCGGGCCTCCGCGAAGTGTGCGAGACCGTAGGCATCCCGCCGGTGCTCCACATGGGCTCCTGCGTGGACAACTCCCGCATCCTGACCGTCCTGTCGCAAATGGCGACTGAGGGCGGGCTGGGCGAGGACATCTCCGACATTCCGGCCGTCGGCATGGCACCGGAGTGGATGAGCGAGAAGGCTCTCTCCATCGCCACCTACTGCGTGGCATCCGGAGCCTACGTCATCCTGGGGGGCAACAGCGGCCCCGTCTCTGGATGCGATGAAGTGTTGCGCCTCATGAGCGATGGCTGGGAGAAGAAGATTGGCGGAAGGCTGGAGTTCATCGAGGAAGGCGAAGAAATCGTCCGCCGAGCGCTGGCGCACATCGACAAGAAACGCGCCGCGCTGGGTCTGGCAGAATACGACCCCACCAAGTGGGGGCGCAGTGGAGACCGACGCATGCCCGAACTGCTTTCGCTGCCATTGGAGAAACGCATCGAAGCGGTTTACGGGACGGCAGGAAAGTAGAGAGGTGACGCAGACATGTCAAGATACATCGCAACACGCGCAATTCGAGGGGCCAACGGCCTTGTTGCAGAGGCCGATGCCCTTCTGAAAAGGGCCATCGCCGAAAAAGGCGCAGACACACCGGTCGAGTTTCCAAACACAGCCTATTTCCTTCCGGTGACCCTGGGTATGCTGAATCACAAGGTTCAGACCATCGGGGACCTGGAACCATCTCTGGAGCACGCGAAGAAACTGCTGCACCCCGTCCCGGAGGAAAACACGTGGGTGCCCTATCTGGGCGAGACCCTGGACAGCGGCATGGCAACGCTCCTCGCTGCCGAGGCCATCGAAGGAATCCGCTTCGCCTATGGCGAACAACCCGAAGCCTATCCAGGGTTCGAACTGGCGGGCGGCACGGAGTATCCGAACCTACAGGCTGGCGGCCACCTCAATGGCCCCATCGACGACATCCAACTGCGCTCCTGGGGCATCCAGTTAGTGGATGGGCGCATGCCTGGCTTCGCTGCTATCGTCGGCGCGGCGCGCACCAACGAAGCCGCCGTGGCCATCGTGCGAGAACTGCAGAGCCGCAACATCCTGACCTTCCTCTGCGGCAACGTCAATGGCCGCTCCATCATTGACCAACTGAAAGAGGAAGGGGTGGAAATGGGGTACGACACCTACACCGTGCCCTTCGGGCGAGACACCATCTCGGCCATCTACCCTCTCGGCTTTGCAACTCGCTCCGCTCTTACCTTCGGCGGTCTGAAGGCCGGCCAGTGGCGTGAAATCCTGATATACAACAAGTTCCGCGTGTTCGCCTTCGTCCTGGCTTTGGGCGAGGTGGACGACCTGAAGTACGCCGCCGCCGCTGGGGCGATTTCCTACGGTTTCCCCACCATCGCCGACACTATCATCCCGGAGATTCTGCCGACGGGCGTCACCCAGTACGAGCACGTCCTGTCCATGCCTTGGGATGAAATCGAAGCGACAACCGACGCCGAACGCGCCAAGAAACTGGTACAGCGGGCCATTGAAGTCCGCGGCGTGAAAATCAAAATCACCGAGGTTCCCATCCCGGTGCCCTACGGCTCCGCCTTCGAAGGCGAGCGCGTGCGCAGGGCGGACATGCGGGTGGAATTCGGCGGCAAAGGCTCGCGTTGCTTCGAGTATCTGTACATGGCCGACTTTGACGCCGTGGAGGATGGCAAAATCTCCATCGTCGGCTCCACCTTCGAGGACATGGAAGAGGGCGGCTCCATGGACATGGGCATCATCGTCGAAGTCGCCGGACGCAAGATGCAGGAAGACTTCGAGCCTGTCCTGGAGCGCCAGATTCACTACTTCATCAACGGCGCGTCGGGCATTCAGCACATCGGACAGCGCGACATTGCCTGGATTCGCATCAGCAAGGGGGCTGCCGACAAGGGCTTCTCTCTGGAAGACTTCGGCAAGATTCTCATCGCCCGCTTCAAGGCGGACTTTGGCGCCATCGTCGACAAGGTGCAGGTCACCATCTACACCGACCCTGCAGAAATGGAGGAGTGGCTCGCCAAGGCCCGCGCAGCGTACGACTACCGCAACCAGCGCCTGGCCGACATGACCGATGAGTCGGTGGAAGAGTTCTACTCCTGCACGCTGTGCCAGAGTTTCGCGCCAGACCATGTGTGTGTTGTCTCGCCGGAGCGCCTGGGGCTGTGCGGCGCGTACAACTGGCTGGACTGCAAAGCGTCCTACCAAATCAATCCCACCGGGCCGAACCAGCCGATTCTCAAGGGCAACTGCATGGACCCGGTGAAGGGCTACTTCGACAAGATCAACGACTTCGTCGTCCAGGCGTCCCACGGGTCTGTGCAGGAAGTCAGCATGTACTCCATCATGGAGAACCCGATGACCGCCTGCGGCTGCTTCGAGGCCATCATGATGGTCGTCCCGGAGGCCAACGGCTTCATGGTGGTCTCCCGCGAAGACCCAAGCATGACGCCCGCGGGCATGACCTTCTCCACGCTGGCAGGCGTGGCGGGAGGCGGCCTGCAGACCCCTGGCGTCATGGGCGTCGGCAAGTACTTCCTGGTGAGCAAGAAGTTCATCAGCGCGGACGGGGGCCTGAAGCGCATCGTGTGGATGTCTTCCAACCTGAAGGAAACGATGGCGGAGGAACTCAAGGTCGCGGCGGAACGCGAAGGCGACCCGGATTTGCTGGACAAAATCGCGGATGAGCGGGTGGCCACGTCGGTGGAGGAGATGCTGCCCTTCCTGGAGGAGAAGGAGCATCCCGCTCTTACCATGCCCTCCCTCTTCTAGGGGAACAACCAAACCAACCTGTGGCATGGCATATTGCGCCATGCCACAGGTTTGGCGTGTCGTGGGGACGCGAACTCCAAGGGCCGGTCAGCCGCCCGCGAGACGCAAAGGAGAACGGATGTCCGAGGTCAAATATGTGCGCGATGTGATGCATCGCGGCGTGGTCACCTGCCAGGCCAACACCCCCCTGGTCAGCGTGGCCGCACTCATGTCCGAACACAACACCGGCGCCGTCGCCGTCGTTGACCCAGAAGGAGAACTCGTCGGCATCATTTCTCGCACCGACCTGGTGCAGGCCTACTTGAAGCCCTTCAGCCGCCTCTGCGCCGAGGACATCATGACCGCGAGCGTCGCCACCATCATTCCGGACATCCCGGTCAGCGCCGCGGTGCAAATCATGTTGGATCGCGGCGTCCATCAACTCATTATCTTGCACGCACGTCCCGCTCCCCAACGTCCTGTCGGGATTCTCACCATGGATGATGTGGTGCGCGACATGGCAAGCCAAGAAATCCAGCAGAAAGGAGAATAGAGTCAAATGCCAGTCACCGTAGAAACCCCCGTGGAAAAATGGTCTGGGAAGATTCGCCAGGTCACCCTGGGAGCCACCGCCGACGGAGGAGGCACCCGAACCAAGACCGTGACCGTGGGAGGCGAAACCACCCTGCCTTTCCTGCATTTTGAGGGCGACATTCCCAACCCACCTGTCATTGCCATTGAAATCCAAGACGTGTACCCAAACGATTGGTCGCAAGTACTGCTCGATGCCTGGGGAGAGGCTACAAAAGACCCCGCGGAATGGGCCAAGAAGGCTGAGCAGGCAGGCGCTGACCTCATCATGCTGAGGCTGCGCGGCGCTGACCAAGATGGCAAAGAGACCTCCGCGGCTCAGGCTGCTGCCGTAACCAAGGCTGTACTGGGAGCGACAGGCCTGCCCCTGATTGTTCGCGGGCCCGGCCAGGCAGAGCGAGACAACGAACTGCTGGTCGCAGTGGCCGAAGCGGCTGCAGGCGAGCGCCTGGCGCTCGGCCTGTGCGAGGACAAGAACTACCGGACCATTGTCGCCGCTGCTCTGGCCCACGGACACCTGGTCATCACCTCCAGCCCCATTGACGTGAACCTGGCCAAGCAACTGAACATCCTGGTCAACGACATGCGCCTGGACCCCGACCGAATCCTCATGGACCCCACCACAGGCGCGCTGGGATACGGTTTGGAGTACACATTCTCTGTCATGGAGCGACTGCGCATCGCCGCCCTCACGGGCGACAGCATGACTCAGATGCCCATGATTTGCTTTGTCGGCGAGGAAAGTTGGCGGCAGAAGGAATCGAAGGTGGGCGAGGGCGTCCCCGCCGAGTGGGGCGATTGGGAGCGCCGAGGCATCCTGTGGGAGGCCGTGACCGCCGTCACGCTCCTGGAATCAGGCGCGGACATCGTGACGCTTCGGCACTCTGAAACCGTGCCCATTGTCCGCAAAGCAATCGAGGAATTGATGACAAAGTAGCAAAGGAGACACGAGGATGCAGCAGGTGGATTTGGTGATGTTGTGCGGCGCTTTGCTTCTGCTGGCACTGAGCGTTGTAAGCGCGTTCCGTCCCAATCTGGTGTGGGGCAACCCCCAACCTCTCCACCTGCCGCCGGAGGAATTCGTTCGTCTCAACCGGCGCCGCCAGATTGGCACTATCGTGCTGTTCATCGCTGGCGCCGTGCTGCTCATTCTTAGCGTGAAATAACACCGGGAAAAGGCTCACGAAGGAGAGAAAAAGATGGCACTAACCGGACTTGAGATTTACAAACTGCTCCCCAAGACCAACTGCCGAGAATGTGGGTTCCCCACCTGCCTCGCTTTTGGAATGAAGTTGGCGGCCAAGCAGGCCGATCTGTCTGCCTGCCCCTACGTTTCCGAAGAAGCCAAGCAGGCTCTGGAAGCCGCCTCCGCGCCGCCCATTCGCCTGGTCACCTTGGGCGGCGACGACCACAAGTTCGAGGTCGGCAACGAAACCGTGCTCTTCCGCCACGAGAAGACCTTCTTCCACCAGGCAGGCGTCATGGTTCGACTGCCGGACAATTTGCCTGCGGACGAACGCAACGCCAAACTCGACGAAATCCTGGCCTTCAAGACGGAACGAGTGGGCATTGACCTGTTCCTCGACGGTGTCGCCATCGACAATGCATCGGGCGACGCCAACACCTTCGCCGAGGCTGTGGCCGCCGTGCGCGCCAAGACGAACCGGCCCGTGATACTCCTCTCGTCCAACCCTCAGGCCCTGGCCGCAGGCTTGGCCAAGGAGGGCGGACTTTCGCCCCTCATCGGGCCTGCCACCGAAGAGAACTGGCAAGACATGGTCAAGGTCGCCAAGGACGGTGGAGCATCGCTCATCGTCAAGGGCAACGGCGCCTTGACTGCCCTCGCCAATCTGGCGGAGCAGGTCAAGGCGGCGGGCATGGAGGACATCGTGCTCGACCCAGGTGGGCGAACGCTCACGGAGACGCTGACCCAATTCACCCAACTGCGGCGGCTGGCGCTCAAGAAGAACTTCCGCCCGCTGGGATATCCCATCATCGCCTTCGCCGGAGAAGCAGCCGACTCCTTTGAGGAAGAGGTTGTGGCGGCAGCGCAGTGCATCGCCAAATACGCCAGCATCGTTGTGCTCGACCACTTCGACCCTGCGGCGGCCTACGTTCTCCTGACCGAACGACTGAACATCTACACAGACCCACAGAAGCCCATTCAGGTCAGCCCAGGCGTGTACGAATTCAACAGCCCGAAGCCGGAATCGCCGCTGCTCGTCACGACCAACTTCTCCCTCACCTACTTCAGTGTAGCGGGTGAAGTGGAAGCCAGCGGACTTCCCGCATGGCTTCTGATTACCGATGCCGAGGGGATGTCTGTTCTTACGGCGTGGGCTGCGGGCAAGTTCGATGCGGAGCGGATCGCCAAGGCCGTGAAGACCTTCGACGTGCCGGACAAAATCTCTCACCAAAAGATTGTGATTCCCGGCTTCGTATCCACCATTTCAGGCGAACTCGAAGAAGAACTTCCAGGCTGGGATATCCGAGTGGGCCCGCGTGAGTCAGTGGATATCCCCAGTTATCTGAAGAACGTCTGGAAATAGACACGTCCCAGCAGTGTTGCTGCAAAGACTTGGTTATGTCCGTAGAGCAGAAATGCAAAATCACGTTCCAGCCCACAGACCAGACTGTGGAAGTGCCGAGCGGCACGTTGCTGTCTGACGCGGCTCTGGCCGCCGGCACGCCTATCAACCTGCCCTGCGGAGGCCAGGGCCGCTGCGGGCGGTGCAAGGTCGTGATTTCCACGGGGCAAGTGGACAGCAAATCCGAGGGGCGGTTGAGCCAAACCGAGGTCGAACAGGGATACGTCCTGGCCTGCCAGGCCCGCATCCTCAGCGACCTGGAGGTGTTTGTCCCCCCCATCGAAGAGGTCATCGTCCACAAACTGCCCACAGAGAAGACGGCAGAAAAGGCGTATGATCTGCCCGCC
>Ga0315554_1002270_pt1 | contig 11122 bp, 6 predicted proteins | sample SalMarSW160370MG_FD_202114 | JGI IMG/M metagenome (GOLD analysis project Ga0315554, IMG submission 202114) | Salt marsh sediment microbial communities from the Plum Island Ecosystem LTER, Massachusetts, United States - Salt Marsh Sediment SW1603-70 ... | reverse complement strand
TATTTTACCTATATAAGAAGGTAACTCTTTTTTCTGATAAACAAAATTATTGGACATTTTTACCAGACTCCTCTTCTTTAGCCTCTTTTACATCTGCTTCGGATGCATTTTCTGCTCTTTGAAGTATTCTTATATAATTTATAATAGCCCATCTCTCTCTTCTTGTTATTTGTGATGCATAAGATGGCATTACGTTCCTTCCATTTGTTATGATGTGGTATATCTGGCCATCACTCATATTAATAACTGCATTTGAATGGAATGTTGGACCATTGGGAAATTGTCCTTGCAAACGTCCATCTCCTTCACCTAAATTTCCATGACATGGACTGCAGAATGTTAAAAATTTCCTCTGCCCTAATTTCAAAACCTCTTTTGTTGGAAGTAAAGGATCCGATAAGAATACTTTTGGTGTATCTACTCCCATAAACGGATAGGGCATAAATCCTCTTGCAACTGTACCTTCGACCGGAGTTCTCATGCTGAATTTATCAATGAAGAAATCACTTTTTTCTTGCGGGATTGTTTTATCCTGCTTATCCATCCAGTTGAATGGGACTATATACATTAATTTATTTAAGGAAAAATATGTGGTCCCTGAAGTAAACAATGCAACTATAATCAGGAAAGTTATAAACTTCGGTTCAAATATTCTGAACTTTTCGTCCTCCGGCCAATAAACAGTTTCAACTTTCTCCGCTCCTAATTCCTTTAATAACTGCGTTAGTTTAACTTCATCAAATAAAGGATCCGCGGCTTCTATTATTATTCCAAATTTATTATGGGATACCGACCGCATATATTCTGTTTCATTTAAAGGATGACTGTTTTTAGGAAGATTAAAGAAAGCTGCAATCATACCGAAAACAGTAGATATCGCAGCTAAAAGAACCGTAAATTCAAAAGTAATCGGAATAAAAGCAGGGAGCGGAAAAAATGGTTTTCCGCCAATAACAAGTTTGTAACTGACTGATAAGGTCCACCACATAAAAAACAAAATAAATGCTGTACCCGAAAACCCGAATGTTAAAGTTACAAATCCAAGAAATGAACGTTTTAATTTCATTGCCCTGTCCATTCCATGGATAGGGTAAGGTGTGTTAACATCAAATTTTTTATAACCGGAATCGCTTACCTTTTCAGCAGCACTAAGAATTGCTTCCGGTTTACTGAATAATGCAGTTATACCATAAACCTTATTCGATCTATCCATTAAGTTTGTCCTCCGCATGCTCATGGTGGATTTGAGCACCTTTAGAATGAGCCTTAACTTCTGCAATTGAAACTACGGGAAGATTCTTTGCAAATAATAAAACCAGAGTAAAGAATAAGCCGAAGCTTCCTAAAAGGATTCCTACGTCATAAAATGTCGGAATAAACATCCCCCAGCTTGAAGGCAAAAAATCTCTATGTAAAGAAGTAACAATAATTACAAACCTTTCAAACCACATTCCTATTAAAACATAAATGGAAACGACAAACATAACCGGAATTGAACGTCTAAATCTTTTAAACCAGAACAATTGCGGAAACAGAACATTGCAGCTTATCATAATCCAGTAGGACCAGGCATATGGACCAAAAGCACGATTTATTATAACAAACTTCTCAATAACTTCGCCGCTGTACCAGCCCATAAAAAATTCCATCCCATATGAATATCCAACCATCAATGAAGTCAGTAGAATTACTTTATTCATATTGTCCAGGGTATTCATTGTAATAATACCTTCGAGATCGAATACTTTTCTGACAATTACAAGAACAAATACAACCATTGCGAAACCTGAGAAGATCGCACCGGCAACAAAATATGGGGGAAATATTGTTGAATGCCAGCCAGGAAGTATCGCCATGGCAAAATCGAAACTTACCACACTGTGGACTGAAAGAACTAAAGGAGTAGCTAAACCGGCAAGAATCATATAAGCTTTTTCATAATGCTGCCATTGCCGGTTTGAATGTCTCCAACCCAAACTAAATAAAGAATAAATGAATTTTTTAGCTTTTGAAGTTGCCCTGTCTCTTAAAGAAGCGAAATCCGGAATTAAACCAACATACCAGAATAATAATGATACGATAAAATAAGTTGAAACTGCAAAAACATCCCAAACTAATGGGGATATAAAATTAACCCAAAGATCATGTTGATTTGGATAAGGAATTAAATATCCTGCAAGCCACGGCCTGCCAAGGTGAATAAGAGGAAATAAACCGGCACATATAACTGCAAATATAGTCATTGCTTCTGCAAACCTTGCAATACCGGTTCTCCATCTTTGTCTTAAAAGAAAAAGGATTGCAGAAATAAGCGTTCCGGCATGACCAATACCTACCCAGAAGACAAAGTTAATTATCGGGAACCCCCAGGCAACGGGTATATTGTTCCCAAACATGCCGATACCATAATAAAAGGCAATTATCAAACATACTACCCCCAATAGGAGCATGCTTACAGTAACGCTTAAGGCGAATAAATATTTTTTATTTGGCTTCTCATCGATAGGTCGGGCAACTAAATTCTCAATATCAGTGAAAGTAAGCCGTTCATCAATTACAGATATTTCCTGCGAATAATCAGTAGCCAATTATACTTCCTCCTTATGAGTATTTCGCAATTTAGCAATGTAAGTAACATTTGGTCTTACATTTAAATCTGCAAGTACATAATAACCAAGTTCATGATTCCGGTATTTGAAGAACTCGGAATCTTTGTCGTTCATATCTCCAAATTTTATTGCGTTTGTATTGCATGCCTCCTGGCAGGCAGTTTTTACATCACTTCCTTTTACTTCCCTTCCTTCCGCTATTGCTTCGGATCTTGCATTCATTATTCTTTGAATACAGAATGTACATTTCTCCATAACACCGCGTGATCTTATGGTAACTTCAGGATTATATACTAGGTTAAAGATATCTGTTTGCTGGTATTGTTCCTTAAAATGATCTCTAAAATTAAAAAAGTTAAATCTTCTAACTTTATAAGGACAGTTATTTGAACAATATCTTGTTCCAACACAGCGGTTATAAATCATCTGGTTTAAACCATCCGGGCTATGTGTAGTAGCTAAAACAGGACAAACATTTTCACATGGTGCATGATCACACTGCTGGCAAAGCATCGGCTGTGCACTTACAAGCGGCTCATCAGGTGTACCTGAATAATACCTGTCAATTCTTATCCAGTGCATTTCCCTTCCTTTGCCTACCTGCTCTTTCCCTACTATAGGAATATTATTTTCAGCACCACAAGCAATAACACATTCACCGCAGCCCAGGCATTTGTTAAGATCGATTGCCATACCCCATTTCACGCCGGGATAATCATGAGGATAGTAAAGACTTTCTTCTTTTTGTTCATTATCTTCTCTTAAAAAACCGGGGTTCTTTTTATATTCCTCAACTGTACCTTCCCGTATTATCCCTCTCTTTTTAACCTGATCTTTTGTAATTCCTACATCAAATGTATGATGTTCCTGAGCAGTGACTAATTTATAAGTGCCGTCTCCTTTTTTTGCTTCGGCATTATATATCCACCTGGAAATCCCTCCATTTTTAGACATTAAAACACCGGCATCAAATCCTACTCCAGTTCCAACCACTCCGATTTTACTTCTTCCATATCCGAGTTCTATTGTAATTGTATTATCAGCAGCACCTGGATGAATAAATACAGGAATCTCTAACTTCCTTCCATTTACATTAATTTCAATTATGTCATTTGAATTTACATTTAGTTCTTTAGCAGTATTTAATGATATTGCTGCATAGTTGTCCCAGGATATTTTAGATACCGGGTGAGGTAGTTCCTGCATCCAGCCATTATTGGCAAATTTTCCATCTCCGGTAGCATAACTTTCCCGCAAAATAACAGCATACCCTTTATTACCAACTGTATTTGAATTTAAAGGTACTTTTGTATTATAGCTACCATTACTTACCGGATTATCATTCGATTTTGCAACCCCATCCTGTAAAGCTGACAGCCAGAAATTTTTAAAGTCCAGTTCAGCATCAAGATTAGGATAAATTTCACTCTGCCAATAATTCATTAAATAATCATGGTACAATTTTTCATTGAACTTCTCCTGGTTTCCTTTTGCCCAGAATAAAAGAACCGCTTCCTTTTGTCTTGTATTATAGAGAGGGAAAATAATTGGCTGCTGCATAGAATAAAAGCCGGTCCTGGTTTTATAATCACCCCACGATTCGAAAGAATGGTTAACCGGCAGAACAAAGGTACTTACTGCCGAAGATTCATTTTCACTTTCAACAAGTGAAATTACATTTTGAACTTTTTTAATCGCATCGGCATAATCATAATCTTTAGGTAAATGATAAACCGGGTTAGAATCAAAATGAATAACAGCAGCGACATTTCCGTTGTTCATTTTTTCAATGAGATTCTCCCATTCTTCATTACCGCTTAAGGATTGAATATAGACTTTGGAAGAATCAGTCCGATACATGCTGCCGTTGGATAGAGTTTCATTCAATTGATTAACAGCAATATGAACATTTTCAGGTAATGTATCTCCCGCATAAACAACAGATTTACCTTTATTCTTCAGAAGATCATTAACAAGATATTTAATTTTTACTAATGGTATTGAATATTCATCGGCGAAAGACTTCAAACCCGGATCATTTACTCCCAAACCTGTAACAGCTTTAGTAACAGCTTGAACAAATTCAAACTGTGCATCCGGTCTTAATTTAATCCTGTAATCGGCATTACTCCCGGTAACAGACATATTGGCTTCAACAACATACAGCCGGTTAAATTTATCCAGTTCTTTAACATCTCTACCTTTTGCAAATAAAATTGCATTCTCAACCTTGTTCTCACCAATTCCCAAAAAATCAGATTCCAGTGCTACGATAATTTTTGCTTCATCCCATTTAATTAAGGGAAAAACATCAGTGCCATAAGTTTTTTTCCATGCTGAATTTCGTATATCTTCATTAAACAATTCATAAGAATAAATTTTGGTATCGGGATATTTTTGCCGGAAATCCTGTAAAACTTTTTTTGTAGAAGGTGAAATTATCCTGTGTGAAATTACCGCAATTTCTTTACCGTTACTATTTGAAAGGATATTGCGGATTTTTTCATCGATATTCTGCCATGTTGATTTAATATAACTGCCTTCTTTGGCTTTTACCAAAGGATTCTTCAATCTTTCAGGATCATATAAGCTTAAAATACTTGCCTGACATTTAGCACATGTTTTTCCTTGATTAACAGGGTGATCAGGATTTCCATCAACTTTAATTGGTCTTCCTTCCCTGGTTTTGACTAAAACTCCGCATCCATTTTGACAACCGTTTGCTACTGTTGCATAATAATTCGGTTTTCCTAATGTTATGCTTTCAGGCTTTTTATTATAAGGGATTATATCTCCTTCATCCCGGTAATCAGCGCAGCCGGCTCCTGCTAAAGCTGCTGAAGCAGCAACAAGGCTTAAAAATTTTCTTCTTGATAATCCGCTAACCTTTTTCAGATCAAAGTCATCTGTAACGCCTTTTTGAAATTCATGGTGCGACGCTTCAATAACCGCCGGATCATTATAAAGTTCTTCAAAACTTTTCCAATAATTGATATCAGGATTTTCTTTTTTTACTTCTTTTTTACTTTTATGATCAATATCAGACATTATTTTTACCCGTATTTTTTCGTTCTACCGCAAGAGGATTAATTCTTACTTTAATTTTTTGCGATTTGATTTCTTCTTTTTTTACAAAAAGATTAAATGGGAATGATCTAAAAACTACGTAGCCCAAAAAACCTGTTCCCACTGAAGCAAAAAATTTTTTCCTCTTAATCTTTTTTTGAAAATAATCTTTTATTTCCATCCGAACTCCGTTTTATCGATGACAAGCAAAACAATAATCAGGACCGTTCTTTATATTTTTTAGTTCCGGTAATTTTTCATGGGCATTTCTATGACAATCCAAACATGCAGCCATGGTAAAAGAATGTACTTCTTTAATTTTTGTCATCTGTCTAACATCACCATGACAATGAACGCAATCAATTCCCATGTTTACATGAACACTATGATTGAAATAAACAAAATCCGGTACACGATGCACCCTCTTCCAGGGCAAAGCTTTTCCTTCTTTATAATACTGGGTTAACTTTTTAATTTCAGGACGGTCTTTCCTTGCAATTGTATGACAATTCATACACGTTGCGACAGGCGGTACCATTGCAACACGAGATTTTTCCACACCTGTATGACAATATTGGCAATCGATTTTCATTAAACCAGCATGAATATTGTGCGGAAAATTTATTGGTTGATCGGGGCTGTAACCAACCATATCCCTTTCAGGTTTACTAACAAAAAACGTTATTGTAAAACAAGCAATAATAACAAAAATAGTGATTGGCAATCGAACTCTTAGAATATAGTCCAATCGTGTATTTTTCATTATAATCCTTCTTAAAGTAGCAAATTTATAATTTTTTAATTGGGACTATTTTAAAATTCTCTTAAAATTATACTTTATTTATAAAATTAATATAATGCTGCCGACGCTGCGTCAATTAGACGTCTTACAAATAAGTAATTGGGATTAGTTAATAGATTTAAGCAATGATAGTTTCTTATAGTGACCAACAAACATAAAAATATTATAAATAAAAACAAACGAATCGAAACAAAATATTAAATATAATATTAAATCAATGTGTTCTATTTCAAAGGATTATTTATAATATTTTTATATGAATATTAACTTTTTTTAGACAAAATTCTTTTTATTAAAGTTGCCGGATGCAAAACTTCAACATTAACATCGAATTTTTTTGCTCCATACTTTATTTGAGAAATACAGCCAGGGTTTCCGGTAACAACAATTTTTGCGTTTGTCTTTTTTATATTCTCCATTTTTCTTTTTAATATAATTATCGATGAATCGTACTGCAACAAATTATATATACCTGCACTGCCGCAGCACCATGTTGATTCTTCAAGTTCATTATAATTTATATTAGGTATTGACATTAATAATTCTCTTGGCTGCGATATTATTTTTTGTGTATGCGCCAGATGACAGGCATCATGATAAGTTATTAATTCACTGATTTCATTTAAAGATAAATGAATATTTAAATCACTGAAAAATTCTGTAAAATCTCTAACTTTTGATGAAAATATTTTTGCTTTTTCTGCATATTCGGGATCATCCTTAAAAATATGAACATATTCTTTCATAAAAGCACTGCACCCGGCTGAACTTGAAATTAAAAAATCAAAAAGTTGTCTGTTGTTTGTAGTTCGTTGTTTTTCGTTTGTTAGAAAAGTATCAATAGTATGTTTAGCAAGTTTTTTGGCTGATTCCAACTGCCCGTTATGCGCATTTAAAGATCCGCAGCATATTTGATCTTTAGGCATAAAAACACTGCATCCACATTCTGTTAAAACATCGATTGTATCTTTGTTGATATCTGCAAACATTACATTCATTAAACACCCGGAAAGGAATGCTGTTCTGTATTTTATTTCTCCTTTAGGCAAAGAATATTCGGGAATTATTTCATCACTAAATTTTTTTGATATAGCAGGAGATAATTGATCTATTTCATTCAACCTGCTTGAAAATATTTTTAATAAACCCGAAGAATGAAGAAATTTCTGCATACCGGAATTTTGATAAAAAGATAAAATTCTTGAAATAAGTTTAAATCTTTTTTTCGAAGTAAAGATTTTATTTAAAGCGAACTTCTTTATTCTTCCTTTAAATGATAAACCAAAACTTGAATTATCAATTTCAACCCTTGCAGCTTCAACCATTGAACCGTATTTTACCCCGGCAGGGCAGGCAGTTTCACACGCCTGGCAGTCCAGGCAAAAATTCATTTCATAAGAGAACGTATCTGTCAGAGGCATCTCCCCCCTTGCAACAGATTTAATTAATTTTATTCTTCCCCGAGGGGATGATCTTTCAAGCTTAGTAATTTCATAAGTTGGACAAACCGATAAGCACAATCCGCAATGAATACATTGAGATAAAACATCATCTCCCGGTAAAACACTTAATAAATTTTTACTTTGGATGGGATTCATACAATATAATAACCAATTGAATCATGATCGATAAACTTATTTTTCTAATATCTATTAACAAAAAAGATAATAAATTAAAATTTAATCCAATATTTTACAAAATAGAAATATAGAAACCGAATAAGAGTGATTATATAACTAAAAACCAGACTTTAAGCCTTAGTCGTTGATAAATAATTCTTAGAAGTGATCCCTGTCAATGTTACATCCATTATAATAAATGTTACAAAAAAGGTAGATAATTTTAATAACCGAAACGATATTTGTAACAAAATAAAAACAAATACATCCTGAAATAGTAGCAACTATTCCTCTTTAACTCCCGAGTATTTTCCTGTTTTACGGTTTTATAATAATTGATTTTTTTTAAAGGTGATATATGAAAGCATCTTTTATTACTTCCCGGCAAAGTCTTTTTTTATTCTTTGTATTTACGCTGGTAGCTGCGACTTTCATAATATTTTATTTCAAACACGTAGATGATAAAAAAGACCAGCTTATTCAGCGGAATTTCAGACAGCTAAATGCTGTTTCAACTGCAATACAATCAAGAGTTGCGGCTTTATCAACTGCCATTGCAACCACTGTAAATGACAGCAATAATAATTCAATAAAGAAAATAAGCGACAAGCTGATATCTTTAATATCTAACTTAGACAGTTCAGATGTATCAATTAACCGTAAACATGCTAATTCTGTTTGGTTTGAAGAAAGAAATGATTCTCTGCTTTTGAAATTAAGAAAAAAATATTCCAAATATTACATAATGATAAAGGTTAAAGGAATTGATGAAATTATTACAAAGAAAAAAAACCAGGATCTGTTTGATGACTGCTTTCTTGCCACCAATACAGGTTATGTAATCCCGTCATCAAAAACCATGAGTATTTCTACTATTAAAAAAGTTGTTGAACTAAATAAAAAAGACAGTGTAAACTTTCTTAATATCTCCTCCAGCGATGCTATTGCACAATATACTCTCGGAGGAGAGGAATATATGCTTTATATCCACCCGGCAAGATTATATGCTTCTTTAAACGGTAAGGTAAAAAAACAATGGACAATTTGTGGAATTATAAGAATGGATAAATTTCAATCGGAAAGTCAAGCTGTGTCTGCCAATGTTATCCTGGCTTTTATTGCCATAATCATTCTTATTGTACTAGCCTGGCCTTTACTTAAATTAAGATTTGCCAGCCGGTATGAACATATACGAACATCCGATATAATTATTGCTTCATTATCACTCCTATTTATTGCGGCTGTATTGACCCTATCAATTATGGATATCTTTGTTTCTGTTTATCAAAATAATAATGTGGATACAAACCTCAATTCTCTTGCAGTAGATATGGGAAATAATTTCCGATCCGAGATCAAAAAAATTGACAGTGAGCTTACTTATTTATCAAAAACATATGATAAAAAATTACATTCTAATAAAGTTAAACAATATTTAACCGTGGATACATTAAATGCACAACAATATCCTTATTTCGATATGGTAGCATGGATAAATTATAAAACCGGAATGCAAGAATATAAACTGCTGATGAAGGAAAAAAGGACTACATTCGTTCCTGTTAAAAATAGAGAGTATTATAAAAACATTGTTGATAGTAATGTTTGGAATTTTAGTAATACAAAAGGAATATTTATACAACCAATAATTTCCTGGACTACCGGCGATTTCTTGACAACTCTTTCAAAAAAAGTAAAATTTAAAAATAGGGATTATGTCGGAGCTATAGATTTCTTGCCTATATCGGTATATTCTCCCGTACTTCCAATTGGATATTCATTTTGTATAATGGATGATAATGGTCAGGTAATTTTTCATTCAAACTCTGACCGTAATTTCCAGGAGAATTTTTTTACAGAATGCAACAATTGCAGAAATATTAAAGCAGCAATTAAAAGTAAATCGAAAGAATATTTGGACACCGATTACTGGGGAAAAGAAATCAGAGGGATGATATATCCTATTGAAGGGATACCTTGGAATATTGTCATGATGTACGACAAAAGTATTTTAAGTGCTAATAATGTTTTAATGATCTCTTTGTCATCCTCGCTTTTTATGCTTTATTTAATTCCGTTTTTCATTTTTGTAATTATTTTCATGACATTTAAATCAATCCAAAGAAATTCAATTTGGCCTCAAATTGAAAAAGCCGATATTTATTTGAGACTGATGATCATATTTATCCTATTCTCCTTAATATTAATATTCTACTATGCAACGGGAAAAGATTTAAATAATATTTTTATTGCAACCTGGCTCTACCCTCATTCGGCAATAGTACTAAGCTTTATAATAATAGTTTCAAAATTAAGAAGGAATGAAACTAAAGATGATAAAAATTTATGGATTTTATTTTCGCTAGTTACAATTATTGATATAGGTTTGATTTTCTTAATATTAAAAGAAAATAATTTCCCGCTAAAAAATTCCTTACTTACTTTTATTATATGGATTTTTGCAACCTTATTTGGAGCATATGTTTTATTTGATAAATCATTTATAGAAAGAAAAGCCCTGAAGCCTGAAAAGATCTGGAAATCCGAAAAGACTATACAAAAGGCGACCAAATTTTATGTTTTAGCATTTACGAGTTTTCTTATTCTCGGGGCTATTCTCCCTACCATCGGCTTTTTTAAAATTGCATTTCAGACTGAAATTAAAACCAATATAAAGCTCTCGGAATTAGACTACTATCAAAAAAAGAAAGACAGGTTACAAGAGTTAGCAGATAAATACAATCCGGCTGATTATTCTTTTGCGAAAGAATTATTTGAAATCAGGATAAAAGATCGTTCCGATATTTATTTACCTTCAAATGCTCAAAAGCCGAATATACCGATTATTAAAAAAAATATGTATAAGGATACAAGCTCCTCATGGCTGGACACTGCAATAATCTATGAAATAATTCCAAATTTCCACAGAGGAAACATCGATGCTAGAGCTTTCTTGCATAAACCTTGTTTCATATACAATTTCAATACGGCTTCATTTTATATAAATGATATAAACCCTCCAAAGA
>Ga0315554_1002269_pt1 | contig 11122 bp, 12 predicted proteins | sample SalMarSW160370MG_FD_202114 | JGI IMG/M metagenome (GOLD analysis project Ga0315554, IMG submission 202114) | Salt marsh sediment microbial communities from the Plum Island Ecosystem LTER, Massachusetts, United States - Salt Marsh Sediment SW1603-70 ... | reverse complement strand
TTTTAGATTTGTCCAACCTCTCTTCCTTCCGGGTGAGCTTCCTAATCGTTTCACCTGTCACAGCCATTTGGATGCATCGAAAAGACTATATCAATAGTAATTTTATTGTGAATTACTATTTCGTCTGATGGATCTGAGCAGCAGTCAATTCAGCGTCTCTTGAATAAGATTGGCATTTTTGCCATTTTACGGGGTTGAACATTTCTCGGTTTTGTTCAGCTATTCTCGATTTGATGATGGCCTTGACTAATGGCATTCTTCCGCAGTAGATTTATACCACTGGAGGCCATCAATGGAAATCAAGATCGCTACAGTTCAGATGAAGTCCCTTAACAATGATTACGAGGGGAACCTATCTCGGGCTGAAGGTCACATAAAGGATGCCATCAGCCGGGAAGCAAAGGTAATCTTGCTCCCTGAATTTGCTTTGGTTGGTTATGAGTTCACTGATAGCATCTGGAAGATGGCAGAACCCGTTAAAGGAAAAACATATTCATGGCTGAAAGGTCTGTGTGAAAGACATGATATATACATAGGCACCTGTATCCTAGAGAACTACGAGAAGGATTTCTACGATACCTTCATACTCGTTGGACCTGGGAAAGACGATTTATGGGTTCATAGAAAGATTGAACCAGCAAGCTACGAGGCATTCTTTCTCAAGGGTGCAGGTATGAACCCAAATGTATTTGATACCCCTATTGGCAGGATAGGTGTTGTCATTTGCCTTGATGCCACAAAGACACATACTGTCTCTAGCTTAGTAGGGGCTAATCCAGATATCTTGTTTATCACATATTCCTGGCCAGATTTACCATCGTTTCTGCCTAAGAGAGACAGGGAGTACTGGGTAGAAGCATTTGTGAGTATTCCGAAGGTGTATGCCCAATATCTACATATACCCGTTGTGACATCCAACAAAACCGGAAGATTCAGATCTCCAGTACCACTACTCAAGGGATTGAAGATTGAAGCAGATTTTACTGGCAGGTCATCAATAGTTGACCAAAACGGAGATGTCGTTTCTTCTATTTCTAAAGATGCAGGCATACTGGTTGAAGAGGTTGAACTTGGTAAGCCAGATATTTCAGCAACAGCTAATATCATTCAAAAAGGCCGCTGGCTTCTCCCATTCAGTACAATAGTCAAACTCAGTTTCAACCTGCCATTAATATTAGGTCGGATAAGATACCGTTGGAGTAGGAGAAGAAGAGTGGCGTCCCGGGTTGTCTTTTAAGAACTCGGACACCGTTACCGGTCTAATACCTTGTACAATACCCATTGGTGTACGCTAAGGTAACATTTACTCATCTTGTTACCCAAACCTCTCAAATTCGGTGAATCATCGATTTGGGAGTATTGCACTTGGGAGTGTACACAATCCACACAATTCACCCCCCTATTTTCACTGTTCAGGCCGACTTTCCCTCTATTCAACTCCAAACAATTGACCTCAAAGTCTAAATACGTCATTATTTAGAATAGCTTAACGGGGGAGCAAAAGTGCGCATAAAACTGAGAGCACTACTGCGCCGGTTGGCACGGTTCACGCTTATAGGGATAGCCTTTGGCTTGGCTGTGGGGTATGCTTCGCCAATGAGCTACTCAGCAGCGGTAGCCATGTGCTTAGCCTCCGCCTATTGCATCTACATATTTGAGTTCCTAACCGAAGCCTACCTGTTTCCTAAATTTGAGGGGTTCTCCCGGGGTAAAAAACTTACCTACCAGATAGCATCTTCATTGCTGGCCCATATTCTTGGATGGCTCCTGCCGATATGGATTACCAGCATGATAATCAGCTTCAGCCTTTTCCAACAGCAGATTTTTATCTGGCTGGCTATATTCATCGCTGTTGTTGTAATTATACACTCATTCCATATGCTGGTGAGTTTCTATCGGGAACTGAGAGAAAAAGACGTACTTGAGGAGAAGCTGAAGACACTAGCAGCTCAGGCTGAACTAAAGGCATTAAGAGCGCAGATAAACCCTCATTTTTTATTCAACTCTTTGAATACGATAGCCAGCTTGGTCAATTTTGACCCTTCGAGGGCTGAGAAGAGTGTCGAGAGGCTGGCCGATATCTTTCGCTACGCCCTGTCCGCATCAGATAAGGAGTTCGTCACCCTGAGGGACGAACTTGAGTTTATCGACTCCTATCTTGAGATTGAGAAGGCCCGCTTCGGGGAGAGGCTTGAAGTTACTAAAGACATCTCGCCGGATATACTGGATACCCCTATTCCCAGCCTCATTCTCCAGCCCCTGATGGAGAATAGCATAAAGCATGGCTCCGGCGAGAACGGTAAGATGAGAATAGCTATTACCGGCCACACTGACGGCAAGCTGGTCAAACTCGCTATAAAAGATGAAGGCAGAGGCGTACCGGAAGAGGTAAGAAAGGGCGTATATACCAGTGGTACCGGACTGCGAAATGTAAGTGAGCGTCTCCGCAAGGTGTACGGCGAGGGGTACGGCTTAGCAATAGAAGAAAACACGCCCAATGGTACCATAAATATAGTGACCATACCGAAAGAGAAAAAATGAAGCTGAGAACCCTTATCGTTGATGACGAGGCACTAGCCAGGGAGAGGCTGAAAAGGCTCCTTGCCCCCAACGATGCCGTCGAGCTTATCGGCGAGGCCGAGGACGGTAAAAGCGCCATTGAGATGATTGAAAAAGAAAATCCTGACCTGGTGCTCCTGGATATTCAGATGCCTGAACTCGACGGTTTTGGGGTGATCAAGATGCTGACCAGGCCGCCGCTTATAATCTTTGTCACCGCCTACGACCAGTATGCTATTCAGGCTTTTGAAGTAAATGCTCTCGATTATCTCCTCAAGCCGTTCACCCAAGTAAGGCTCGATAGGGCCGTCGAGAAGGCTAGCCAGGAGCTGTCCAGGAGAGCCGACTTCACTAACAAGATAGATGCCCTTTTCCAGACGTTGAATAAGCAGAAGCGTTATCTGGAAAGAGTTGCCGTCAGGCATGAGGGCAGGCTCTTTATCATCCCGGTAAGCGAGATAGACTGGATAGGCGCCGAAGAGGGAGACATCTATATCCACATCAAAGACGGGCGTTACCTCACCAACTACACGCTGGATGAGTTCGAAAGCAGGCTGAGCCCTAGAGCATTTTTCCGGGCACACCGCTCGACAATCATAAACCTGAGTAGGGTGAAAGAGGTAATTCCCTGGTTCGCCGGAAGCTACCGAGTGCGGCTTAGTAGCGGCGCCGAAATCGATATAAGCCGAAACCGGGTCAAAGAACTCAGGCAAATCTTAAACTGGTAAGAGGCCGACCGCGATACTCGCTCATCCTCCACCTGATATCCCGTGTGAATCTACTCCCACAAGATAGCTACAGTTCATCCCCTGATTTTTACCATCCAGCTCGTTTTTCTACCACTTATCCTGAAATCATTTACTCCACCAGCTTCGACTCATCATAATGAAAGTGAACAGAAAAACACCGCAAGGAGGAAACTTGAATGAGCACTGCCATAGAGGTTAAAGACTTAACCAAAATATATGGCGAGCTGACTGCCGCAAACAGCGTCAGCTTCACCATAGAAGAGGGTGAGATTTTCGGACTCTTGGGTCCCAACGGAGCTGGAAAAACCACCACTCTTGAAATGATCGAAGGTTTGCGGAAGCCTGACAAAGGCTCAATTCAGGTATGCGGTATGGACGTAACCAAAAGAGCCAATGACGTAAAAGAGATTATCGGTGTGCAACTCCAGAGCACCTCTGTCTATGACAAGGTCAAAGTTAGCGAGGTAATCGACCTTTTCGGTGGTTATTATCAGAGGTCGCTTCCCACCGCCGGAGTTCTGGACAAAGTCTCCTTAGCTGATAAAAGGTACAGCTTTGTTGAGGCACTGTCCGGAGGACAGAAGCAGCGCTTGGCCATAGCCCTGGCCATGGTCAATGACCCGGAGATACTCTTTCTGGACGAGCCAACAACCGGCCTTGATCCCCAGGCGAGGAGGAACGTCTGGGACATCATTGAAGGACTCAACGAAAGGGGAAAGACTATTGTCCTGACCACGCACTATATGGAAGAGGCGGAGCGACTCTGTGAGAGAGTGGGAATTATGGACCACGGGCAAATCATTGCTCTGGACACGCCGGCTAACTTGATTTTAAAACAAAACCTAGATTCGGCTGTGGAGGTCATCTCGTCAAATGGGACCAGTAAAGAATTTTTTGAGAAACTCCCGAGGGTAAATAAAGTTACCCAGGACGGGGAGAAATTCATTCTGCATACCCGAGAAGCCTTGGAGCTACTTACCGATATTATCCGCCTCCGTGAGGAAAACAAGCTTCACCTGCAGAACGTTTCAGTCAGAGAAGCAACCCTGGAAGACGTATTCCTGGAGCTAACCGGAAGAAAACTAAGAGATTAAAAATAAAAGGAGAAAAAAGATGGCCACTTTAGTGGGACAAATCAAGCTGGAAACCAAACTGTTCTTGAGAGGAAGGCAAAACCTGTTTTTCACTTTAGCTTTCCCGGTAATTATGATCCTCCTCTTCGGTTCGGTATTTAGCGGACAGAGTTGGTCAGGAATCCCTGCCATAAATTATCTGTTGCCGGGTATCATCGTAATGGCGTTAATGATAGCTTGCATGAACAACAATGCCGTTAAAATCGTAAACGAAAGGGAAAAGGGCGTCTACCGCCGCCTTTCTCTCACTCCCTTGAAAAGGCAGACGCTGTTAATAGGTGATATATTTGTCCGTTATTTAATCGTCCTGGCCAGTACCATGTTGCTGATTGCCATCGGAGTCAGTGTCTTCAAAGCCAATGTCGGCGGAAATTACTTCCTGTTCTGGTTTGTTCTGACTATAGGCGCACTCACTTTTGTCGCTCTTGGCTTTGTTCTGACCGCCCTCGTCAAAAATACCAACAGCATGATGCCGCTGGGAATGGCAATACTCTTTCCTTTCATGTTCTTAGGAGGATGCTTCTGGCCTCTTGATCAAATGCCGGCATTCCTTCATCCTGTGTGTGAAGCCTTGCCAGCTTTGCACTTAAACACCGCTTTAAGGATGGTAGCTGTGCATGGAGCTGGGTTTAGTGAGATTTGGCCCGAATTCCCGGTTTTGCTGGGCTGGTTGGTCGGATGTTCAATCCTAGCTGTAAAACTCTTCAAATGGGAGTAAGGAGAAGGCTCTATCGAGAATAAAAGCGGAAGACAATGGTAGGTAAGTCCCTGTTTAACGTCTGCCTGTGCCAAGATAATTACACAATTTAGCGGTTTGTTCATGCACTGTGGTTATTTAATGGGCCGAAAAGACTATATCAATGGTAATTTAACTGGCAATTGAGCCTGCCCTCTTTTAAAGGTGCGCTATCCTTTATTGACATTCGTCATTTGGTGAACTAAACTCCTACTAAAAAATACTTGTGCTAAACGAAGGACACCTTTACTAAACTTCATTGATGGGCTGTAAGATGGCAAGGAAAGTAATTCTGGCAGCAGTCATGCCATTGCTTCTTGCCATGCTACTGTCTGGATTGCCGGCACAACCGATAGAGGCAGGGCCTGATGCAGACTTCGTTTGTAAAATCAGGGCAAGCGGGGGTGATTATACCGGTGTAAAAGCGTGGGATGCTGCTATCGCCTGTGATATAACCGCCTCATCCACTAAAGTATTCACCGTATCAAATAGGGGGACATATGTAATCGGTGACGATGGCCATTCGGTTACTTTCTCAGGCGGTGGAAGTGGAACGCTCAAGCACATAAATACCTTTGATAAGGCCCTGATTATCGCTTGCTCCGGAACCATCAACCCTGGAATGGTAACCTGCGCTGGCAGCGGCAACACCTTTGAAATATCGGATACCGGAGACCGGATAGGTGATGCCGTAGCCAGTCTATACAACGATTGGCCCGATGGACTTAATGAGTACTATATAGACCTTTCCACCGATTGGATTACGGATTCCAGCCACCACATCAAACTGTGGACTGACCCCACTCTCTCTGGCACCGAGGGGCCTAACCGGAATAATGGAACAGCCGAGTCTGGATTCTACTTCAAATACACAGCGTCTTCTTACGGCATCGTGATGAGGGTGAGTAACGTTATCGTTGACGGCATAGAGGCGCAGGCACCTAACTGCAACCCCTGCTGGTTTTATAACACCAACAACGGCTTTACCAACACGCTGGAAAACAGTATTCTGCATAATTTAAATGGTCTGTGCTACAACACTGGCGCTTCTACTATTGAGAACTGTATTATTTATGACTTCGGTAGCACCGGCTATTCCGTGGTCAGATTTGGAAAAGTGAGGAACTGCTCTATCTATGCTGGTTCGGGGGTAGGTAGTTATTCCGGGCAGATTATTGTCAGGAACGCAGAGTGTTACAACGTCCTCTGCTGGAACGCTAATTCCGGGGTAGGCTATAATGACTACTACCAATGCACGGGTGGTGATTATAACGTCTCCTCAGATAACTCCGCGCCAGGTAGTAACTCACTTCATGCCCAAACTCTAAACGATATCGAATGGGAGTCCACTACCTCTGGTTCTGAGAATCTACACCTTCAGCCCGGCTCTTGTGCCAGGGACACTGGGATTGACCTGTCCGCCTATTTCACGAATGATATAGACGGCGATACCCGGACGGGGACCTGGGACATCGGAGCCGATGAGTACATAAACCAGCCTCCGGATGCCCCCTCAAACCTGGGCCCCACAGCATATGTAGACAGCAGCTGGGGCACCGATAATGCCCCCACCCTCACCTTTAGCCAAAATGACCCTGAGGGCGATGACGTACAATACACCATCCAGATAGATGATTCCGCCAGTTTTAGCTCTCCGGTGGTGGACTACACCTCAGAGTTGCTCAGCCACCCCGGGGCAGGAAGTTTTACCGTGGGTCAGGCTGCCGGAGGAGGGTCATACGCTGTATACTCTGCGGCTCTCCCCGACGGTGATTATTATTGGCGGGTGATGTCAACCGACCAGTATACAGACACCAGCGGTTGGTCAGCAGCTAACGGCGGAGCCATCGCCTTTCGCGTGGACGCTACACCACAAGCAGGTGGGTCAACTAAGGACGAATACCGCACCAATGAGGATGTTGAGGTCAGCGCCAGTGGTTTCCTGCCCAATTCCGATGTCGATGTCTACGTGGTAAATGATAGAGCCTGGAGCGACGGAGACCCGATTCCGGCCGATGTTGGCGATGGAATAGACACTATACAGACCGATGGTTCTGGGAACATTGGATTGGTGGTAATATGGTCAGCGCCGCTTGACACAGGCGAATACGATATAGTTTTTGACAGTGACCAAAATGGGTACTATGACCAGATGCCGGACTCGGTTGATGACCCCAATCACCCCGGATTTACCGTGGTATCGACTAAGGTAGGTGGGGAGGTACATCCCATAAATAAAGCTTCGGTTCTGCTACCCTGGATTGGCTTAAGTATAGTCCTGGTTCTAGCCGCTGGCGGCTCGATTTTAATAAGACGCCGAAGCATCAAATAAAACAATATATACGCGGGCCGCATGATGCCGAAATAGTACCTAGGTGGCGAGATTAAAAGCTAGGGTAAAGGTTCTTTGTTCCGTCCACTGAACTCCACCAAAGGGGACGATACCTAGAACCTTTCGCAATCGCCGCCGTCTGTTTTCAGAAAGAGTCTTTTCAATGACTTTTGCGTGGCCAGCTTAATTTCAATCAAGCATCAGATTCTGTTATGTTCTCAGGAAGACCGTCAGTATATTAATTGCATAATATGTTCTTTTGAGAACGGCTATTTTCTTACCTATTAGTCTGACAAGATGAGAACAAGGTAATAATTTGTTCCCTATTTTGTTTGTACTCAGGCTTGGCCAGTAATGGGCATACCTCCAAAGATATCACCCCATTGCGCATGTCGGCAGCGCAAGCAAGGCAAGTTGGGTATCCACACTCCTTACAGTTAGTCCCCGGTAGCAATTTGTAGATTTCATAAACTGTAGGCAGTTTACGCTCCCTGAAACTCGGAGTAATGCTTTCATGTTCCTCCCAGACCCGGTTGACTAGCTCAATTACTTCTTCTGCAATCTTTGGTGTCTCTGAAGGGTCTTCAACCATGCCAGCCTGGATTTCGTGGGGGCGGAAGGCATATCGTCGTTGGTTGTTGGTGCCAATTAGGATGCTGTTCTCATGGTCATAAAGTGTATTATTCAGCACGGCATTAAGATAGGGAAATGAAGTACTGATATCAGCTGGTAGGATTACCCTTACTCCGTAGCGACCGCTGCCAGGGGAATGATGATCCTCGACCAATTCGAACCTGTAATCAGTTATCAGTTTATTCGGACTGCTCACATCACCATTATAATTTGAGACCGCTATAAAGCCAACTATTCTATCTGCTGGGTCACAAAATACCACTTGTTAGTTATCATTGAACTATTGCCTACTATCGTGCTAATATAAGTCTATTAGTGATTACTTATTATTAAACAATTCCATAAGCATAAAAGACGATTATACTTACTTTGTAAGAAGGAGTGCGTAGATGACACAATCACTTATTGCCTCAGTTGGCTTCGCTCTATTTATTCTCTGCCCCCGAATGGCTGGTATGGCAAATGTTATAGCCAACGCTACTAAGGTAAATCTAGTACTTGTATCCGTAATTGGAACGCTAATATCGTTGCCTCTTATCGTCGCTATGGTATTTATTTTCCGGCAGTGGGGCTTGTGGGCTGCCCTTGCCTTTGCTGTATTCACCGATGTGCTGGCAGCTCTGGTAATGGGAGCTATAAACTGGAAGGCTAGCTTCGAGACATTTGTAATAGCACTTTTCGTTATAGCTGGCGTTAGAGTGGCCAGTTTAATAACTGCCAAAATATTCTAGATGTTTAGTGATGGCAATATTTAAGGAACTACTGTGATGAATTTTGAAAGTATTGAAGAGCAAGCAACACTATTTGGTGTTCTAGCTGATCCCACGCGACTGAAGTTGCTCAGGCTACTATTGCAGCAGAGAGAGCCTGATGCCCTCTGCGTTAATGCGCTAGCTTACCGACTGGGCGTAACGCAGTCAGCAGTCTCTCAGCACCTTAGAGTACTCAAGTCGGCGGGTCTGGTTAAGGGCGAAAGGCGTGGCTATCGTATCCACTACTTCATCAATCAGGAAACATTAATTCAGGCTCAACAGCAAATATCCGAAGCCCTAGAGCTCAAAGAACAAACGAGTAACGAGAATAGCCCGGGAAAATGAAATAATGAAGTCAGATAACCAACCAGCTATAGAAGTATCAAATCTCACCAAACATTACGACGAGGTCATTGCCGTAAATGATATCAGCTTCCAAGTCAGCCATGGTGAACTGTTTGGGTTTCTTGGTCCTAATGGCGCCGGTAAAACCACCACCATTAACATACTTACCGGATTGGCCAGACTGGATGCAGGCAAGATTAATATTAGTGGCATAGATTGTACCCGCAATCCCAAAGCAGCTCAGCATCTGATCGGTATCGTTCCTGATGAGAGCAATCTCTATCCCGAGTTAACGGGTTTCGATAACCTCTGTTTCTGTGCAGCGCTATACGGGATACGGAAGAGCGAACGGCAGCAACGAGCACAGGAGCTTTTAAAGATCTTCGGCCTTACTGATGCCGCTGACCGCAAGTTCGCTGGTTATTCCAAGGGAATGAAACGTAAACTCACCTTTGCTGCCGGTATTATTCACCAGCCTCCAATACTATTTCTTGATGAGCCAACCACGGGAATTGACGTAGGCAGCGCCAGGCAGGTAAGGCAAATAATCGCTGATCTTCACCATAAAGAAACCACTATTTTCCTCACTACGCATTATATTGAGGAGGCTGAAAGGCTTTGTGAGCGAATTGCTTTTATCGTTAACGGGCGAATCGTCCGGACCGACCGCACCGCAGATTTACTAGAACCGGTGAAAGGCAAAAACGTTCTGCTTCTTTCTATCTCTAATTCTGGAGCTAGCTTATCTAGAGAAATGGACTCGGCTTTTCCGGGGTATCAGTTTCAATCTACCGCTTCGGGACAAATTCGTGTTGAATCGGCGGAGCCGGTCAATGTCGGTCCGCTAGTACGCTTTCTGGAAGAACGAGAAGTCCAGGTAACCGAAGCCCGCCGGCACCTCCCATCGCTGGAAGATGTTTTCGTCCAAGTTACGGGCATTGAAGCAGAGTTGATGCGAAAAGATAAAGAGAAAGCTGGAGATGGGGGAGGGAATCAATGAAACGATGGGTTGCTTTCTCAAGCATATTTGCTAAAGATATGCGGGCTTATTATCTTAAGCCCCCCAATGTCAGTTGGGGTATCATCTTCCCACTAGCTTGGACAGGGATGTTTTTCATCAGGTCAGGGATGGGACTGGAAAGTGTACTGGAACTCTTGCCCGGCGTGGTTACTATCTCCATACTGTTTGGCACCACTTCGCTGCTATCGGTGACCCTTACCTTCGAGAGGCGAAGCCGGTCTTTTGAAAGGCTACTTCTAGCCCCCATCTCTCTGGAATTACTCATGTTAGCCAAGACCTCCGGGGCTATCCTATTCGGTATCGTCAACGCCTTCGTTCCTATAGCCATCGCTGCGTTTCTGGCAGACATGTCGGGAATTAGCTGGTCTTTGGTTGTGCCAGCCATTGTCCTCATCGGTATTGTATCGACTTTTTTGGGGCTTTTTATCTCTGTCTCGGCAAGCGAGGTATTTGAAGCTCAGACTTTCTCAAACTTCTTCCGTTTTCCGATGATCTTTCTGTGTGGATTGTTCTTCCCTATCTTGTCGTTGCCTATATTCGTCCGCTGGCTTTCTTATATATTGCCTGTGACTTACGGTGTTGATATTCTCCACGGCGCAGTCAACGGCGAGCATATCATGTCCTTCACACTTGACTTCCTCATCCTTGGCGCGTTCTGCATCGTTCTATTTGCAGTGAGTCTGCGCAACATCAAGCGGAGATGGATTGTCTGAGCAGAATCTGAACTTGCCGGAGGTCTAGGACTAAATCGTGAGGTTGAAAACCAGTTCAAAAGTTCTGCCTATTGTCCCCCTATCTCCACCAGAGGGGACAATACCTGGAACTTTTCGGACTTTGCCGGAGAGAGTCCTTTCAATAACGT
>Ga0315554_1002267_pt1 | contig 11133 bp, 8 predicted proteins | sample SalMarSW160370MG_FD_202114 | JGI IMG/M metagenome (GOLD analysis project Ga0315554, IMG submission 202114) | Salt marsh sediment microbial communities from the Plum Island Ecosystem LTER, Massachusetts, United States - Salt Marsh Sediment SW1603-70 ... | reverse complement strand
CTTGCATTAACTCCCGGGTTGGTTGCAATTTCAGCTTTTATTTTTATCGGTGATACTTTAACTCAAATGGAAGTATTTGGAATTCTTCTTTTAATTTTAGGAACGTATATACTAGAAACAAAATCAAAACAGGATTTATTAGATCCTTTTAAAATATTTATCGGTTCAAAAAAACATCATTATGTAATTATTGCCTTACTGCTTTTCACTATAACGGCAATTCTTGATAGATTATTGTTGAACCGATACAACCTGGAACCAAAATCATTTTTAGTATTTCAGAATTTATTTCTTGCATTTAATTTTATATTGATTTTTCTATTTTCAAAAAAATCTTTTAGAAATTTGCCGAATTTCATAAAAGGGGATTCGTTAAAATTGTTGATCCTTATTTCTGTGCTAACAATTATTTACAGGTATACTCAAATCGAAGCAGTAAAAATTGCGCCGGTTGCATTGGTCCTTGCAGTAAAAAGAATTTCCATCTTCTTTGCAGCTGTAATTGGAGGAAAGATTTTTAAAGAGCACAATTTGTGGGTAAGAGCTGCAGCGACAGCTGTTATTATTATCGGTACTCTTCTTATTTCTGCTTATTAACAGAAGTCATGTTTTTGTAGTAATATCTCTATTAATTAATCAGGAGCTCTTTTCTTTTATTCTTATCACATCTGTTTTCTTCATTTTTATCAAATTGATTTTACACCTGAAAATCACTTAAACTTCTTAAATAAATCTTTGATTTTTTCTTCAGCTTTCTTCTGAAGCTGTTTCTTTACAGTATCAACTTTTTGTTCTGCTTGTTTTTGAACTTCTACTTTTTTCTCTTCTACTTTTTGTTTTACTTCTTCTTTAACCGTCTCTTCAACATTTTTTGCAGCTTCTTTGGCTGTTTCTCCTCCGCTGAATGAAAGGCTTGGAGAATCAATCTTACCTTTAATCAATACATCTACTTTAACATTATTTGATGACATTACATTTACATCTTTTTTCAATAAACTGCTGACAGCCTTATTAACATTGCTCTTCAAATTTCCAGCAGGTATGTTAATACCCATATTATAATCCAGGGATTGGTCAATGCCGTTTGAACCGGCTAAGGTAACATCATAATTACTTACTTTGTAATTTACAGGGGAAAGATAAAATCGTCCGTTAGTAATTTTATAAGAAATATTAACATTATTCAAATTCGGATTCGATAATTGAGATATATTTAATTTATCTCCGATTAACTGGAATGGCTTGAATCCTTTTACTTCTGCACTGGGAATAGAAAGATTCCCGGTGCTGTTAAATGAATCCCAGTTTGGGAGCATTCCATCGGTTAAAGTTGATGTTAAATTCAATTTAGCACCAAATGTCCCCTGAACATATTTAGCCATCGGGACAAATTGTTTGACAGTTACAAAACTTTTATAAGTATCCTGGATATTAAATTTATTTATATTCATGTTGAATGATATATCGGGAGCAGTTCCTTTTGTTTCATAATACCCGTTGGCGGTAAATGAACCCCCCAATAAATCTGCTGTTAAATTATTTAAGTTTAATTTTTGGTTTTTTAATTCTATTGTCCCTTTAACATTTTGCATTGTAAGATTATCGTAGATCAATTTTTTAAAACTTGCATTTGCAGTGAAACTTATGTTTTCAGGTAAATCAACAGCTTGCAATTTTGTAGTATCGCTTTTCTGTTCACCTTTAGTCATAAAAGGATTCACATCAAAATAATCTGAAGATAAATTTAATCTGCCGTTTAATGTTCCGTTACTTAATAAATAAGAAACTACATTATTTAAATCTCCATCAGCACTTAAATCGCTCTTACCCAAAGTCATATTAAAATTGGAAAGTTTAAAACTCTTTGGAGTTAAATTAAGAGAAGCATTGCTAATCTTAATTTCTTCTGGAGAATTTTTCCCAGCATATAAAATATTATTTGCTGAAATATTACCCGATGCATTAATGTTTTCATATTGTTTGTTTTTAACATTGGCCAGGTTTCCCTTCATAGAAAAATCAGCATTTACGATTCCTTCAAATTTGGAAATGCCCTCCATATGTATTGCGTCTTTTAATTGACCTAAATTAATTTTCCCCTTCATTGAAGCATCTACATAAGGTCCTGATTGCGGCTGCTTAATTAAAACTTTGGCATCGAAAGGTTCACTTCCCAGTTCCCAGTGAAATTTTTTGATATCAATGATTGTATTATCGGGGCTTCCGCCGGGATTATTAATTGCCAGATCAATATTTACATTATTAACCGGTGTAGGAAGCTTGGGATATTGAAACATCCCGTTATTAACCTTAAGTGCAATGCTAAATTCAGGCAAATGATTTTCGCTGTAAATACCATTAACATTTCCGCTAAAAGATAATTTACCTGATGATTTCAAGTCGTTAAAGTTTTGGGAATAAATTGCAGGTATTAAAGAAATGAAATCTTTAAAGTTCGTTTCGGGAGATTCAAATTTTAAATCGATAACAGTACTTTTCTCTTTATTTTGAACCGAGCCGTCAAATTTTAATTTTAGATTATTTATGCTTAACTCATTTTCTTTTAAAGTGAATTTTTTTGAAGGAACATCTGCATTTAAAGTTAAATTCAATCCAGCTTTAACTTTATTTAAATATGTAACACCTTTATTCTCGAATGTTAGTTCATCAATAGTAGTTTTGGTATCAATATTAAAATTGTCCTGGGTAAAATCCCCGCTGCCGCTGTGGTTTAGGTTTTTCATTGCCACTACCATACCGGATGTCTGGTCAACGTATGCAATGTTTGCATTGCTTATTGAATAATTTTGAAGTGCAACATTGAAATTTGATTTAGATGTAGACGTATCAGATGATTCATATATATTATAATTAGCAGTACTATCCTTTAATACATAAATAAGAATATTTGGTTTTTCAATGCTTAATCCTTTTATTAAAATTTTACCGCCAAAGACAGCTTTCCAAACATCAACTGTTGTCTTAAAAGATTTTGCACTTAATAAAGTATCTCCTTCAAAAGGAGCTTTATTTATTAAAGAAATATCGTCAATCGATAAAGTAAAATCAGGGAAATGCTCGAACATATTTAAACCTACTCCGCTGAAATCCAAAGTAGCATTTATTTTTTTGTTTACTTCACTTTTCACTACATCTTCAATTTCACCTTTGAAAAAAAGAGGTATTACAAGCATTAGAACAATTATTACAACGAAAATTATTCCGATGATTTTTAAAAATTTTTTCATGATAATTATCTTTTATTTGTGAATTTGAAATTGACGAAAAGACTTATTGTAAAATAATATTTATTCCTCACTTATGGAAAGAAATATTTCACTAAATATATTAAGCGAGTTTAACAATCACCTTATTTATCTTCTTTATGTTTGGATAAATAATAATCAACCGAAATGGTACCCGAACCGTAAAAAAGAAAGAATAATATTAATGCCAGTATAAGAATTAAATAACCCAGCTGGGAATTTAGTGCAAATAAATCCTGGTGGTAATCAATAAAAATTATTGATAAAACTACAATCGGTAGCTGGAAAAGGACAATCAGTCTTGTTAGAAGACCAATTGCTATCAGCAATCCGCCGGCTATATCAAAAGCAATTACATACTGTGAAGACAAGCTGAAAGTGAAAAGATCAATATTGCTTTTCTCCATCATCTGGATTACCTGTTCCCGGTGTTCAATTAAAGCAGCACCTTTTACAATAAATATTATACCTAATACAACTCTTAATAAATCGATCCATTTGGGATGATGGCGGTCTGCCCATGATTCAAGTTTTAATATTGCATTCATATTACCTCCCCATTAAAACTTTTTAGAAATCTAATCAAAATAAAGGAAACTAGAAAGGTAATTTAAATGTTAATGATCAGAAATTGATTAGTGATATAGAATGTTAGCATGATAGGGGCATAAAGTTTTTGGCGTGTAATTCTATTAAGAAAGGAGATTTCTCCCTTCGGTCGAAATGACAATTACTACATAAGTGATATTATTTAAACTTATTCAATTGAATTCAAAATAATATAAAATTCAGTTTCTTTACCCGGTTCCGATATTACATTTACTTCCCCGTTATGCCAATTAATTATTGATTTAACTACGGACAAACCTAATCCCACTCCGCCTGTGGTTCTATTTCTTGATGATTCGATTCTGTAAAACCTGTCGAATATTTTTGGTAAAACTTCGGGGAGAATCCCTTCACCCTTATTAATTACAGATATTTTAACTTCATTATTCTGAATCAATTTTGTTCTTATAATTACCGTATGATTTTCATATCCATACTTAATAGCATTTTCAATTAAATTTGTTAAAGCGGATCTGATTAATTCACTATCAATTTCCAATGAAATATCCTGACTTAATTCTAAAGAAAGGCAAATGTTTTTTTCCTTTCCAAGATTTTTCAAAGGGGAAACAATATCATTAAGAAATTTATTTAACTTAACTCTTTCTTTATTAAGTTTGATTAAAGAGTGATCAAACTTTGATATAAAGAAAAGCTTATCAACTATGCTTATTAATCTTAATGTTTCTTCATAATTGCTAACAAGTATTTGCCTGTACTCAACAGGGGTTTTAGGTGATCTCAATGCAATTTCAATTTCCCCTCTTAAAATTGTAAGCGGTGTCTTTAATTCATGCGAAGCAGAGATAGAAAATTGATTCATATATTGTATGGAATTTTTTATTCTCAAAATCATTTCATTCATTTTCTTTACAAGACGACCGTACTCATCCCTGAATTCTTCCCCTTCAATTTTTTCATCCAAATTTTGAGTTGTTATTTCCTCAGTTTTTTTGATTATGTAGTCAATTCTTGAGAGGGATTTCGAAGAAATAATATAACCCCCTAATATTGAAAATATGAAGAAGACCGGGGCAATTATAATAAAAATTTCTGCCAGGCTTTCCAGTGTTTCACTAATATGATGCAAAGGGAATGCAACTATAATATTATATTGATCTTTATTCAGGACAGCGGCTCTTATTGGATAGCCGGATATGGTTGTATCCGAAAATGTTGCCATTTTAACTTTTTGATTTTCGGCGTTTCGGATACTTATTGAATGATTTCTTAAGTTCTCTGTTTTGAAAATAGAATTATTATTTAATTCAACCTGGACAAATGTATTCCTCGGATTCAAAATAACTGCATCAAAAATAAGATCATAAACAAAATCTTCCTGGGATGCATAAACCGAATCGGGTTGGAAATGTGTAAGATTAAATTTTTTATCCTGTACAAAATTATAGATCGATTCAGCCTGCCTGCTTAAAGAGGTATCCAGTTGATGATACATACTGTTGCCGAGATAAAAGTAGACAAGTATTCCTATTACAATCTCAAGTAAGAGAAATAAAGAGGAGTACCAGAGGGTTGTTTTAAATCTTGTTGTTCTTATGTAAGATTTTAGATTGGCTAACATAAAAATTTACATTTGACAGGGAATAATTTATTCCGAGCTGAATCAAAAATGGTTAATTATAATTAAAAATACTTTTTAGATACGATTCATTCATCCTTTATCATATAACCTATGCCTCTAACGGTGTTAAGAAGCTGCATATCAAAACCTTTATCTATTTTATTTCGAAGTTTATTTATATAAACATCGATTACATTTGTATCGGTATCAAAGTGGTAATCATAAACATGTTCGGTAAGAATAGTCCGCGAAATGATTTTATTTTTGTTTCTAATTAGGTATTCCAGTATTGAATATTCTTTAGGAGTTAAAGTTATCTCGTTGCCATTCCTCAATACCTTATGAGTTTGAGTATCTAGTATTAAATCGCCGGCATTAAGTTCAGTAGATTTGCTCACAGATACTCGTCGAAGCAAAGCTCTTACCCGCGCAACTAGCTCTTCAAATGAAAAGGGTTTCGTTAAGTAATCATCGGCACCTATGTTCAATCCTTCTATCTTATCTGTTAAAGAGCCTTTGGCAGTTAAGAACAATACCGGGGTTAAAATATTTTCTTTCCTTAATTCTTTTAACAACGTAAAGCCGTCTTTAAAGGGAAGCATAACATCAAGAATAATTAAATCATATTCTTCGGATAATGCAAGGCGGAATCCTTCTTTGCCGTCAAATGCAGTATCAACGGAATAATATTCTTCTTCCAGTCCTTTTTTAATGAAAGAAGCAACTTTCTTTTCGTCTTCAACAACTAAAATTCTCACGGTTTAAAATTATAAAAAAAAAGGAGAGTAAAAAACTCTCCTTAACTTCATATAAAATAAAAAACTAACTATTTAGATTGATTTGCTTCGTTATCTGTCTTCTTCGTTTCTTTTTTCAAACTTGTAGAAGTTTTTTTCGATTTTGACCAGTTTTTTGAAGTTTTGGTCATTTTATGTGCTTTGTGATGCTTAGCAGAAGCTACTTGTTTCTTGCTGCTCATTGCTGAAGAATCTTTTGTCTTCATTTCAGTTTTACTTGCAGTAGTTGCTTTCTTTTCTACCTGCGTAGTTTTATGGGTTTTCTTTGTTGCCTTCTGGCCTGCATAAGAAGAGCTATTTATACCCAAAACGAAAAGGGAAAGAACAATTGCTAATGCGATAAAACGAGTTTTCATTTTTTTCTCCTTAGAGTTTTTTAGTTTTAATAAAACGTTAGTTCAAACTTACAGGGTAAATATATGCTTGATAGATTAAGGAACCCTTAATTATTGATTAATGTTTATTAATCTATTTTTAATCTTTTAATTAAAAGAATTACCGGGGTTGAATAGAAGTGAAAAGCTTGCATTCTTTAATAAAAATTACAGGGAGTGAAAAATAACGGTAATTTTCCACTCCCTAAAAATCACTATTTCATATCATCTTTATTATCATTCATATTTTGGTTGTCCATCCATGGATTATTATCCGAATTCCATGTATCTACTTTAATCTTCCAGCTGCCGTCGTCCTGCTTTTCATAAATAGTTACATATTTACCCTGGTCGTTATATGGAGCATCCATTCCCATTATATCCATAGACATATCATAAGTGCCGATATCAACAAGAAGATTACCTTGTAAAAGGACTTTCTTTGAACTTAATTGAAACTTTGTAAACTTATTGCCGGAATTTTCATCCATCATCATTGCATTTTTTAAGGCTTCTTTACCTTCCATCATCGGTTGATAACTTGGTAAAGAAATAATATCATCTGCATAAAAAGTTAACATTTTTTCATTATCGCCGTTCATCATTGCTTCTGAAAATTGTTTATTCCAATCTTCAATATTTTTTTTCATTTCATCCATATCTTGAGCAGGTATTTGAATTGAAATAATGGATAGGCAGAAGAGAATGAGCTGAAAAGATCTTGTAATGGCACGCATAGGATACCTCCTTTTAATTCATATTATAATTTAAAGTGAACTATTACGAGCAATCAAAAGAATCTATTTTGGAACTTTAATAATAGCGGAAAGAAATTCTGTGTGAAAAATAGGCAAAGTATATTTTCCTTTCAAGAAGTAATATAAATTTGTTCTTTCTGGTAAAAGCTGATTAAATGATAGTTGATCCGGGAAACAGACTATTTAAATAATCTTAATAGCTTTAATACAGACTTTCTTTCCATTCGAACAATTTATTATATTTATTCTCGACAGATAAATAAAATTGAAATAGGCATTAATCTTTTATGTATGAAGTAATAAGCAGAACCAAAAAATACTGCAATAGTTTAACAGAATATTCAAGATATAAAACAAGAGAAGTAAATGTTGGCGGTATTCCATGCGGCGGGAATAATCCTATCCGAATCCAATCAATGACAATAACCGATACGATGGATACAAAAGCCACAGTTGAACAGACGATTCGGATGATTGAATCAGGCTGCGATTATGTTAGAATTACGGCTCCGAGCAAGCTCGAAGCGCAGAATCTTGAAAACATAAAAAAGGAATTGCGGAACAGAGGCTTTAATGTTCCTCTTATTGCGGATATTCATTTTACTCCGAATGCAGCAGAAATAGCTGCTCGGATCGTTGAGAAAGTTAGAGTAAATCCCGGTAATTATGCCGATAGAAAAAAGTTTCAGACAATTGAATACACGGATGAAACTTATAAATCGGAACTTGAGAGAATTAGGGAAAATTTTACCCCTTTAGTTAAAATATGTAAAGAATATGGAACTGCGATGAGAATCGGGACTAATCACGGTTCTCTTTCCGATAGAATTATGAGCCGTTACGGTGATACTCAGTTGGGGATGGTCGAATCAGCTTTGGAGTTTGTAAGGATTTGTGAAGATTTAAATTACTATGATATAATTCTTTCTATGAAAGCCAGCAATCCTCAGGTGATGGTTCAGGCATACAGGCTTCTAATAAATAAAATGGAAGAAGAAGGGATGAATTATCCCCTTCATCTTGGTGTAACTGAAGCTGGCGGGGGTGAAGACGGTAGAATAAAATCTGCTTTAGGTATTGGAACTCTCCTCGAAGATGGTTTAGGCGATACAGTTAGAGTTTCATTAACCGAAAACCCTGAATATGAAGCTCCTGTTGCAATTTATCTTGTGAATAGATATGAAAGAAGAGAAAATCATCTGCCGATAAAACCAATTGAAGAACCTCCATTTAATCCGTTTGAATATGAAAAAAGACATTCTGTTCAAGATGCATTTATTGGTGGCAGCAATGTTCCGCGGGTAATTAGCGATTATAGTCTGCGTAATATAAATAATCAAAAAGATCTTGAGGACATAGGTTATTTTTATGATTCCGTGACCGATAAATGGAATATGAGCGATAATGCCCCGGATATAATTTATCTTGGAGATAAAGAAATTCCATTCGATATTCCTAATGGATTGCATCCGATATATAATTTTAGTTATTGGCAGAATCTTGAGAATAAATTAAACAAACTGCCACTATTTTCTGTTTCAGAATATTTAAATGCAAAAGAAAAATCAGGTACAGCCAATTTTATACATTTTGATATTCATAAATTATCAAGTGAATTTATTAGTAATGTTAGAAGTGATACAACAGCAATTTTAGTCCTTGAAACAAATAATCTTCATGGAATGGCTGAACAGCGTAGAGTATTTTTCGATTTAATTAAAAATGAAGTTAAAAATCCTGTAATTATTAAAAGAAGCTACCACGATATAAATTTAGATCAAATCCGGTTGTATACTTCAACAGATTTTGGCTCTTTATTAATTGATGGTTTTGGTGATGGTGTCTGGGTTAATGTTAAAAATATTAAAGCCGTTGAAGAAAAAGATCCGGGTAAAGAAATTTTAGTTAGAAGTTTTATTACAAAAAGAGAATCCGAAGAAAAAATCATTAATAGAATTTTATTTGGAATTTTACAGGCTGCAAGGGTAAGAATATCGAAAACCGAATATATTGCCTGCCCGTCATGCGGAAGAACTTTATTTGATCTTCAAGAAACCACTGAAATGATAAGGAAGCGGACCGAGCATCTTAAAGGAGTAAAAATTGCGATTATGGGATGTATTGTTAATGGACCCGGTGAAATGGCGGATGCCGATTATGGTTATGTCGGTTCAGGTGTGGGAAAAATCACATTATATAGAGAGAAAAATATTGTAAGAAGAAATATTCCTGCTAAAAATGCCGTGGATGCATTAATTGAATTAATAAAAGAAGATAATAACTGGTTTGAGTCAAATTAATTTTTTTTAATCTTTCCAATTATTGTGAAAAGAGAATATTTTCTAAATATCTTTAATTTGTTTGTTAAGCGTTAAAAGTTTATATTTGTTGACTTAACATGGTTGAAAAAATTTTTGAGAAGTTTAAATATTTCAAACTTGTATTTGGTTCTTTAGAGAACCATTACAAATAGCTATAAAATTAGAAATGCACCCCGATTTAATCGGGGTGCATTTTTTTTATATGAAATGCAGCGAGATTATTAAAAATTTGGAAGAGTGGGTACCAAAAGAAATTGCCTGGCAAAGAGATAATGTAGGTTTACAAGTCGGTTCGGCGGATAGAGAAATAAATAATATCTTACTTTGCCTTGAATTAACATCAAATGTTATTGATGAAGCAGTAGAAAAAAATTGTAATTTAATTATATCCCACCATCCCCTTCTTTTTCACCCCTTAAAAAAGATTGACCTGCAAAAAGATAAAAATTCAAAACTTCTGGAAAAATTGATTAAAAAGGAGATCAATCTTTATTCAGAACATACAAATCTTGATTATACTAAAGACGGTGTAAGTTTTGAACTTGCAAAAACATTGGGTCTTAAAAATATAAATTTTCTAGTTCCGCTCGATTCTAATCAATATAAATTGGTTGTATTTGTTCCCCAAACTCATCTGCAGCAGGTTGCGGAAGCTTTATTTAACTCCGGGTGCGGAATAATCGGGGAATACAGTAATTGCAGTTTCAGAACCAAGGGTGAAGGTACATTTAAAGGATCGGAAAAATCCAATCCTTCGACCGGGCAAAAAGAAAAATTTGAAACAGTAGAGGAATATAGACTGGAAGTTATTGTCGATTCATGGAAATTAAATTCTGTAATTAGAGCTTTGAGGCAGGAACATCCTTATGAAGAACCTGCATTCGATATTTACCCGCTAAAAAATCAAAATATTAATTATGGTGCAGGAGCTATTGGAGAACTCGAAGTTTATATATCTTCAAAGGAATTCTTATTGCATGTTTCTAAAAGTTTAAATGTCAAAGGATTAAGATATGCACCGGGGAAAAATGACAAAATTAAAAAGGTTGCTGTCTGCGGCGGTGCCGGAAGTGAATATATCACAGATGCGATTAAATCAGGTGCTGATGCTTATATAACTGCCGATGTTAAATATCATAGCTTCCATGATGCTGCAGGTGAAATACTCTTAATTGATGCAGGGCATTATGAAACTGAAATTCATTCTATAAATGAAGTTGAACGGAAGTTGACAAATTTTCTTGATACTGGAACAACTATTAAAATTTTTAAATATAGTAAATCAACAAATCCCATTATTTTTTTTAACAATTAAGGAGCAATAGAAATTGATTGACAGATTATTAATTCTTTATGAATTACAAAGTATAGATGATCAGCTTGATGATTTGGAGGAATTGAGGGGTGACTTGCCAAACGCCGTTGA
>Ga0315554_1002266_pt1 | contig 11138 bp, 12 predicted proteins | sample SalMarSW160370MG_FD_202114 | JGI IMG/M metagenome (GOLD analysis project Ga0315554, IMG submission 202114) | Salt marsh sediment microbial communities from the Plum Island Ecosystem LTER, Massachusetts, United States - Salt Marsh Sediment SW1603-70 ... | reverse complement strand
ATATATCTCGATATTATTATACCCACATTAATTAATGAGCGAGAGGGAGGTTTAAATGTTTAGAGACCGGATATTTCATGAGGAGCGATTTTTTCGAGGTTCGCGGAGAGGGACGTCGTTTCACAAAGGTGACCTCAAGTATGTGATATTAGACCTTCTGAAAGATAAGCCGAGGCACGGTTACGATATAATCCGGGAGCTTGAGGGACTTTCGTACGGTTTCTATAAGCCGAGCCCCGGAGTCATCTACCCTACTCTCCAGATGCTGGAAGAGATGGGATATGCCAGTTCCGCCGAGCAGGAAGGCAAAAAGGTCTACTCGATTACGGAAGAAGGTCTCAAGTTTCTGGAGAATCAGAGCAATATCGCCAACGGCGTGCGAAGGCAAATGAAAAACAAGTGGGGTTTCAAGAATATTGGCCGGATGATCATGGTAATGAGAGAGTATCATGCGCTCGAAGATTTGCTCGGTAACAGCTTTCGCAGGCTTGATGCCGACAAAGCAGAACAAGTTCGCCAGATTCTTTCTCAGGCCTATCAAGCAATTGAATCTGTGCTAGAAGAATAAAATAAAGGAGGTCCAAAATGGGTTACTTCAAAATATTGGGGGCGATACCCGGTTTCTTCTTGAGTTCGCTATTCCTCATGCTTCTCTGCAATCCTATTGCTGCGAGGTTGGGCGTCAGTGTGGATATTAACTACGTCACAGCCATGCTGATAAACATCACACTGTGGATAGCGATAGCCCCCCTGGCCGCAGTTTCAGGTAGAAAGAAGTTTTTTGATTGGCACTGAGCCATGGGCAGTTAGCTCAGTGACCGGACCGCCTGTCTTGCACAAAGGAGGGCAAGAGATCGAACCCCATACTGCCCGCCAGTCGCGTACAAACTGTTCACGAATGTTCACAATTGAGCTTCAGGAGAAATTCATCCGACATAATTGTACTGGTAGAGATAAGGTATTGATAGGGTGTTGGGGAGGCGGTATAATGCCCGCACAGCACGATGGGTTGCCTGACACCACCTTGGGAAGAGAAGGATTGTTTCAGGTAACCATGGCATTGGAGGTGTTTAAGATGAGTAAAGCGAAAGAACCAAAGGTAAAGATTCGGCGCATGACACATAGCGACATTCATGAGGCCCTGGCTCTGGATAGAGTAGTTAGACGCTCGAAGCGCGATGTTATCAAGTTTGAAGATCTTGCTTCCGCTAATCCCGGGACACCCCCTGATATTAGTTTTGTAGCTGAGGTTGACGGCAAAATAGTGGGTTTTTCAATCAACCGGTCGACATATCTAATGGTCCCGCTTACTGAAGTGTGCATTATTCACGCTATACTTGTTGACCCAGACTACCGGGGGCTGGGCATCGGTGGCAAATTGATTGAGGCTCTGCTCAAGCATTGCCAAACCGAAGATATTGGGACGGTTCGGGCTCTTATTCCGATAGGCAACAAAGAACTGCAGGATATCTTCAAGCGGCATGGTTTCAAGCGCAGCCGAATTGTCAATTTTGATAGGAGCTTCGACAGTTAGGTAAAAAGTCTACAGAGTGAACTTGCCCGGGAACAGCTGAGGCCGCTCGGGGCAGGATGATCAGAATACTTGCTGTGACTATCTGCCATATCTTAGCTTGGCATATAACATGGCCCATCCCAGGGCAAAGGTTATAGCATTCCAAATAATTAGTGATGGCAGCCCCATTGAAATTCCATAGGACAGCCAGAAACCTATGCCCGCGATGAAGAATACTGTGAACGGCAGGCTTATCTCGCGGGCACTCCTCAGCCTGAACAGACGCCATACCTGTGGTATAAATCCCACTGTGGTCAAAGCTCCGCCGATAAATCCGAGCAGTTCTTTCCACTCCAAGGTGTGCCTCCTTCTCAGTACGTTGCGATAGTCTATCTATTGCTTCTCAAACCGTTATCTTGCCGCCAATTATACCATTCGAAGCTCAGATGAGGATGTTTTCCATATGCTCATGGGAGGTATTTCCCAAAGAAAAGGTGGTGAATGCCTATGCTAGCTAATAGAGATATCCTGGCACAGGGGCTGGAGCACGCAAAAAAGTTCAAAAAACCATGTTATTGAGCAGTATCAAGAAATCAACGACCTGGATAAAGTGACACGAAGGCTCTCTTCTGAGATGCCAGGGCGCAACAAACGCCCCGGTCCCAGCTTAGAACTTCAAGTCACTATTATCAAGGTCTCAATTCGTAAGATACTGGTATCTTAGTATCTGCGCCCACCACCTCTACCACCAGACCCACCACCTCTACCATAAGACCCACCACCTCTACCATAAGACCCACCACCTCTACCATAAGACCCACCACCCCTGCCGCCGCCTTCGGTGCGGGGGCGTGCCTCACTAACACTGAGCGTCCGCTCTTTCAATGATGTTCCATTAAGGCCGTTAATGGCCGCCTGGGCCTCAGATTTCGTTGTCATCTCGACAAACCCAAAACCCCGAGATTCGCCGCTGTATCTGTCCTTGATGACGTTCACCAATGTGACCTGGCCAAAAGCTTCAAATGCCTTGCGCAGTTCGTCTTCGGTAACCTCGCGAGATAGATTGCCCACATATATGTTCACACTATTAACCCCCCTTTCAATTTTTATTTCCTTACCGTGCGTGCAGGCAGACCTCTAGAACATACTGAGGTTTTTTATTTCTAAACCTTCGGGGGCTGGGTTTGGTTCCAGCCCCCTTTTGATTCAGCTACAGTGAATTACGTTCCACTGCTTGGCCTATTCTTGCTGTAGCATTCACTACAATACACTGGCCGGCCCTCTCGAGGCTCAAAGGGAACTTCACATTCCTTGCCACACTCAACACATACCGCGGCATGCATCTGGCGGCTAGCTCTGGGGCCTCTGGAGTCGTTGTACTGAGCTCTCTTTGCCTCACGGCAAGCAGGGCAACGCTTGGGCTCATTAGTATATCCCCTACCGGCATAGAACTCTTGTTCCTGAGCGGTAAAGGTGAATTTGGCGCCACAGTCAGCACATTGTAGCGTTTTGTCCGCAAATCCCATTGGACGACCTCCTTTCTTTTAATAATTGGCTCGAGTCTCGGTCATCCAACGTTCGCGAATGGGCCCTGAAGAGCTCTCACAGAGACGTGGTAACCTACACTGATAACCACTGGCTTAAGTATAATAAGGCCCTTGAAAAATTGCAACTAGTGGGGCAAACCGGGCATGTCCGGCAATGACTATGTGCATAGCGTTACCTTCTCAGGGCGGGCACGACGGCCATTACCCCCATCACGATAAGAGCGATTCCCAGGATCCATCTTAACAGGCCGGGGAGTGCTATAATCAGTACTCCCACAATAATCGCAATTGTCCCCATCCACAATCCAGTTACTCTAAGCGTGATAATCGTGCACCTTCTTTGTTAGATTTGAGACTGCAGCCTTCATTACAATTCTAGAGACGAAGTATCACGAAGTCAATAGCATGTCCTCGATCGATCGCACAGGGTTTGAAGCTGGACATTATTCAAATTGTCCTCAGTGCAAGCTGGGCAAGATATTGGTGTAGTTATCGGCCGCCGGTTCAAGAGACGGTGAGGGGGAGCAAACAGTACGCCCGAATCTTGAGAGTTGTGCGTTATGGTAAATGGCCCAGAGGAATTCCTGCAGATACAGAATCCAGCCGAGCGGATGTCTTGCCCGATTCAATGAGGCAGCCGTTGTATTGACCCGTAGCGGTGTCATATCTATAATGACATGATCAAAAATCAGGAGGCGAAGCCATGATTAAATCAAGATTGTGTGACCAGCTGGGAATTAAGTATCCCATTATACAGGCAGGGATGGGCCCCTTCAGCAACAACAATCTTTGTGTTGCTACAGCCAACGCAGGCGTCCTCGGGCTGCTTTCCACAAGCGGCGTTTTTAACAAAGATGATCAACCATGGATTTACAACGACTTCGTGAGAACCGGAGAAGCTGACCCCGAAGATGACATGGCTACGGTACTGGAGAAGGTGCTGAAACGGACGTACAGGATGGTGAAAGATGAAGGTGGTATTTTCGGAACCAATGTGATGGTTTCAACAGAAGTTCTCCCGGCTGCGCAAATCATGATTGATACGGCCATCAGGGTGCGTGAGGAGAACCCTGATATGAAGAAGCATTTCAAGGTGATATATACGTCTGCCGGTGACCCCCTCGGTTGGGGAGACAAAATAAAGGGAGCAGGATTTACATGGATACACATTGTCCCTTCTGTTAGGGCAGCTCTGCGCTGTAAGAAAGCTGGTGTCGACGTAATAGTAGCGTCCGGGCATGAAGGCGGTTTCCATACGTCTTGGGAGCCGGTTCATTCAATGGTTTTGCTTCCGGCTGTGGTGGAGGCCGTATCAGACAACGATACGCTGGTTGTGGGTGCCGGTGGGTTCTGCGATGGCAAGACAGTGGCGGCTGCGCTGGTCATGGGAGCAGATGGTGTACTGATGGGGACTCGCTTTCTGGCAACACAGGAGAGTGATTTCCATCAGATGTGGAAACAGGCAGTTGTGGATGCAGGCGACAGAGCAACCCTTGTGGCGCGCGGCTTTGTCGGGCCTGCCCGGTGGCTGAAAACACCCCGCAGCCAGGAACACGCTAGAAACACTCTCCGGAAATCGCCGGGGGTTTTCCTAGGTACGCCCGATGACTACACAACGATCGATATGTCTCTGATTGAGTATGAGATCGAATCAATGAAAGCCACTTTTGAAGGGAATAAGGAAAAAGCGCTCATGGCTGCCGGTGAAGCGGCTCAACGAATTAAAGATATGCCTAAGGTCAATGACTTAGTGCAGGAGATTATGAGGGAAGCAGAAACTACCCTCAGGGAAGTCCCTAAAAAGGTCCTGGCGTAAGTCTAAGCCAGACCATATGGAAGACAGCAATTTCCTCACTTTGCCTAGGGTCCGCGACGCTTTTTGAGGTTTGTTTAGATATGAAACTCGACTATATCGCCGTCTTGCAGGATATGTCCCTTGCTGGCCCTCTGCCCGTCGTATTTTCCTGAGCCCCAAACGACGGCATACTTCAAATTCTGATAGAAGTCCTTATGGAGGCTCTCAGCAGCCTCTTCCAGCGTGCTGCCTTTCTCCAGTACCATAGGGTCACTGAGGTCGGCCTTGCTGCCGGGTATCTTGGTATAAACACGGATGATATTCAGGGCTTGGTAAATTGTTCTTTTGAACTCCTCCAGGCCGCGACCTTCCCTGGCTGAAATGGAGACCAGAGGAAACAGCTTGGCACACTGTGAACGTAAGCGCTCCCAATTCTCGTTGGAACCTGCCAAATCATTCTTGTTTCCCACGATTAACATCTTTCTGGAATAACTTCCTGGAGTCACCTCCGGACCATCATCCGTTAGAGGCTCTATTCTGGCTTCTCTTAGCCCTTGTAAAGCTGCCTCTACCTGGCTTATGGGCTCCAGGGATAGGTCTATTACAACAGCAATGAGGTCAGCGCTTCTCAGGACATTTGATAGCACTACTCTCACTTCTTTGTAGCCGATTGGCGGCGTATCCACCAGTTGTATCTGGATATCTTCAAACTTCATCATGCCCGGCACAGGGGTCTTGGTCGTGAAGGGATATTCGGCTATGTCGGGGATGGCCTCAGTTACCGCCCCCAGTAGCTGTGATTTTCCGGTATTGGCCGGCCCTACCAACATTAGCTGTCCGGCGCCCTCCCGAGTAATATAGAAGCCTGCTCTGCGGGCTGTGGCTAGCTTTCGTTCTGCCTCCTGCGAGAACTTGGCAATCTTCTGTCTCAGCATGGCATGAAGCCTATCGGTGCCTTTATGGTGGGGCATAATGGCCAGCATTTCTTCCAGAGCCGCAATTTTTTCCTCCGGGTCCCTGGCTGACCTGTATCTCTTCTCAGCCTCGAAATACTGTGGCGGTAGATTCGCTGGCATATAACTAATTTTAACATTATGCCCATTCTGTCGGAAATCCAGTGGCCGTTCCCTTCCGCTTGCCAATGCGGGGGATGATATAATATGCGCTAACATTTTGGGAAAATTAGACTACTACTACAAAGGAGGGCAAAAATGTGGGATGCTTCGAAGTGTGACCTGTGTGGCGACTGTCTGGTGAACTGTAGGTATGCCGGTTATGATAGGGATAGGGCGATTGCTGAGATTACGCTGCTCATGGAGGGCAAGGACGCCGAAATATTGAGCAAGTGTACTACCTGTATGGCCTGTAGTGGTTACTGCCCCACCGGAGCTGACCCTTCTAACCTTATCTTCAAGATGCAGGAAAAAATAGGCACCTGTCCCATAGTAGTAGTCGGCAAACCGGCACGCGAGGCATTAGTCCGGGCATTCGAAGGGGGAGAAGCCCCCGAGCAGTTGATACCGGGCAACCCTGATAAGCCGGCCCTGTCACTCGACGCGTTCCGGTTTGACGAATTCCCCGAGGGCACATTTGATAGCCAGCTATTCAAGGGTATGACCATAGTGAGAGGCGGTGAGTATGCGTCTCTTTCAGGCTATGTGCATATGGGTGGGGAGAGCCTGGTCGGAAAGTACGGTCAGCGAGTCCTTGACAATCTGGCAAGGCTGGGCAAAGACATCGTGTACATTCACAATGAAGGCTTTGTCCTCGCGCACGTAAAGGCCAAGGAGTATGGTTTCCAAGTTCCCTTCAAATATATGCACCTCTTCGAATACCTGCGCAACTATCTAAGAGACCACAAAAATAACATCACCAAGCTGGGCAAGAAGGTTGCCTACCACGCCAACTGCGCTACCAGATGGATCCCTGAGTATGATGCCTTTCTGAATGAGGTCTTTGAGCTTGTCGGCGTGGAACGGCCCAACAGAAAATATGAGCGGTTGAACGCCGTCTGCTGCACTGCCCCCCTTATCTACACTAACCGGGAGCTTGCCGTTGACATCCAGAAGAAAAACTTCGAGGATGCCATTGCCAGCGGTGCTGAGGCCATCATAACTTCCTGCCCTGTATGTAACGGAGTGTTCAGGCGACCCAGCGCGCAGTTCAATCTGCCCAACATATTTATTACTGACTTGTGCCGCATCGCTCTCGGTGAAAAGCCATGGCCAGATGGCTCCCGGTAACGAAGCGAAATGAGTTTAATCATTCCGGCAGCACCGGTGTTCCACTATAGGCAGCGTAGGCTTTCGTTCAATATAGGCGACTGTAGCTTGGCACGTGGTATGATGGTTGGTGGTAGAGCAAGGTCTCATGATCAGTTCCAGAGCAATTAAGAAGAGAGCGATTCAATACGGGGCAGATATTTGTGGAGTTGCCCCAGTGGCTCGGTTCGTGGATGCTCCGAAAGGCTTCCACCCGTGTGATATCTATCCTGATTGTAGATCAGTAGTTGTCTTTGCATCTCATTTTCCCTTAAGCACCCTTCAGGCTAAGATCAATGCGCCCTATACCTTAGTGAGGAACAGAATGGTTGATAAATTGGACTGGATTTCCTTTCATGTATCCGGTGAATTAGAAAAGGAAGGTGTTGTGTCAGTTCCGATTCCCTCTGCTGAGCCATATGAATATTGGGATGCAGGCCGGAATCATGGAAGAGGGATTCTATCGCTAAAACACGCAGGTGTCCTCGCTGGGCTAGGGGTATTGGGGAAAAATACTCTTCTTATAAACGAACGGTTCGGGAATATGATCTGGCTGGGGGCTATTCTCGTGTCTATTGATTTGGAGCCCGATCCGATTGCATCTTATGAAGTTTGTACTTCTGAATGCACCTTGTGTATAGATTCATGTCCGCAACATGCTCTTGATGGGACAACCATTGACCAGAAGCTATGTAGAGAGCGTTCTAATTCTTACACCAATGGTGGCGGCTGGGTTCTTTCGTGCAATACCTGTCGAAAAGTTTGCCCTTATCATAAAGGTCTTCTAGAAAAGCAACGAAAAAACGAATCGGTTCAGGGTTAGTCGTCGCCCTGTTTCTGGTCGTCCAGGTATTTGAAGCTGTATGGGACATGAGCCGTCTTCAGGAGCTGGCTTCTGTCTGATGAAACGCACCGGAAAAAGGTGATGATGTCACCTCTTCAGTAGGCCGTACAGGATTTGAACCGGCGACACTCTGAGCACGCAAAGAAGTAATTCTTAACGCCCCCTTTTCCGCAATTTAGCTTCGGTAGTTTTCCTCCAAAGTGTCGTGGCCTTCTCTGGGCATAATGCCTAATTTGTGGTAAACCCGATCTCGGGGGGACAGGGTGCCCCTTAGATTACCGTTACAACGCGGCTGAGAGGCCTGGGAAAAGGCATTGAACCTCGTCGATGCCTAATTGTTCCTGAGGATAGCGCCTCCACAAATCTCATTCGTCTTTCTCATTCGGCACGGATCCCGCCTGCGATCCGAACTCGGAGCGCAGCCGCTATGGATTAGTATCTGTCGCTCTGGCCCAGTGACCAGGCCTTGCCTATTCAGTGCCAAGGCTTGAATAGCCTTTGCCACCATCTTTGCTTATGGGCGTGCTTAGGGGCTTCCAGAAGCAATAATCTCTCTTCAAGCATTTCTGCCTTAGCTTTCCAATAGCCGACTTCCTGCGATAGTTGCTCTATTCTATTGATAAGGGGTTGGACTTGCTGGGTAGCATCTGGTAAGGGCTTGGTGGGCAGGGGTAGGTCTTCGATAATATATGACTCGCCGAACTTGGACGGTACTAGCCTGGCCTTCAGCCTGCCGGACCTGATATAGCGGCGGATGGTGACTATGGAGACCCCTAAAGCCTGAGCAGCCTCTCGCAGTGTATAACCACTCATCAACAACATTGTAACACCTTAGTCAATGCCCTTGAAATAGGGCTGATCAGTCTGACCAGGGTGTTGTATAACTGTGCTGAGGAGCGGAACCAAGTGTGCGCCATACAGGATTCGAATGTCTGGCACTTTGTCCCAGAGCTAGAGAGTGTCAAGATAGAGTCGTCATTCTCAAGCGTGGGGCATGTCCAGGTGAAGAAAGGATACGTGTCCTTTTGCCATCAGGCGCTTTTTCGAGAGTCCCTCAATAGACCATACCCATCTCGTGGTCTATGACGATCCCGTATACAGAACCGCGAGTATCTGCGCCGGAGCGGTGCCAGCACATCTAACGAAGTGAGGTTGATTAGAGTCGTAGTAGACGGCATCGCCAGACTTGAGAAAATCAGCACGGTCTCCGACTTGCACTTTGATTTCGCCTTCCAAGACGTAAAGAAATTCCTGTCCGGCGTGCGTGGAGAACTCTTCTGTGTCTGTAGGCACTAGCGTAACAACGAAGGGCTCCATGAATCGGTTAGCCTTCCCAGGGGCCAGGCATTCGTAGGAGTATCCGTAGAGCATGCTCTTGGCCTCTCCGTAGCGGGACACCGGCCGTCGTTCATCCTTGCGGACGACGGCCATGGACTTGTCGATTCCTGGGGAGATGAAGTAGCCCATCTTCATGTCAAGCGCTTTGCCGAGCTTAACTAACTGGCCCAGTGCGGGGATTAGTCTGCTCGACTCTATACAGCCCAGGGTATCTACATCTATTCCTGTTCGGCTACTGAGGTCCTTAATGGTAAGGCCGCGCATTTCTCGAACCCTCCGAATCCGGTCGCCAAGGGATTCCTTTCCGTCCTCAACTGCTTCCATACGGGCGAGATGAGCCAAATCGGTGAGAAGATCATCGTGCCTCGCTGCGTCACTCTTAGCCGGACTCTGTCTTGGGGAGGTCCTGCGTTTTGCCTTGTCTTCTTTCATGGTGCCCTTCTTTCTAGATTGCCCTTCCCGACACGCCGATGTTACGGGCAATCACGATGCGCAGTATTTCTGAGGTTCCCTCGCCGATCTCGAGAATCCTCTGATCCCTATATAATCTCTCCACTTCGTAGTCCTTCATCAGCCCGTACCCTCCGTGAAGTTGAACTGCGTGGTGAACACAGCGGCGCATGACTTCGGAACAGAAAAGTTTTGCCATGGCCGCCTCTTTGGTAATGGGACGTTCATTTTCTCGCAACCAGCAGACCTTGTAGAGTAGATTTCTGGCGAGTTCGACCTCTAACGCCATATCGGCCAGCTTGAAAGCGTTGACCTGAAATGAGGCGATGGGCCGTCCAAATTGCATGCGTGAATTGCCGTACTGCAAAGCCAATTCGAAAGCCGCCTGAGCTCCACCCAGTCCCATGGCGGCGATGCTGATGCGTCCGCCGTCGAGCGTGGCAAGCATCTGATGGAAGCCATCGCCCCTCTTTCCCAGCAGATTCGTCCTAGGCACGACACAATCATCGAAAAAAAGCTCGCCCGTGTTGGATGCTCGCCACATCATCTTGTCCTTCATCTCCTTAGCTGTGAACCCGGGGGTTCCGCTGGAAACGATAAGGCAACTGAGTTCCGGCTTGCCATCCTCACGTTTACCGGTAACGGCCTGGACAACAACGACACCGGTTAGCGAGCAGGCCGAGTTGGTGATAAAGATCTTGTGTCCATTGATGGTCCAGTAGTCCCCTTCAAGTGTTGCCGTAGTTCGAGAGCTCCCAGCGTCCGAGCCAGCATCAGGCTCCGTCAGACCAAACGCAGCCAGACACTCTCCCGCACAGAGCCTGGGAAGCCATTCCTGCCTTTGCTTTTCATTACCGAAATAACAGATGGGGCCGATTCCCAGAGAGTTTCCGGCAGCGATAGTAGCGGCCTGGGAAGCATCAACCCTGGCCAGTTCTTCAACCGCAATTGCATACGAGATGTAGCCCATGTTGGAGCCGCCATATTTCTCCGGAACAAAGCACCCCAGCAGCCCCAGGTCCGCCATTTTGTGAGTTAGCTCGACAGAAAACTCCTCCCTTTCATCCAGCTTTCGGGCAATCGGAGCTATTTGTTTTTCAGCAAAAGCCCGAATTGCCTGGCGCGTTAGATTCTGCTCCTCGCTCAGATCAAAATCCATGACTCATATTCCCAAAGGATACTCTCTGCGCAGTACACACAAGAAACAATAAGTAAGACCTCCATCCTTTCTTGAACTGCGCCCAAGCGGTCCCGCTACCGAGTCCAGTCGCTCTCAATCTTTCGGCTCCTCTCTTTCGTTATAAGAGTAGACTAAGATTTGAGTGCCCCTTCTGCAACAAGCTTCTCGTAGAAGGCCAGGCATTCGGGATTGGACAGGGCATCTCTGTTC
>Ga0315554_1002264_pt1 | contig 11149 bp, 10 predicted proteins | sample SalMarSW160370MG_FD_202114 | JGI IMG/M metagenome (GOLD analysis project Ga0315554, IMG submission 202114) | Salt marsh sediment microbial communities from the Plum Island Ecosystem LTER, Massachusetts, United States - Salt Marsh Sediment SW1603-70 ... | reverse complement strand
GCCGCGAGGGTGTCGAAAGAGGCGCCGGCCGTCAAGCATCTTCGCGTGGTCTCGCTTCGGCGCGCCATAATCGCCTCAGCGAGAGCAGCCCAAGGAGGAGCCAATGCCCGAGTCGCGCACCGCCGCCGTGGGGATCGTCTGCGGCAGCCGCTCCGACTTCCCGGTCATGGAGAAAGCCGTCGAACTGCTCGGCAAGCTGGAGGTCCCGTGCGAACTGCACGCCATCTCCGCCCATCGTTCGCCCGACCTCCTGGAGCGGTTCATCACCGCCTCGGAGGGCGAGGGTGTCCGCGTCTTCATCGCCGGGGCAGGGGGAGCCGCTCACCTGGCCGGAGTGGTGGCGGCCCGGACGACCCTGCCCGTGATCGGCGTCCCGATCCCCACCCAGGTCGGCGGCGGCCTGGACTCCCTGCTGTCCATGGTCCAGATGCCCAGGGGCGTGCCGGTGGCGACGGTCGCGATCGGCGGCGCGGAGAACGCCGCCCTGCTCGCGGCCCAGATACTGGCCCTCTCGGACGAGGGGCTGGCGGCCCGCCTGCGGGCCTATCGCGAAGCGCAGAAGCGTTCGATCGAGGAGGACGAGTCGAACGCCGGCCTGCGCGGGTGAGGCGGGCCTCGGCGTGGCGGACGTGACGGCCGGGCGGGCTTCCGGCCGGCGGCCGGGCGAGCGCCGATGAGCCGCCCCGGATTCGGCCCCGACGGGATCCCCGAGTGGCTGGAGCCGATCCTCCGCCACTGCACCCGCTGTGGCGGCAAGCTGACCTTTGGGCCCGTTGCCGGTGAGGAGCGGGAGCGGCTGGTCTGCCCCGACTGCGGCCAGGTCAGCTACGCCAACCCGCGGCTGGTGGTCACGACGCTTCCGGTCACCGAGCGGGGCGAGGTAGTGCTGATCCGTCGCGCCCTCGCGCCCGGCCGCGGCAAATGGGCCCAGCCCGGCGGCTTCCTGGAGATCGACGAGACGGTCCACGAGGCGGCCGTCCGCGAGACCCTGGAGGAGACCGGCCTGACGGTGGAGCCGGGCGCGATCGTAGGTCTCTACTCCAGGCTGCCCGCGGCCGTCGTGGTCGTGGCCTTCGCGGCCCGGATCGTCGCCGGCGAGCCGCGCGCCACCACCGAATCCCTGGAGACCCGGCCCTTTGCCCCGGACGAGATCCCCTGGCCGGAGATCGCCTTCGAGACCAGCGTCCGGGCCCTGCGGGACTGGGTCGCCGCCGTCCGGCCGGACGTGCCGGTGCCTGACGACGCGGAGATCGCCCGAACCTACGGCTCCTGAGGCCCCCGCGTCTGGACCGAGCCGCCGCGGCACGGTGCCGGGGGCGTAGCGGAGCGACCGGGCCACGTGCCACACTTGGCGCATGGACGCGACGACGCTGGCTCTGGTGGTCCTGCCCCTGCTCCTGCTCCAGTTCGGGTTGCTGGGCTACGCCCTGTACGACCTCTTCCAGGAGGATCGGCGTGTGCGCGGCGACAGCAAGGTCATGTGGGCCCTCATCATCCTCTTCGTCAACGTGGTCGGCCCGCTGATCTACCTCTTCCTGGGCCGTGACGAGTCGCGAGGGGTTGCCCTGGAGGCCACGGCGACCGGAGCGCCCACTCCCGGCTCGTCCACCGCAGCCATCCTGGCCAGCTGGCCCCGCCTGGAGTCCACGACCGAAGCGGCCGTCACCACGAGCGGCCTGACCAAGCGCTACCGAGGCGGCGTGGTCGCCCTGGACAAGCTGGACCTGACGGTGCCATCGGGCAGCATCTTCGGCTTCCTGGGGCCGAATGGGGCCGGCAAGACCACGACCCTGCGGCTGCTCACCGGTCTGGCCGGCGCCACCGCCGGCACAGGCACCGTCGCCGGCGTGCCGATCGGGCGGACCGACGGCCAGCTTGCCCGCAACATCGGCTACCTGGACCAGGACCCCCGCTTCTACGCCTGGATGAAGGGCCGCGAGCTGCTGGACATGGTGGCCCGCCTCCACGGCCTGCATGGCGCCGAGCGTCGCAGGCGAGTGGACGACGTGCTGGAGATCGTGGGCCTGCGCCAGGCCGGCCACCGCCGCATCGGCGGCTACTCGGGTGGCATGCGCCAGCGGCTCGGCATCGGCCAGGCGCTCATCAACCAGCCCCGGGTGCTGTTCCTCGACGAGCCCGTCAGCTCGCTCGACCCCGAGGGCCGGCGCGACGTGCTGGCGATCATCTCCCGGCTGCGCGGCACGGCCACGGTCTTCATGAGCACCCACATCCTCAACGACGTGGAGCGCGTTTGCGACAGAGTGGCCATCCTCAACCTGGGCCATCTGGTCGTCGAAGGCCCGATCGACGAGCTGCTGGACCGCTACGCCCAGCCCATCTTCGAGCTCGAGCCGGAGCCCCAGCAGCCCGGTGCGGTCGAGAAGCTGGCCGGCCTGATGCGCCGCCAGCGCTGGGCGCAGGAGGTCCAGACCACCTCCGACACCGTCCGCGTCTTCGCCAAAGACCCCGGGGTCGCCGGCCCGGCCATCCTGCCGCTGGTCGTCAAGAGCGGCGTCGGCCTGGCTCGCTTCGAGCGGGAGAGGCCCAGCCTGGAGGACGTCTTTCTGCGCCTGGTGGCCGAGAGCGGCCCGCCGATCGCGCCTGCCGTCCACATCCCGGCGACGGGTCTGGATGGGAGGGCGCGGCGATGATGGGCTTCGGAACGCTCCTGATCAAGGAGCTGCGCGAGCAGCTTCGGACCGGGCGGCTGGTAGCCGTGGCGGCCGTCTTCATCCTGTTCGGCACCCTGGGGCCGCTCACGGATCGCTACATGTCGGAGCTGATCAACGCCCTGGGATCGCAGGGCGGCGAGATGACGATCACGGTCCCGCCGCCCTCCCTGAGCGGCGCCGCGACGCAGATCCTCAAGAACCTGACCCAGTTCGGCATCGTCTGCGCGCTGCTGCTGGCCATGGGCAGCGTGGCCTGGGAGAAGGACCGCGGCACGGCCGGCATGATCCTCACCAAACCCGCCTCTCGGGCGGCCTTCCTGGGTTCGAAGCTGGCGGCCATCGCGGTCAACCTGGCCATCGCGGTGATCCTCGGCTGCGGCCTGGCCTACGGGTACATGCTGGTCCTGTACCCGCAAGCCTTCGACATCGTCGGCTACGTGGAGATGGCCCTGCTCTTGTGGTGGATGCTGGTCGGCTTCGCCTCGATCACGCTGCTCGGCAGCACCCTGACTCGGTCCGCCACAGCCGCCGCCGGCATCGGCCTGGTGGCCCTGCTGGTGCTGAGCATCGCCGGCTCGCTGCCCGTCATCGGGCCCTACATGCCGATCTCGCTGGGCAACGTGGCTTTCGACCTGGTCCTGGGCAGCGACCCGGGCTGGATACTGGGGCCCATCGTCTTCAACGTCCTGCTGGTACCGGCGGTCTTCGGCGTCACCTGGCTCGTCTTCCGCAACCAGGAGCTGTAGACCCGGCATGGCCGGCCGGCCCGTCTAGCTCTTCTTCCGGCCGCGGACCAGGTGCGCGGCCTCCAGGGCCGTGCGGCGTCCCTTGTTGGCCATGGCCTTGGCCAGGGCCACGCTGTGGGCGCGGTCTTCCATCTCGTCGTCCAGCGGGGCCAGGGTGAAGGGCTCGCCCTCCACGCGAGAGACGGCGATCTCGATGAGGCGATCCGTCAGCCAGGGGTTCTTGGGCAGGCACGGTCCGTGGAGGTACGTCGCAAAGACGTTCTGCCAGCGCGCGCCCTCGGTCCCGTCGCGGCCGTTGTTCCCGGCGCCCGCCAGCACCCGCCCGAAAGGCTCACAGCCGGGTCCCAGCTCCGTCAGGCCGGAGTGGTTCTCGAAGCCCACGACCGTCTCGGCTACCCCGTCGATCGTCACCTCGCAGGCGGCATGCTGCATGAAGCGCTGCGGCCCGCCACGCGTCTCCAGGTCCAGGATGCCGATGCCTTCCATGACCTCGCCGGCGTTGGAAACGTAGCGACGGCCCAGCAGCTGCAGCCCGGCGCAGACGGCGAATACCAGGACGCCGTCCTCCGCGGCCCGGCGCAGCGACGGCCCGTGGCGAATGAAGTCCGCGGCCACAACCTCCATCTCGACGTCCTGGCCGCCGTGGAAGAGAACGATGTCGAAGCGGCCGTAGTCCGGCGTCTCGCCCTTCTCGACGGCCGTCACCTCGACGGGGATGCCCCGCCACTCCGCCCGGCGCGAGACGGCAATCAGGTTGCCGCCGTCCCCGGCCACGTTCAGCAGCGACGGGTAGAGGTGGGCGATGCGCAGCGGTCGGTGGTCGTGGGTCTCGGGGCGGCGCCGGCGGGGGGCGACCCTGGCGGCGGCAGGCGGGGGTGATTTGGCCGGGGCGACGGCCGGCTTCGGAGCCGGTTTGGCGGGAGCCGGCTTCGGGGCGGCCCGCTTCGGGGCGGCGGTCTTGCGCCGGGGCGCCTTGGGCTCGGTCATGCGTCCCAGAACCTCCCCGTCCAGCCTCGCTTCCTCATCTCGTCGCGGACCTCGAGCATCGGCGTGTAGCTGGACAGGACGACCAGCCGCCCGCCCACCGGCAGCCCGTGCAGGGCCGCGTTCAGGGCGGGCCCGCGGTCCTCCACCACGACCATCTTGCGCGGCGAGAGCCCGGCGTACTTGAGCCGGTTGGCCAGCTCGTCCGCCCGAGTGCCGGACACGATCGCCCGCTCGACGCGGGGCGCCATCGACTCGAAGTCCACGTCCCACAGCCAGCCGAAGTCCTCGCCGTCGATGAGAGTGTTCGAAGCGGCGATCAGTAGCTGGCGCGGCTCGTCCTCGGTCGCCAGGGCGCGCAGAGTCGTGTTGTAGGAGGTCGGGTTCTTGGCGAAGGCCAGGATGATCGTCCGGTCGTCGGCCTCGATCTTCTCCAGGCGGCCGAAGGCCGGGCCGACCGATTTCAGCGAAGCGGCGGCATGCTCGAGCGGCAGGCCCAGCCCGAGCACGATGGCGACGGCGGCGGCGGCGTTGTAGGCGATGTGGGTGCCCGATTGGGGGATCTCGATCGTCAGCTTGCCCGACGGCGTCTTGACCGTGAAGCGGGTCCGATCGAGGCCCATGACCTCGAGCGAGGTGACGGCCACGTCCAGCTTGGGCCGGCGGAGCTTGCAGGCGGGACAGTGCCAGTCGCCCATGTGCGAGAGGTAGATCTGCTCGTAGGCCAGGTCCGCCCGGCAGCGCGGGCAGCGGATCGTGTCGGCGGCACGGGTGATCCTGTCGGTCGAGCGATCGAGCGCCAGGCCGAAGTTCAAACGCCGTCCCTCGCGTTTGGCGGCCAGGGTGGCGACCATCGGGTCGTCGGCGTTGACGATCAGGGCCGATTCGGCCGGCAGCCCGGCAGCCACCGATTCGATCGCGTCGGCCACGGCGTAGATCTCGCCGAAGCGGTCCAGCTGGTCGCGGAATAGGTCGGTGACGAGCAGCGCCATGGGCGACAGCTCCGGGACGACTTTGGGCAGCGCTCCCTCGTCGATCTCCGCGACCAGGACCCCGCCCGGCAGGCGGCCCCGCAGGTCGGCGCTCCGAACGGCCAGGCTGGTGACGCCCTGGACGAGATTCGCCCCGGCCGAGTTGTGGCTGACCGTCACTCCCTCACCGCGCAGCAGGGCGGCGGTGAAGCGGGCGGTGGTGGTCTTGCCGTTGCTGCCGGTGATGGCCACCACGGGCTCGCCCCGATCCAGCACGATCTTGCGCAGAATGTGCGGGTCCACCTTCCGGGCGACCATGCCGGTGATCGACGTGCCGCCTCCACGCCCCGCCAGCCGAGCGACGCGCGCCACGGCCTTGCCCGCCGACAGGGCGAGGAAGGTGCGGAAGGTCAGTGGCTTGGCGGCCCCGCTGGGACGCCGCCGGATCTGGCTGCTCATCGCTCCGGGAGTGTAGCGGCTTGGGAGGTCGAGGCGACAACCGGACCTGGTGTCTCAGCTTGAGCAGAAAGCCGCTTGTGAGCGGGTCCAGGAGGTCGGGGCGGCCAACAGATCGCGTCCGGTCTCTCCAGCTGCGTGGACCCGAGCTTGTCCACCGACCTGGAGCATGGGACCAGCTGGTCGCACAGCCGACGCTGGGCCTCGCCTGACCCTTGCCCACGGAGCCGCGCGCACCCACCAGAGACAAAGAAGAACCGGCCATCGGGTGATGCGCTCGGTGGCCGGTTCCCGCGGCGGCCGTGGGCCGCCGCCGTGTGTGGACGGGGCTAGAAGCCCTTGAGGGTGTTGCCGGCGGCCAGGAGGAGCCAGGCCACGATGGCGGCAATCGGGGCGCCCTCAACGGCGATGTCGGGCGCGTCCGTGACGACCTTGGCGACGACCCAGAGCACCACGGCCAGGACGGCCACCAGGAAGGCAACGACGAAGGTGATCTTCTTGGGCGGGTTGAGCTTCAGCCACCTGAGGTTCATGGATCCTCCCATTTCTCTGGCGACGCGCCGCGCCCGAATCCCGGTTCACCAGTCTCCGCGGCGCGCGCCTTCGCGAGACGACGGGCCGATGATACTCCGCCAGCTTGCCCCCAATGGGGCAGCCACGCGGGCGCCAGGGCGGCTACCCTGCACCCATGAACGCCACTACCGGGCGCCGGCCGGCGCGCCCGAAGCTCGTTACGCTGGCCGCGATCCTCGCTCTGGCGTTCCCGGCGATGGCGGCCGCGACGCCGGCGATGGCGGCCGCGACACTGGCGATGGCGGCCGCTCCCCTGCCGCCGCTCCCCGAGAACTGGCCCTCGCCCGACCTGGAGCTGGGCCTGACCGACTACCCGGGCGGCGCGGCCGAGCTGCAGGCTGGCGTGCCCCTCGAGTTCCGCTACCAGTACCTGTGCGGCGGGGTGAACACCGGCACCGGCTGGGCCACCTGGAACAGCGGCGCGAAGTTTGCCGATTACTACGTGGACGAGTCGATCGCCGTCGGGATGACCCCCGTCTTCCCCTACTACCAGATGCTGCAGTCCAAGCCCGGAGTCGACGCCTTCTACGCCGGCACGATGAGCGAGCCGGAGGCCGATCTGTCGAACCTCAGCAACGCGTCGACGATGAAGGCCTACTGGGCCGACGTCCGGCTGCTCTTCCAGCACCTGGGGGCCTACACGCAGACGATCGTCGTCAACGTCGAGCCGGACCTGTGGGGCTACGTCCAGCAGGCTTCACGCGGCGACAAAGCGGCCACGATCCCGGCGGCCGTGGCCGGCAGTGGCGACCCGGACGTGGCCGGCCTGCCCGACAACGCCGCCGGCTTCGCCCAGGCCTTCGTCCGCCTCCGCGACAAGTACGCCCCCAACGTCCTGCTCGGCTACCACATGAGCGCCTGGGGCACGATGACCGACCCCATCTGGCAGGACACGCCGCTGAGCGAGATCGACGCCCTGGCCGACCGTTCGGCCGCCTTCGAGGCTTCGCTCGGCGCCGACTTCGACCTCTCCTTCGGCGACCCGGCCGACCGCGACGCGGACTTCGACCGGATCATCAACGGTGACGGCGGCCACAGCTGGTGGGACGCCACGGACTACGCCCGCTGGAACCGCTGGATCGGGCGCTTCGTCCGCGCCTCGGGCCTGCGCATGGTGCTGTGGCAGATCCCCCTGGGCAACACGAAGATGCGGGCGGTAGACAACAGCTGGGGCCACTACCAGGACAACCACGTCGAGTGGTGGCTGGGGGACGGCAACGCGGCCAACCTCCAGGCGACGATGGACGCGGGCGTGATCGCGCTGCTCTACGGCGGCGGCGCCGACGGCACCACTTCGGCCGCCGATGACATGGGCGACGGCCTGACGAATCCGGCGCCGATCAACGGCAACAGCCTGTCCTCATACAGCGCCGACGACGACGGGGGCTACTTCCGACACCAGGCCAGCGCCTACTACGCGGTCGGGGCGACGGCCCTGCCCGGGGCGACGACTCTGCCCGGGGCGACGCCCCTGCCCGGCGGCGACGACCCGAGCTCCGCGACCGCGGAAGCCGTGCTGGCGCTCGTCCGCTTCATCGTCAACCTGGTGAGCGACTTCCTGTTCGACCCCGCGGCCTGACCTCGAGGGGAGCGAGGATCGGCCCGGCGAAGGTCCAGGGCGCGACGTCAGCCCTGGCGAGGAGGCTCCTGCGGCCCACCCGGCTGATCGGCCGGGGCCATCGGCGCCGGCTGCTGGGGCGCTGGCGCCGGCTGCTGGGGCGCTGGCGCCGGCTGCTGGGGCGGGTACGGCTGCTGGGGCGGGTACGGCTGCTGTGGCGCTGCCGCTGGCTGCTGGGGCGCTGGCGCCGGCTGCTGAGGCGCTGGCGCCGGCTGCTGAGCCTGCGGGTAGGCCTGGGGCGGGTACTGGCCAGGCTGCTGGGGCGGGTACTGGCCAGGCTGCTGGGGCGGGTACTGGCCAGGCTGCTGGGGCGGGTACTGGCCAGGCTGCTGGTACACGACGGGCTGGGCGGGCGGCTGCTGAACGGGCTGCTGCCCGACGGGAGGAGTCTGCGACGCCTGATCGGGCTCGTTGCCCTCCATGGCGTCCTTGAACCCGCGCAAGGCCCTGCCTATGGCGGCGCCGGTGTCGGGCAGTTTGCCCGGCCCCACGATGATAAGCACGATCACGAGGATGATGATGAGGTGGGCAGGCTGCAGGCCCCACATCGTTGCTGCTCCTTTGCGGCCGCCACTGGGAGGGCCGCGCTACCATCGCCGGTTTCGCTTCGAGCACCATGACCGGCGCCCGCCTTGTCACACAATACTCCAGCCCGGCCAGAGAGGTGCCGCCTTCGGCCTGGCACGCCGCATCCGGCTACTACACTAGCGGCGTGAAGTACGTCGCCGTCCTGGTTGCCATCGCGGCCCTGGTGGGCGGGCTGCGCTGGTGGCTGCTCTCCACGCTCGCGACGCGGCACAGGCGGCAGGACGCAGAAGCGGCCGCGCGCAGGACCGTCCAATCCAGGTTGATCGCGCTGGCCCGGTGGCCCATCTTCCTCATCCTCTGCGCCGGCGCCGTCGCCCTGGGCCTGCTCGCCGGCGTGCTGGTCGGGCCTCACTGAGCCAGCGGCGCGATCGCCCAGGACCACTCGTAAGTCCCAGGCCCAACCAGGTACCCGGCCAGGGTGTCCGGCCCGCAACTGGCAGTGCCCAGCCCACGGTGAGCGACGTCCAGGTGGACTACCACCTGGGCCACGGGCTTCAGCTCGACGTCGTGACTCGCGGACGCCAGGTCCGCGGCTCGGAAGTGAGTCGCGGAGAACTGCGCCGGCCGATCGCAGGCGACGCGAAGGCCCTTCCCCTCCCCGTCCGAAAGCTCGAACCAGCGGGCGTCGAAATGCCCGCCGTTCTCCTGTGGCCGAACGTACGGCACGTACTGTCTCGCCACCGTGGATCGCCAGCGAGCGATCCAGCCGCCCTGCCTGCGATCGGGGTAGGTTTCGACGGGCCCCCGGCCGAGCCACTCCAGGTTCTCCAGGGCAGGGTCGGCCTCCATGACGATCCCAACGCGGGCCAGGTCGGACAGCTCGGCGGGTATCCGAACGGTCTCGTGGGCGAGGAAGCCGCCGCCGGTGAGGGCCCGCACTCGCCGCTCATGGTCGACGACGATCCCGGCGGCAGTTCGCTCCTGGGCCGTCACTACCACGTCGTCTCCATCCTGCGCTACGCCGACGACCCTCCGCTCGAGCCGATCGACGCCCCACTGGCGCCACTGTGACGCCAGGCCGACGATCCGGTCGTTGTCGGTGGGGGCGCGCCACAGGCACAGCCGCGGAGCGGCCGCCAGCAGTGGATGGACGAGCAGCCCTTCGCGGTCCAGCGCAACCGTGGCCCCACCGGTGGGCTGTGCGTACGGCCGCGACAACTCCGGCTCTCCCGCATCGATCGGCAGCTGCGCCCAGCAGACCTCGAAACCCTTCGGGGCCCAGGCCTGGGCCTCGGCCGTGCGGAACGCGATCCGCAGCGATAGCTCGCGGGCGTCCGAGGCGGGCACCTCCCAGCCGGGCAGCCGCGCCTGCGTCCGTCCCCCAGGCCCAACGTCCGGCAACTGCAGCTCGCCGCGGCGGACGACCTCGCCGTCGGCCAGCAGCTCCCAGGCAGCGCGCAACCAGCCCAGGCCGGCGAAGGACTGTCCGTTGCGCAGCTCGACCTCGCCTCGGCAGGCGGCCGCGGGGTCGGCCGTGACGCGCACCGGCGCGGCCAGCTGGCGATGTTCGAACAGGGCCGGCTTGGGCGTTCTGTCGGGCCAGAGCAGGCCGTCCAGGCAGAAGTTGCCGTCATTCGGGCGGTCGCCGAAATCGCCGCCGTAGGCCCAGCGGGTCGTTCCATCGGCCAGCGTCTGGACGAGCCCGTGGTCGAACCACTCCCAGATGAAGCCGCCCTGCAGACCCGGCGTGGACTCGATCGCCTCCCAGTACTCGGCCAGCGTCCCGTTGCTGTTGCCCATGGCATGCGAGTACTCGCACATGATCAACGGGTGGCGCTGCTTCCCTGAAGCAGCATGGGCCGCAAGCGAGGCGATCGGCGGGTACATCGGGCAGGTCAGGTCGCTGACCCGCTGCTCGCCGGCCCAGTCCCAGCGAATCGCTCCCTCATAGTGGAGCGGCCGAGATGGGTCGTAGCGGCGCAACCAACCGGCGGCCGCGTCGTGGTTGACGCCGTGACCTGACTCGTTGCCCAGCGACCAGACGATGACGCAGGCGTGATTCTTGTCGCGGCGGGCCATCCGCGAGACGCGGTCCACCCAGGCGGCCAGGTAGCGCGGGTCGTCACACAGCCGGTCGATGAAGGCGTGCGATTCGATGTCCGCCTCGTCGAAGACGTAGAGGCCAAGCTCGTCGCACAGGTCCAGGAAGCGGGGGTCGTTGGGGTAGTGCGATGTCCGAACGGCATTGAAGCCGAACTGCTTCATGGCCACGACGTCGGCCCGCATCGACTCGGGCGAGATCACCCGCCCGGTGGCCGGGTCGAAGTCGTGACGGTTGACGCCGCGGATCAGGACCCGAGCGCCGTTGACCAGCAGGTCCAGGCCGCGTATCTCCAGTCGCCGGAAGCCCACCTGCAACTCGACCCGCTCGACGGCTTCGCCGGCGGGCGACCGCAACACGACCGTCAGCGGATACAGGCTCGGCTGCTCGGACGACCAGGGCGCGACCTCCGGTATCTCGGTCCTCAGGCTCACCCGGCCGTCCAGGGGCGGCCGAAGGAGACCGGCCATGGCCTCCCAGAGAGTCTTCTCCTCCGCGGT